>ERZ773173.2814-NODE-2814-length-12293-cov-4.268426_pt1 | contig 12293 bp, 10 predicted proteins | sample MGYA00580535_ERZ773173 | MGnify/ENA primary metagenome ERZ773173 (study PRJEB29015, sample SAMEA2737856) | human gut metagenome | biome: human gut; feature: human-associated habitat; material: faeces | place: China | collected 2012 ...
TACTATAGCCACTGCTCAACCAAATTGTAATGGTAAAACACTTGCCAAAATGTTGCTGCCCATACCTCCAACTAATGAACAATATAGGATAGTTGAAAAACTAACGCAATTGTCTTCGTTCTTAGATAATTATGGTCTATGCCAAGATAGATTGAATCTGTTGAACAAGGAGATAAAGGAGCAATTTAAAAAGTCCATTTTACAGGAAGCAATTCAAGGAAAACTTGTCCAACAAATTGCCGAAGAAGGTACAGCCCAAGATCTGCTCGAACAAATAAAGACAGAGAAGCAGAAACTCGTCAAAGAGGGTAAGTTGAAGAAGTCTGCTTTAGCTGTTTCTACAATCTTCCGTGGTGACGATAACAAGTATTGGGAGAAGTCTGGCGATAATATTGTATGTATTGACGAAGAAATACCATTTGGAATTCCGTCCTCATGGAGTTGGTGTAGGTTAGGAAATATTGCATCAGTTAAAGGTGGAAAAAGAATACCTGTAGGTGAAAAGCTTACAACGGAAAATACAGGGCATATGTACATACGTGTTGCAGACATGAAAGAAAATACTGTAAAAACAGACGATATACATTATATTTCCGAATCAATTTATCAAAAAATAAAATCTTATACAATATCTACAGAAGACTTGTATATAACTGTTGCTGGGACAATAGGAAGTGTTGGCGAAATACCAAAAGTTTTTGATAACGCGAATCTAACAGAAAATGCCGATAAAATAGTATTTAAAGGTATTTGTAAGAAATTCTTAATGTACTGTTTGCTTTCAAATTTTGTTCAGTCACAAATAAAGAAATGCACAACTAAAGTAGGTCAGCCCAAATTAGCAATAGTAAGAATAGAAGATTTGGTAATACCACTTCCACCTATAAAAGAGCAATATAGAATAGTACATAAAATAGAACAGACAGCAAGTATTATGAGTTGATAGACGACAGCCATGTTTGTATTGACGAGTTTTTGCCGTTTCAAATACCAGAAACATGGATTTGGTGCAAGGTCAAAGATTTGTTGGAAATACAAACAGGGGCTTCGTTCAAAAAAGAGCAAGCAAACACAAATAAAAAAGGCATTAGAATATTGCGTGGTGGAAACATTCTACCCAATAAGTATATATTCAAAGATGATGATGTCTTTGTGTCAGAGAAGTTTGTCAATGCAAATACCATTCTAAAAAAGAATTGCATCATTACTCCTGCTGTAACCAGTTTGGAGAATATTGGTAAAATGGCAGTGATAGAAAAAGACTACAACAATGTTAGTGCTGGTGGTTTTGTATTCATCATTAGCCCATACATTCAAGACATTAATCACTCCTTGGTACTTGCGTATTTTCTTCAAAGTCCATTCTTAATTGAGGCTATGCGAGGAATAACCAAGAAGTCTGGTGCTGCTTTTTATAATCTTGGAAAAGAAAGGCTGAAAGAGTTGTATTTACCATTGCCTCCAATGGCAGAACAAAGAAGAATAGTAGACAAAATTAATGAGGTTTTATCAAGTATTATGAGCAGATAGGCAAAAAGTGTTTGGATATAACTGATGAAATACCATTTGTAATTCCTGAAACTTGGCAATGGGTAAGGATTCGTGATGTTTTCCAATTAAACCCAAAGAATGAAGCCGAAGATGAGAAGTTGGTAGCTTTTATTCCTATGGAGAAAATTAGTGCTGGCTATAAATCAGACTTTACTTTTGATACTACCAAATGGGGAACTATCAAAAAAGGATTTACTCATTTTGCGAATGGTGATGTTGCTTTTGCAAAAATCACGCCATGCTTTCAAAACAGAAAGTCTGCAATTTTCCATGACTTACCCAATGGAATCGGGGCAGGAACAACAGAATTAAAGGTATTGAGACCCTATGGAAATACAATAGATAGGTGGTATCTGTTGTATTTCTTAGAGTCTCCGTATTTCATAGATGAAGCAACGTTTAAGGGAACTGCTAATCAACAACGTATTGTTGTGGGTTACTTGGAAGACAAACTATTTCCTTTGCCTACTCAAAAAGAGCAACAACGCATTGTTGCTCAAATAGAAAATTTATTTGAGCAACTGCATTAATTGTTCTATCTTCTGAACTATTATTCTCTGCTCTTGCAGTGGTGGAATACCAATAATAAGCCCATAAAACAATTCTTTGTTGAGGTGTGGAATTGCTGCACCTTTCTTAGAGTTGCGCAATGTCTCTTTATAGAACTGTATAAAAGCTAAAACATAAGGTTCGTACATTGAGGAACTTATCCATAACTGCTTGAATGTACTACCCATATAGCCATCTTGTGGTACGATGAAAACTTCACCAGAGTTTTCACCGTCCACAAGCATTATATTGTCACCTTTATATACAAGTTTACCTTGTTCAACAATAGTTCCAGAACTTTTACCACGTAGGTATTTTGCATCTAATAAGCATTGTTTGCCAGTTGTTTTTAAGCCGTCTGTAAGTTGGCAAACTGCATTTAATCGAGCAAGAGACCAAGAACTTGGAAAGTCCAAATGATGTTCAATCTCAGTTACTTCGCCCCCTATCTGCTCATAATACTTGTTATCGTCACCACGGAAGATAACAGAATCGTTGAGGGCAGACTTCTTTAGCTTGCCCTCTTTGACGAGTTTTTGTTTCTCTTCCTTTATCTGTTCAAGCAGTTCTTGTGCTGTACCTTCTGATGCAATTTGCGGAACCAATTTCCCTTGAATTGCTTCTTGTAAGACAGATTTTTTTATTTGTTCATTTATTGTTCTATTCAATTTATCTAACTTCTCTTGTTGTGTTCCATACTTTTCTATAACAGGTAGTAAAGACGTAACCTTTGATATTATTCGTGTCTGTTCGTTTCTTGGTGGTATAGGAACAAGATAATTGCATACAGTTGTAGTCGAAAGTTCCTTTTGTTTAGTACTGCCATCTGATTTGTCTTCTATTACACTTTGAACCGTTGGATTTGCGAAGTAAAAATAGAAGAAAAGAGGAGACATAAAGGGCTTGAACAATCGGATGACAGTTACATGACTATCTGCAACAGCCAGCTCATAAGGATTAAGCTTTGCGTAATATACAGCCATTCGTCCCAATGTTCCTAATCCTGTGGAGTTCCACATTAAATCCTCATCTTGCAAAATTCGATCAATAGCGTACTTGGACAAAGATTCAGGCTCTATAAACTGCGCTTTGTCAATAGAGAATCCAGCCCATTGGTTGCATTTTTGAGCAATAACAGGATACTTTTTTATCGGCGAATACTTAGGAGACTTCCCTCTTTGTATATATATCGAAACATTCAAAAGTCTTGCCCAACTCCAAGATGATGGTATCTCAAACGGTATCTCCTCATCAATGCACTTCACCTCTCCCGTAGCGAGTATCTTCTCATAATAGGAATTGTCCTCACCACGGTAGATAATGGATGCGTTCTTGTCACGCTTGATTTTCTTTTCCTTGATCAAGCGTTCTTTCTCTTGACGAATCTTATCAAGCAAAACGCTTGCAGGTTCGTCATTAGGGTCTTGCGGTACAAGTTTTCCCTGTATCGCCCATTGTAATATGCTATTCTTTAATTGCTTTCCGTTCATTGTAATTTTCTATCGTTAGAAATCATTGTCCTTATTCTTCTGCTTCAAGAAGAACTGATAAAGTTTCTTGCCTATTTTATCTTTGGCAAATGTCCGCTCATGCTCAATAGGTATGGTAGATAATCTTATCTTAGCCACACCTTTTTTCAACAACTCAAATTGTTGTGGACTTATCTTGAATTGAGCTGTAGAACTGATTTCTGTCACTGGAAGGACTATATTGCCAGAGACAATACCTGCCGTTTCAGAGCCGCTACCAATCTGAGAACCATAAAGTTTAATAACTTCACCATCGAATGTTTTCAACAACATGGTTGATTCTTTCAGAAAATTCAGTCGGTCTGACTTTACGGTTGCAATAATGTAATATGCCGTATCTTGCTTTGCAACGCTATATTTCATGTTGCATCCCTCGGCAGCCAAAGGTCGATATGTATATCCAACCGTTTGTGCATTTATATTGATACTGCACATAGTCAGTACAATAGACAAAATGATTTGTATTCCAATATTACTTTTCATAATTATGCTATAAAATCGAAATGTCCTTATTTTATTGTTGTTACTCTGCTTCGTCTAACAACTTGTCAAGTTGCGCTTGCAGTTCTTCACGCTTTGGCAAATAGAGTTGGTAACGAGCCACAAACAATTGATTGGTTATACCCTCCAAGGCATACTCCATCAGAAGTTCGTCTTTTCTTGCTCCCAAAACTATACCAATAGGGGGATTATCGTCAGGTTGACACACTTCTGTTTTGAAATAGTTCAGGTAGAGATTCATCTGCCCAATATCACCATGCTTTATCTCTGCTCGCTTCAAGTCAATCAACACATAGCATTTCAAAATACAATGGTAGAATACCAAATCCACCTTGAACTGTCGGCTTCCTATCTGCATGGAGTATTGTCTGCCCACAAATGCAAAACCACGTCCCATTTCCAAAAGGAACTGCTCCATGTGGTCTTTAAGAGCCTTTTCCAAGTCACTTTCCTTATAGCGTTTTTGTTTGGGAAGTCCTGCAAATTCAAGCACGAAAGGGTCACGGATGATGTCTTGCGGAGTTTGTACTTGATGCCCCTCGTTAGCCAAAGCAAGAACTCCTGCCTTGTCTGTGCTTAGTGCAAGTCGCTGAAACAGACAACTTTTCATCTGTCTTTTCAGTTCCCTAACTTTCCAACATTCCTTGATGGATTCCTTATAATAGAACTGCATTTCAAGTGCATTATCACACTTCAACAGTTCATAGTAATGGCTCCATGTCAATTTGTGGGACAGTGTCCCACATTTTGGGAATGCCAAGTATAACTTACGCATATAGGTAAGGTTTGTTCGGTTAAAACCTTTTCCATTTCTTGCTGTTAAATCCTTTGCAAGGTTTACAAGTAACCTTTTGCCATATTCAGCTCTTTGTTTACCACCCTGTTCAAATTCAACGATATACTTTCCAGTTTGCCAGTTGGCATCAAGCAATTCCGTATTGACCGCAGCAATGGCTTTTGACTTCGCCTCACCCCATAGCGTGGTTATGTTGTCTATCAACTTCTGATAGGCAGCATCATTTATGTTTGTCAAACCTTTATTCTCCATGCCAATCTTTTAGATTTGTGGAACACCGTTCCACATTTTATAATTCGTCCACATTTACATTTATTCCCAAGATACGCTGTATCTCTGCCAATGTCTTATCAATTTCATGATCAAGAGCCTTGCGTTTCTTGAAATAGTCGGCAAGCAGTTCGGCAGGAGGCAAGATTTCTTCATCCTCTTTCGGGAACTTGCACAAGTCGAAGTTGCAATCGGTGGCGATAAGGTCTTCAACCGAATAGCAACGAGATTTCTCGTCACCATCAGCAATAATAATCTCCTTACGGTCGTTCCACCACTCACGGATTGGGTTGCAATGCTCCGACTTCATGGACTTTGTCTTGGAGAAATGCTTGTAACCCTCTGGCATATCGAGACGATAGAACCACGTTTCCTTTGTAGAACAACCTTCTGGAGCACCCTCCGCACTGGTATTGTCGAAGAACAAAATATTCGTGGCAATCGAAGTGTAAGGTGCAAAGATACTGCCAGGCAAACGGATAATGGTATGCAAGTTGAAATCTCTGAGCAGCTTGGTCTTGATGGCTATCTTTGTGTTGTCCGCTCCAAACAGAAAACCGTCTGGAACAATGACCGCTGCACGACCATTCTTCTTCAGTCGGTACATGATGAGAACCATGAACAAATCAGCAGTTTCGCTACTGCGCATATCAGAAGGGAAGTGTGACTTGACATCTGACTTCTCGTTACCTCCGTATGGTGGGTTCATCAACACAACATCAAACTTGTCTTCGTCTGTATAGTTGAGTACATCTTTTGTAAGCGAGTTGTCATGATATACCAATGGCGTGTCAATACCATGCAGCAACAGGTTTGTCACACATAGCATATACGGGAATTGTTTCTTTTCTATGCCAAATACAGACTGATTATACGCTTTGCGGTCTTCAGCAGTCTTTACCTTCTTGTCCAATTCACCCAACCAACTTGTGATGAAACCTCCTGTACCACAAGCGAAGTCTGCCATTTTCTCACCAATCTGCGGATTGACTATCTCTGCCATAAATTCGGTCAAGGCTCTTGGGGTGTAGAACTCACCAGAGGAACCAGCCGACTGCATTTCTTTGAGAATAGTCTCGTATATCTCACCGAAAGCATGACTTTCCTCATAGTCACCAAGGTTCAAACCGTCAATCACATTCAGCACTTGACGAAGTTGAACGCCATCTTTCATATATTGGTTGGCATCCTCAAATGTGGTCTTTACAATCGCCTGACGGATAGGGGTAGTTGGGGTTACCTCTATGTTTTTGAGTTTCACAAACAATGTGTTGTTGACAAACGAAAGCAGCTCATCACCAGTCAAGGTATTACCGCTTCCATCGTCATGCGCCCAGTTGCGCCAACGGCATTCTTCTGGAATAATAGACTTGTAATCATCATCGTCCAACTCCCAGTCATTCTCTTTCTCGTCATAGACTTTCAAGAACAGCATCCATGCCATTTGTTCTATGCGTTGCGCATCGCCGTTGATACCGGCATCATTGCGCATTATATTGCGTACTCGTTTTACGAAATTTGATAAACTCATATTTTGTTTTTACTTTATGCTATATTATATATGTTTTGTTCCAGTTCCTTTACGGCATCAAGATAGCCTTGCTTGCCACCAAAGAACTTCACGATGTTTGCCTTTGAACCCAATTTGCGGAATGGGTCATTTTCAAGCACAGTAAGGCTTTCCAATTCTGCCACACCTTCCTTGGTGTACTTATCCAACAAGGCTTCAAGCACAAGTCGTGCCTGTTCACCATATTTGTTGAATATATCTCGTTTCTTCACTTGTTCGGCACGTTCATGTCGTGTAAGTGTTTTCTTGCCGTAGGCTATATGGCAGATGAAATCGAAATCATCAACATCGTCCATATCTTGATCATGCTTCAACACCGCAAGGTCAATGCCACTTTCTTTAAGCATTTCAGCAATGTCTGACTTTTTCTTGGTTTCTTTCCATTTGGAAGTGAACGTGTCAATCGTAGCATATGTGTCTATGATACTTTTCTTTGTATAGTCGGTAATGCTTTCCGTGCGAAGCAACTTACCATTTGTGTCATAGACAGAAACGACCTTGTTAATAACCTTTACTGTACAACCATCCGAGTTGACTATTGGCTTAGGTTGTTTGGGCGGTTGTTGACAAATACATGGAATCTGACCACATACAGGGCAGGGCTCTGGCGTCGGTTTGGGACACACGCATGGATTCTGTCCACATACAGAACAAATATGTGGTTTAGGCGGATAATTCGGGGCTATCTCGATCGGTCCGTCCCAATCAGGGTCAGCAAACAATCGTGTCACGTTGCGGAAGTCCATTACAGTGAAGTATGTCTTTCCTTCTTTCTCACGAAGACGAGTACCACGACCGATAATCTGCTTGAACTCTGTCATAGAGCCGATTTGTTGGTCAAGCACAATCAGTTTTGTCATTTTGCAATCAACACCAGTTGAAAGCAACTTACTTGTAGTTGCTATGACAGGATATTTCTCGGCAACAGAAATGAAATAATCCAACTTGCCTTTTCCGTATTCGTCACTACCAGTTATACGAACCACATAGTCGGGGTTTTTCTTGCACATGTCAGCATTGGCATTAGCCAAAGCCATGCGCATACGTTCCGCATGAGTTTCATCAGCACAGAACACTATGGTCTTAGCCATGCGATCTGTACTTTTCAGATAGTTGGTTATCTCTTGCGCAACTTCCCTTATACGGTCCTCTATAACAATGTTATAATCATAGTCGCTATTGTTATAAATGCGGTCTTCTATCTCGTTGCCGTAAATATCCTTTTGTCCCTTTGTCGGTCTCCACTCATCGCCAATGTTGGTTGTGATATTGATAACCTTGAAAGGAGCAAGGAAACCGTCCTCAATTCCGTTTTTAAGACTGTATGTATATATAGGCTCACCAAAGTAGCCAATACTTGACTGGTACTTTGTTTCTTTTGGTGTGGCAGTCATACCGATATGAGTAGCCGAAGAAAAGTATTCCAAGATGTTTCGCCAGTTGCTATCATCCTTTGCGCTACCTCTATGACACTCATCAACGATAACAAGGTCAAAATAGTCTGGATTAGGAAACAACTCCTTATAGTTTTTGGCATCATTCTGTCCAATCAACTGTTGATAGAGTGCAAAGAATACTTGATAAGAACCCAATTCTTCCAAGTGATTCTTGTCTTTTGAGTAATCTATCTTGTGCGTTACCTTTTCTAATGGCTTAAAGTCCTGCTGTATGGATTGGTCAACCAATATGTTTCGGTCTGCAAGATACAACACTTTCTTCTTTAAACCACTTTTAAGTAAACGCCATACAATCTGAAATGCAGTATATGTCTTGCCTGTGCCAGTCGCCATAACAAGGAGCACACGGTTTTGTCCTTTGGCAATGGCACCAACTGTGCGGTTTACTGCATTACGCTGATAATATCGTGGCGGAAATATATTCTGACCAGTGCAAAAAGGCTGCTCTATGATAGCCAGCTCTTGTTCGTTAAGTCCGTTTCCATCGTTAGCCTCATTTTTATATCTTTCGACAAGTTCTTCTTTTGTTGGAAATTCGTCCATAGCAAAAGTGCGTTCCTTGCCTGTCAAGAAGTCATGTTCTGCAAAACCTTCACCATTTGAACTGTATGCAAACTTCACATCAAGCATTTGGGCATAGGTCATGGCTTGTTGCAATCCATGAGAAACAGAATGATTGGCATCCTTTGCTTCTACAATAGCAATGGGTGTTGCCTTATTTGCATAAAGTACATAGTCAGCAAACTTCGGTTTCTCTCTATGCACAAGATTACCATGAAGGCTAATTTTACCGTCAGTAAATTTAACTTTCTGTTCCATGAATATACTATCCTTTGACCATCCCTTGCTTGTGATGGCTTCGTTGATATAACGGAACTTGATGTCCTCTTCTGTAAGTTCTTTGCTTATGCCCATGTTCAAATAACGTTTTATTATCGGAAGTTATTTTGTCCAGTTCTAAAAATCCAGTATTTGGCGTTTTTATTCTCGCTCTCCCTCGTCTGTTATCAAGTCCTTCAAATCGACTTGTAGAATTTTGGATATTTCAAGCAATGTTTCCAAATCTGGCTGGTATTTATTCCTGGCGTAGCAGTTTACTGTACTAAAGCTCTTCCCAAGCTGTTTTGCAAGCCATGTCTGAGAGATGCCTTTTTCTTCCAACGTGTCTTTTATTCTGTTCAGTTTCATATTTTCACCGAATTTTACTGCAAATATACATTGAATTTTGCGATAATAATTCGTTATGTGGCTCTAATAGGTAAAAATATAACGATATTTTACACTTTCACACCCATTTGATACGAAATAAGGGAATAAAGAGATTTTATTCTCCTTACTCCCTTTCTTTTCTTCCCTAATTTCCAAATACCTTTTCCACTCGCTTGACGGCATCCGCTCTCATCTGCATGGCTACGGAAGCATATATCTGTGTTGTCTTAACACTTTTATGACCCAATAGTTTGCTCACAGTCAAGATGTCACATCCTGCGAGGATAGCCAACGTTCCAAAAGTGTGCCGACTTGTGTGAAATCCGAGAACCTTTGTAATACCAGCTCGTTTAGCCATGTGCTTCAAGGCTCTGTCACAGTTGCAGATTTGCGGTGTGTTGAACACAAGGCTATCTTCACTTTTATCTTCTTTGTCGGGCAACCATTCCAATGCCTTCTTGCCTAATGGTATCAGAATGGGGTGCTTGGTCTTTTGCATACGAGGCAAATAGATAGCCAATCCTGCATCAGTTTGGCGAATATCCTTCCATTTCAAAGCGGATATGTCGCTATGCCTTAAACCTGTAAAACAACAGAACATATAGCATTGTTTGGTTGCAGGACTGCCTGTTTCAACAGAAGCCAATGCCATGACTTCATCTTTTGTCAGTGCCACTATATTGCTCTCTGCCTTGCTGACCCTTTCCCTTTTATCCAATGAAGCAAAAGGATTTGCACTTATCAGTCCGTTTCTGACCGCCTTGTTCAATATGGTGTTGAGTGTGGTCTGTATTTGGCGCATGGTGGACTGTGCCAACTTCTGAGGGTTGCTTGGAGACTTTGGCGAAACATAGATGTCCCTCATATAGTTCAAGAAGCCCACATATATGTTTTTATTGAAGTCTATCAATCGTATGCCACTTTTATGGCTGTATTTCATATATTGGTGCATGATGGCTATCAGCTTCCATACATTCTTGATGTAGTTCTGAGAATACGCTTGGCTGTCAACCAATCCCTTGTGATAATCAAGCAGCCATTCATAGAAAACAGGCGATGCCTTTCTCAATGCCGTTTCATCTGGAGACTTTGCCTCCTTATGAATACCAAGGAGTCTTTCAGCCTTTATAGCGACCGCCTTTTTCATGGCGTTCTTGTTCTCTCGCTTTGCGTCTTCGTTCACCTCTGGAACAAGGTACAAATGCAGTGACTCATATTCCCTTTTACCATTCTCATAGCAGTCAAGATATAGCGACTGACTGCCATTTTTTAACACTCTTGTTCTTATCTCTATACTCATATTTAGTTACCTTTTTTATTAGTGCTAATCAAATAGATTATCAACCTTGTTGACCGCCTCCACTTTTTTCTCGTCCACTATCTTGCTGTATATCTGTGTTGTAGAGACATTGCTATGCCCCAATAATTTGCTTGTTGTATAGATGTCAACTCCAAGTGTCAGCATCATCGTGGCGAAGGTGTGGCGGGAGCAGTGGAACGAGATATGCTTTTTAATATCAGCATTTTGCATCCATTTACGAATGTCGTGACATACCGTTGGAGTGCCTGGCAAAGTGAATATCGGCTCGTTCGGGTCTTCCTTTTCATTAAGGCAGTTCAGAGCCTCTTTTGATAATGGAACATTGACGAGTTTGTTTGTCTTCTCCATGATTGTGCGGACAAACTTTGTCTTTCCGTCAGATGCGAGAAACACCTTGTTCCATGTGAGCGCACGTACATCCCCCAAGCGCAATCCGGCAAAGCAAGAGAAGATAAATGCCTTTTTTACTTCCGTGTTGGCGCAGTCCGCTTTCATAATGGCTTTTAGCTCGTCAATGGTCAGATATTCTCTTACGCTTTCGGCTGGCTGATGCTTCTCCTTAGCATCCAACAGTTTCATTGGATTGCTTGCTATGATACCCTCACGCACTGCCTTATTCAACGCTCCATTGAATACCGCTTGATGATGATGTGCGCAACCTTGACTGATAACAGCTGTAGCGTCTTTCTTCACTCCATGATGTGCCGTTTTCAAAAACTTCACGAAGCCACGGCAGAAATCAACATCTATTTCAGACAAACAGATATTGATGTCGCCAGTCGTGGCAAGGAACTGTTCTATCTTGTGGCGCATCTCCTTTCTACCTTTCAATGTGGATTTGGCAAAGTTGCCGTCCGACTCCTCATATTTGCAGAGCCAAGTCAGTAGTGGCATATTCTCCTGCTTGATTTTCTCCCATTGTTTGATGCCACGGTTCTGCAACCCCAATATTCTTTCTGACTTCACCTTGTTTGCCACTTGCATAGCGTGTCTGTTCTGGTCTTTTGAAATCGGGTCTTTCTCTGGGACGAGGTAGAGCGACAGCGATTCGTATTTTCTGACACCATCTGAATAAATGTCGAGATAGAGGCTGATATTTCCATTCTTCAACTTGCGCTGACGAATACGAACAGGCTCTTTCGGTTTTGATACTTTCTTTTGTCTTCCCATGTTGTTATATGCTTTTATTTGTTTCTTTTTTATGCCCCCATTCGGGTTTCTCTGAGGTCAAAGTTATAAAGATTATTTTGTTACGCGTAACAAACGTGCAACAAAAATGCACCAAAAATAGATTTTTAACAGTCAAGAAAATAAAAGAAATCAAATCAATAAAGAGTCTGTGTATCAATGCGATAACGTGTATTTCTTTTGATTTATTACGACTTTGTTTTATGCCATAATACCCTCTACTTCGTCGGCTTCTACGTCCTGTTGCTCTTTGACATAGTGCTCTGCATACAGGTAGAGAACCTGACGGTGATAACAGCCAGTGAGCAGACGATGGCAGCCTATCTGCAAAACTCGTTCTTCTCGGCAGGCT
>ERZ773173.2815-NODE-2815-length-12284-cov-4.547387_pt1 | contig 12284 bp, 9 predicted proteins | sample MGYA00580535_ERZ773173 | MGnify/ENA primary metagenome ERZ773173 (study PRJEB29015, sample SAMEA2737856) | human gut metagenome | biome: human gut; feature: human-associated habitat; material: faeces | place: China | collected 2012 ...
CCTTTCTTATTTTGCGGCGTCTTCGTTTTACGCCGTTGGCGGCGAATACGGCATAGACCGTCGGAACAATAATCAAGGTAATCAAGGTGGATACGGAAAGACCCCAAGCCACGGTCATACCCATCGAGCGCCACATCTCGGAACCCTCGCCGGTTCCCACCGCCATCGGGATCATACCCAAAACGGTCGTCAATGTTGTCATCAATACCGGGCGAAGACGGGATTTTCCGGCAGTCACTACCGATGTGATAATACCCATGCCACGTTCCCGACATAAGATCGTATAGTCGATCAGCACGATACCGTTTTTAACCACGATACCCATCAACATGATCACGCCGATCAAAGCCATAACGCCCAATGGTGTCTGCGTGACCGCCAATCCCAATACGATACCTGTAAAGGCGAACGGGATAGAGAACATGATCACGAACGGGTCTACCAACGACTCGAACTGGGCAGCCATCACGATGAATACCAAGATGATGATCAATACCATCAAGATACCCAAATCGGTAAATGTATCCTGCTGATCTTCGAATGTTCCACCCAACTGCCAACTTACGTCGGATGGGATATCCATTTGTTTCAACTCGTTCCGGGCGGCGGCAACCAAGTCGCTCAATGCCGCTCCCTTACCCGCTACGGCAGATACGGTGATCACACGCTCACGGTCTTTACGCTCGATGGTCGGGGGAGTCATACGTTCCACTACCTTGCCTAAATCACGGATGCGGATGCCTTTGCCCTCATTGTTATAGATCAAAATATTCTCAAGATCCTCTACGGACTCACGGAACTCTGGGGCGTAACGTACCTTGATATCATACTCATCTCCATCCTCACGATATTTTGAAGCGGTGGAACCATTTACACGGTTTCGGAGATACATAGAGGCGGTTGTTACGTTCAGCCCGTTGATGGCCAGTTTCTCCCGGTCGAAGTCGATCTGGTATTCCGGGATATAATCCTCACGGCTGATATTTACTTGCGAGCATCCTTTTACATTTCTCATACGACGGGCGATCTCATTCGCCACGGCATCCGTCTGGGCGAAATCAAAACCATAGATCTCGATGTTAACCGAGGTCTCTCCACCCATAGAACCTTCCTGCCCTCCGGCGAGTACCTCGAATTTCTTGATCTCGCTGTATTGGGCTAAGTCCTGCCGCATCAACTCGCAAATCTCGGTAAGACCTCTCTCACGGTCGCCCACGCTAGTTAGGTTTATATTGAACTCGATAATATGCGTACCGTTATTGCTTAGCTGGGCGAAGGTATTATCCGTATCCGCCGTACCTTCCGTGAAGTTACTGATTAGGATCTCCGGATATTTCTCACGGAACTTCTTGTCGATGTCGAGAGCTAACTCACGGGTAATATCCTGCCGTGTACCGATCGGCAACTCAATCGTTATGCCGATGCGTGCGTTATCTTGTGTCGGGAAAAATTCCGTCTTGATAACCGGGATCAGCATCATACTGCCGATGAAGATCAGCGTAGCGCCTACGATCACCGTTTTCCGGTGGCGTACGGCCCAGTTCAAGAAGCGTCCGTAACCGCGATCCAAAGCGTTCAATCCCTTTTCGATAGGCGTGAAGAACATCCGGTACAATTTACCCTTCTCCGGTTGCTGGCGTAATAACTGTGAGCAAAGCATCGGGGTCAATGTCAAGGCGCCTACCGTAGAAACGATCATGATGATACTAACGATCCATCCCAACTGCTTAAATAAGATACCCGCCATACCCGTAACCATCGTCAACGGCAAGAACACCGCTAACATCGTAAGGGTGGAGGCGATAACCGAGATAGCCACCTCGTTCGTGGCGTGTACAGCGGCCTGTTTCGGCTGGCTACCCCGCTCGATATGGGTCGTTACGTTCTCCAATACCACGATAGCGTCGTCCACCACCATACCGATAGCGATAGAAAGTGAGCTCAACGAGATAATGTTTAACGTATTGCCCGAGGCCAGCAAATAAGCGAAAGAAGCGATCAAGGAGATCGGGATGGTTAAGATAATGATAAACGTAGCCCTCCAGCGTCCCAAGAACACGAATACCACCAACATAACGATGATAAAGGTAATCATGATCGTCTCTTTCAAGCTATCGATCGTATTCAAGATATTCGTGGAAGTATCCATGATTACGTCCAGCTTCACGTCTGAGGGTAAGCTAGCCTGTATCTCCGGAAGTTTCTGGTGTACCTTCTTGGCGATGTTCACCGAGTTCGCTCCGGACTGTTTCTGTATGACGATCATACCACCTTTCGTGCCGTTGTTGAACGTTTCTTGCGCACGTTCCTCGATGCTGTCCTCTACACGGGCCACGTCACGCAGATATACGTTCTTTCCGTTCTGGCTACCGATCACTAGGTCTAGCATCTGCTTAGCGTCCGTGAATTCTCCTTGAACACGCAAGGAGTAGGTATTAGAGCCGATATCTACACTACCTCCCGGTGTATTCCGGTTCTCTTGCGCGATGATGGTAGAGATACCTTCGATGGTCTGGCCGTAAGCCTCCAACTTGTACGGGTCGCAATACACTTGCAACTCACGGATCGGCGTACCGGAGATAGACACGGCACCCACGCCACTGATACGGGCCAATGGGTTGGATACCTTATCGTCCAAGATCTTGTAAAGAGCGTTCGTGCTCTCCTCCGCGGTCACGGAAAGGATCAAGATAGGGATATCGTCCGTACCGAACTTGAAGATGATCGGATTCTCTACGTCATCGGGTAGGGAAGACTCTACCATGTCCAGTTTGTCGCGGACATCGTTCGTGGCGACATCGATATCGATGCCATAATTAAATTCCAACGTTACGATCGATATATTCTCACGGGATTGCGACGTGATATGCTTCAAGTCGCTTACGCTATTCAACACGTTTTCCAAGGGCTTCGAAACGTTCATCTCGATATCCGAAGCGCTGGCGCCGGGATAGGCCGTCATCACCATGATGGTGTTCGTCTCTATCTCCGGAAGCAAGTCCACTGATAACCTGCTTAAGGAAAAAAGTCCGAAGATCACGATCGCCACAAATACAAGGGCGGTCGATACGGGCTTTCTTACCGCTGTTCCATATAAACTCATAGTCTGTTATTCGTTTTCGATTTCAACTTCCATACCGTTCGTCAGGCGGCTTTGCCCGGTGATAACCACTTGGTCGCCATCCTCCACTCCGGATATGATCTCATATTTATCACCCATACGGCGTCCTAGCTCCACCTTCTGGTAGGAGACCTTACCGTCTTTGCATACATAGATATACCGGTCGCCGGCACCTGATTGTTTTACGATAGAGCGATCCGGGGCCACCACGTGATCCATATGGCCGAAACTCATCGTCACTCGGGCGAACATACCCGGTCGCACTCGCTCATCCGAGTTGGCGATCTTGATCTCCACAGGGAACGTGCGGGTAGCGGGATCGATCGTCGGATAAACCAAGTTGACTTTACCCTTGAAAACCTCGTCTCCGTACACATCCAGCCGGATATCTACCTCATGGCCTTTCTTCACTTTCGTAAAAAGACTCTCGGAGACATTCACCATTAATTTGACCGGACGGATTTCCTCCACTGTGTAGATTGGGTTTCCGCCGCTGTACATATCGCCGCTATCGTAGTTGCGGGCAGTTACGATTCCGCTGATCGGGCTTAGCAATTGGGTGTTCTCCACCAAGTTTTTATACGTCTCTCGAGCCACTTCCAAGGAAGTCTTTTGGGCATCCCAAGCGGATTTGGAAGCACCGCCTACCTTATACAACTCGTCGATACGTTTGAACTCGATCTCTTGGTTATCCAATTGTATCTTCGCTTGCTTTAGGCTGGTAGCGTCCATCTTGGCTAATAACTGCCCGGCTTTTACATGGTCGCCTACCTCGGCGAAGATTTTCTCGATACGGAATGGGGTTTGGGGAGCGATATTATTTTTGATATTCGCTTCCACCGTAGCGGTAAATTCACTGAGTTGCTCCACGTCTTGAACAGAGACCGTCTCCACTTTCACCTTTACTTTCTCATTCTGTGTTTCCGTGGCTTCCTCACTCTTATTACCCGAGCAAGACATCAGCAGGGCCAATGTAGCTATCGGTATTACTTTCAGCATTTGACTTGTCTTCATATAATTGTTCCTAATTATTATCTATTAAACTTTCAATTTTTAATTTTCAATTTTCAATTCATCTGTTCGTTACCCAATACTTTCTCCAGATCCGCCTTCGCTACCATATAGTCGTAGATAGATTGGTTGAAGTTCAACCGAGCCTGCGTCAAGGCAAGTTCGGCATCGTTCATCTCCAGCCATGTACCGGCTCCGGTGTCATACCGTTTTTGCGAGATCATATATCCCCGTTCCGCTTGCTCGACTCCCTTTTGGGCGGCGTCGAACTTCTTGATACAGGTATTCATATTATCTATGTACTGTTTAACGGCCAACTGCAAATTGCGCTTGGTATCGTCCCGTTGCAGGTTTAATTGGTCGATGGAGACTTTCGTCTGCTTTACCTTATAAAATTTACTACCTCCGGAGAAGATAGGAACCGATAACGTGATACCGATCATCGAATAGGGGTTCCATCTGTAATTCTTGAACTTGAAGTCATTGTTCATGGCGCTCCATTGATATAGACCGGTCAGCGACAAGGTCGGCAGATAATCGAATTTCTGCATGACCAGCGTCTTTTTCAGCTGTTCCGCCTGAAGGTCTAATTGTTTCAAGTCCGTATTCTCGGATAAGGTTGTATCCGTGGATAGATAGTCGGCGAAGAGGCTGGACTTGAAATCCGTCAGTTGTCCGTCGCAATCGATATTTAAATCCAGATCCATGCCCAATAACGCTTTTAACTGCCATTTAGCCAAGGTAAGGGAGTTCTCTGCCTGCAACAGATTAGGCTCTGTATTCTTTACCGTCACATCGGCACGTATCAAGTCGTATTCAGCTACGGTTCCCTGTTCATACTTCCGTTTGATATCCAGATAATTCTCCATGGCATTGTCGTAACTTTGCTTGAATACCCGGTAAGAGTCGCTTGCCAGAAGGACGGCGTAAAAGCTCTTTTTCACTTGGTTCACCATCGCTATTTTAGAAGAGCGAGCTTGCTCCACCGCCAATTCCACGTCTAAGGCCGAGATACTCAAGCTTTTCCATAAGGAGGCGTTCACCAGTGGCATGGAAGCGTTGAAGCCCAAGCTCCAGTTGTTGCTACGTCCTACCTCGAAGCCCTCGTCCATACTCGACATGTCCGTGCCTTCGGGCAAGCTGCCGCCTCCCATGTCACCCATGTCGAAATCCATATACATCACCTGTTTCTTCAAGGTACGGTTGTAGTCCCCCGCAAAACTGATCTGCGGAAATAGAGAAGCGTACGAGCCTTTACGTGCGTACTTTTTCTTCTGTATTTCTTTATCGGCAACTTTTACGGTCGGGTTCTCGCTAAGGGCGATCTCTAGCGCTTTTCCAAGATCCAGTTTCAGGGTGTCTTGAGCCAGAACCGGTCTCGCCGCCAGAAAAGGCAATACCATAAATGTGACCAACATCATTTTTCTACTCATCAATAATCGTTTCATTTAGGATAGATTTTGTCTGTGATTAAACTCATTAAGTGTTCGCTATAAATCATAGGATTGTTTGAGATCGAATCGGTCTAGGATCGCTCTTCCCTTCTCGGTACTGATCCCTTTCAGGAATGTGAGGAGGATCGTGTTGTATACCTCGGTGATGGAATGCTTGCAGAAGACATTGGAAGGCCGCAACATCTTCGTCTGCTCTTTCACCAGTAAGGCCATGATCTCGAAGTTGATCCCCTTTTGGAACACGCCCTCTTTAACGCCTCGTGTGAACAAGTCCATACACCTCTTACCCATTCTCGCTTTATTCATCTCTATTTTTTGTTGGGCTTTCGGATATTTCTTCAAGTCCTCGTAAAACTTCTCGTTGAACCATCTCGGGTTTTTCATCATCTCCTCATAGAAGAGCAGGATTACTTCCAAGGCATTGAAAGGTTCTTTTTCCAATCCTGTCAGATATTGTCCGAGCGATTCGGTATTGTGATCGATCCCCTCGATCAGCAAGGTTTCCTTGTCCTCGAACGACTCGTAAAGTGTACGCTTGGAGATGCCAGCCGCTTTCGCTACATCATCCATACTCACACTCTTGATGCCATATTGAGAAAAAAGATCGAACGCCGTATTAATAATCTGTTCTTTTATCATATTCTTTTTTGTTACGTCAAAAGTAGCCGGGGCAATCCCTGTATACAAGTAAAAAGCGCTGACTCGTCCGTTGGAATCGACCAATGACCGGATATTCCCGTCGAATCTATTCGCAAAGGTCTGATATATTTAGAAAACCAGAAAGGTTTATACTGTTACGGTATTGGTATGGAATGAAACAGGATATTGTCAAAAATTCTTGTTATTCGTTCAATTTTGGATGAAAATTGGTTAAAAACGAAATAGTGGGTGGTCTTTGGCTTTTTATTTCTATCTTTGTCCGAGGTGATAATAAAAATCTACAGATAGATATGAAAAATTTACCTTTAATTGAAGTCACTGAGTTAATCAAGGGAATTGAGTCCAGCGACAACTTTCAAGATGATTTATCGATAGCGGATCTGAACGGAGATTTGATTAATTACGAGGAAAAAAGGCTGGAGCATTCCACCCCGATGCGTTTAAATGCCTTGTTGATGATCTTGGTACAGGAAGGTACTGCTGATATTTCGGTAGACTATATTCCATATAAGATAGAGAAGAATACGTTTATAACCTTGATGCCGACTCATATCATACAGGTATCGAAAGTGAGCAAAGATTTGAGAGGGCGTTTGTTGATCGTGTCCAGATCTTTTCTGGATGGATATACTACCCCGGCAGGGAAAAAGAACTCTATGGTGCATTATATGCAGATCCGTAAGAATCCATGTGCTGCGATGAGTGCCGAGGAGACTGAGCATATATCCGGCCAATTCTCCATCTTACGGGAAAAGATGAAGCTGCGTACCCATTTTTTCCAGAAGGAGGCTCTCCAAAACGCCTTAGTCGGTTTCTTTATCGAGTTGGCTAATATCTTTATGGGTAAGAAGGAGCTGATGACGGCACCTACACTCTCCCGGAAGGAGGAGCTTTTCGAGCAGTTCCTGCAATTGCTTTTCGAGCATTGCAAGGAGCAGCACGTCGTTACTTTCTATGCCGAGAAATTATTTATTACCCCACAGTATCTTTCGCTTATCTTGAAAGAGCTAACGGGTAAATCAGCGAATAAATGGATTGACGACGCCTTGATCGTCGAGGCCAAGATGCTGTTGAAGGCCCCGCAAGCCACGGTTCAGCAAGTAGCGGATATACTCCACTTCTCCGATCAATCCACTTTCGGTAAGTTTTTCAAGAAGCATATGGGTATATCACCCATGGAATACCGGAAATCATAATCCGGTATTTTCTATACGCTTGCGGAACTTATACCAGTTGATCAACTCACAAGCCCCGTAGAAAATGCTGGCTACACCGAAGATTACGAATGTATTTGCCGCCGCCCCGAACGGGTAGGCAAGAATCATTACTCCGGTTATCAAGATCAAAGCCGGCATCAGGTAGAACCCCAACGGTACATTGCTCCATTTCCTTGCGGATATCAATGAAACCAATTGCTGTACACCGGCAATTACCAATAAGGCTCCGAGTAAGTACATTAATATATTCACGAAGAACTCGGGCATGATCACCAACCACGCTCCGAACAGTACGCTTCCCGCTGCCTCGATAGGAAACATCGGTTTCTCCCCGTTCTCGTTCTTCGGTCGGGTGAAATAGCTGAGGATAGCGAATAATCCCGGTAAAATGAATAGTATACCGATCGTGATAACCAGATAGGTTATGGCTGCTTCCGGCCATAATACCAAAACAAACCCTAATACCATCGCGAATGCGCTACGTAAAACCGCGCCATTAATAGATCTCATATGTTTTTATTTTAGATTTCACTTATAATATGACAAAGGTATATATTCTTTCCGACTTTTTTTACCTTTGTGCGCCATAAAGCAGTATCAGGAAAAACATCGAAATATATCCCTCTTGAATGCATGCTTCGCGTAAAAAGACAAACTTGAAATCATCTAACGAATAATAATACTAAAACAAAAAATGAAGCGTATAGTTTTTTTGGATTACGTGCGTGTGTTTGCGTGCTTCCTTGTCATGGTTGTCCACGCCAGTGAAAACTTTTATGGAGCTGAGGGCTCCACGGATATGGTGGGACCGCAATCTTATCTGGCCAATGAGGCTGATCGGTTGTGGGTAGCCGTATACGATGGTTTCTCACGCATGGCGGTGCCATTGTTTATAATTGTCTCCGCCTTTCTTCTTGCGCCGATGAAGGCAGGGCTGACCTCTTGGCAATTCTACCGTCAGCGTTGTATTCGCATCTTACCGCCGTTTTTCATATTTATGATACTATACAGCACTTTACCCTTGCTGTGGGGGCAGATAGATGCCGAGACATCATTGAAAGATATATCGAGAATATTCTTGAACTTTCCTTCACAGGCCGGACATTTGTGGTTCATGTACCCTTTGATCAGCCTCTATTTATTTATACCCGTAATATCGCCATGGTTGAATAAAGCCACGGCGAAAGAAGAGCGTTTTTTCATCGGCTTGTTTCTGTTGTCGACCTGTATGCCCTATCTCAATCGTTGCTTCGGCGAGGTGTGGGGACAATGTTTTTGGAACGAATACCATATACTGTGGTACTTCTCCGGTTATTTAGGATACCTCGTACTGGCACATTATATACATGTCCATCTTACATGGAACCGTTCTAAACGTCTGGTTATCGGAATCGCCTCGATGGTCGTCGGTGCCTTGCTGACGATTTATTCCTTCTATGTCCAAGCGATACCCGGAGTAACTCTTGTCACACCTGAGATAGAGATCGGATGGGCTTTCTGTACGATCAATTGTGTGCTTCTTACGGCGGGTACGTTCCTCGCTTTTACTTGCATAGGCAATTCGAAATCTCCACGACTCATAACAGAGATGTCTAAACTCAGCTACGGTATGTACCTTATGCATATATTTTGGCTCGGATTGTGGGTAACGGTGTTTAAGCACGACTTAGCCTTGCCTACTGTCGCCGCCATACCATGCATTGCGGTAAGTACATTTATCTGCTGTTATGTGACGACAAAGATTATCTCATTAATACCGGGCAGTAAATGGATTATAGGATGAATATAGGATAGCTCTGTCATTTGGCGCGGTTACTTTGTAAACAAGATGATAAGATTACCTGTTATTTGGAAAAAATCGTATATTTACGATATTCAAATAAATCCCGGGTAATAATGATGACGAGAACAGTTTTTATACTTTTGATATCGAGCCTTTGTACGCTAAGTTATTGTACGCCGAGGACCGAGCCTGCTCAAACCGAGGTCTTAATTCCTGTGGATTCTATATCGAAGGATTCCGCTGTGATCGTGGAGACTTTGCCTCTCCGTATCGAAATAGAGAAAGAGCTGCTTTACGATAAGCATACTTTAGAAGATACTTACCCCTATAAAGATACGACACGGGAGTTCCAGTGGGAGAAAATGAAAGAAAGATTATCCTTATTGGAGTCGATCCAAAGGGAGCCGTCTCAATGGGCGATCTTGCAGAACTATAAAAACAGGAATGGAGAGGCTCCTCTTGTAAAAGTCTTCAAGAGAGATGCCTATAAGAGGGTTTCCGATACGCTTGGTGTAGAACGCTATCAATCCGTCCCGCTTTATTTGCTGACTGATACCGTGACTCCCGAGATCTATGGACGTGACGGTAGCTTGGTTCGTATCAAGGCGATGGATGAGGATTCTAAATTCGCTCGTATACAAACCGTGTATGATGGGGAGGAGGAGTGGTATGCTCCGAAGAAATATATCAAGCAAATAGGGGATACGGTAGTCTTCGATAAGGCGATCTTCGTGGATCGTCATAACCAGAATATCGCGACCTTGGAGCACGTCGGCTCGAAATGGTTGGTTCGTAGCATGAACCCTGCGACTACCGGACAGCATCGTCCTCCTTATGCGCAGGAAACCCCGTTGGGAATGTATGTTCTCCAAGAAAAAAAGTCTCGCATGATCTATTTGGTAGACGGTTCCAAGGAGACAGGTGGATTCGCTCCTTATGCCAACCGTTTTACGAATGGGGCGTATATCCATGGCGTACCGGTCAACGCTCCTCGTAAATCGTTGATCGAATATAGTCCTTCGTTGGGAACGATACCCCGGTCTCATATGTGTGTGAGAAACGCGACTTCGCATGCGCAATTTGTTTATGATTGGGCGCCTGTTAATGAGACGATTGTTTTTGTATTAGAATAAAAATCATAACTTTGCGGCGTTATTGTTTTTTAGTATGCGAAGGATTTTCTTGTATTTGTTTTTTATTGTCTTGTCTGTAGGTTCAATTTCAACCGGTGGCGTTTTGCGTGCCCTATCTCCGGAAACGGGATCAACGTCTGTGGCGGTTATGGGGCGCCAATTATATGAGGAGATGCGATTGGATCAATGGGTTTGTTTCGATGCGTTTATGCAGGGGCTTAGAGGTTCCGAGAAGATTGATCGGAAAAATAAGGATATCCTTACATTGATCGATTTCTCTAAACCTTCTACGGCGGAGCGTATGGTTGTATTGGATATACGGCAAAAGAGAATACTTTACACCTCTTTGGTTTCTCACGGTAAGAATAGCGGAGGGAATTATGCGACCTCTTTCTCGAACGAGAACGGTTCCCATAAAAGCTCTTTAGGATTTTATCTGACGGAAAATACGTACCAAGGCCGGAATGGCTATTCGCTTATCCTAAATGGATTGGAAAAAGGAATAAATGATTTGGCTAAGCAAAGGGCGATTGTAATTCATGGCGCCTCTTATTCCGATCCTTCTGTGGCAGCTTCCTCGGGTCGGTTAGGACGTAGCTTTGGTTGCCCTGCGTTGCCTGTATCTGTCAGTAAGCCAATTATTAATACGATAAAGAATGGAACCCTTTTATTTATTTACGCCAACGATAAGAACTATCTGACGCAAAGTTCCATTCTATCCACTCAACAAGAAAATGATATTTTTCATGAAAAAAGTTACCGAAAAGTTTTGTAGTTTAAAATAAAGGCGTACCTTTGCACCGCAATCAGAGATAAACACTATGAATTGCAAAACGGGGTGTAGCGCAGTCCGGTTAGCGCACCTGCTTTGGGAGCAGGGGGTCCCAGGTTCGAATCCTGGTACCCCGACAGATAAAAATCAAGGAGTTACAATATAAAGTAGCTCCTTTTTTTGTTGCTCGAATGGGGAGATTGAATTGGCAGTTGACTTGGATAATGTCAACCAAGATGTCAACCATTAAAACAATGAATGCCATTAAAACATTAGCTAACGGTGAGCATCCTTTAATGCTCCGCATCTGTAAAGACGGTAAAAGGAAATACCAAAGGAATATCGATCAATCCGAGATACTGGGATTTTAAGAAAAACGTACCAAAGTCCAAATATCCTAACTTAGAATATATCCAAAAGATTATTCTTGATAAGAAATTGGAGCTTCAAGAACGAATGCTTGAAATAAAAGCCGCCCAAAAAGATCATTCAGCTGAAACACTTGTCACGGTGCAAGGATTTTTATTACAATGTTAATCATTTGATAGCTACTTGATTTTTAATATTATTTTGTTCTCATTTTGATACTATTTCTCCTGGTAGAATAAATATGCATCTACTTTTATTCAATAACATGTAGATACAAAATCGGGCTCTTTATGTCCTATTATTTGTATTAATTACCTTCCATTGGGCTTGTTTGGTACAATTTGCCATTTTTGTAAACCCCTCATCCCCTATCTTAATACTTCCTAATAACTTTACATTGTCAGGAACTTTTTGTCCTATTCCAATTATTTGTACTGGGATTTCTTTATTTAAAGGTGTTGAATAATTTATTATGCTTATCTGTTTGGAAGTATTTCTCAAAGACTTACATGCTGTTATTGAGAGTGTAGCTAATGTAAAAAGAAAGATTGTTTTAAAGATATTCTTTTTCATAATGATTTGATATTATATGATTATTCAGAACTTTTTGCTTTCATTTCTAATCGCTTCAATACATTATTTTCTCCTATTTTTTACTTTCTATTAAACCTTTGATATGGCTTTCTTCAATTTGTTTATTATAATCTTCTTTCATACTACTATGATTTTTGCAAATTATTTACGATAAAATAGGTTTATATTTC
>ERZ773173.2826-NODE-2826-length-12230-cov-3.777002_pt1 | contig 12230 bp, 7 predicted proteins | sample MGYA00580535_ERZ773173 | MGnify/ENA primary metagenome ERZ773173 (study PRJEB29015, sample SAMEA2737856) | human gut metagenome | biome: human gut; feature: human-associated habitat; material: faeces | place: China | collected 2012 ...
AAGAATATTTTGCAACTCATGACGAGGCAAGGCAAATTATTGCAGATGAAAAAGAAATTCAAGAGTTTATGAAAAAACCTATATATAGAGCAAAAGGCTGTAACAAATGTGATTTTTCAGGATACAAAGGCAGGCTTGGTGTTTACGAAATCATGGCAATTAATAAAGAAATCAAAAAACTTGTTGCTTTAGGCGCACACGATTTGGAAATTGAAGAAGCAGCAGTTAAAAATGGTATGAAAACCCTAAATCAATCTTGCTTAACCCACATACTAAATGGCGAAACCACTATTGATGAATTTGTCAGAGTTCTTGGTGTGGTTAACGAATAGGAGAAACAATGACAATATATAACTATATAGCACTAAAAAATAATAAGGATATTGTTAAAGGTAAAGTTAACGCAGAAGACTTGCGTGAAGCTCGTGAAAGTATTCGTAGCTTAGGTTTTATTCCAACTAAAGTTTATGAGGAAAAAACTAAAAGTGAAGAAGATAGTGAAAAAAAGACCGAAGTCAAAGGTGGTAAAATTAAAAAACTTGGCTTGCAAGATAGAATGGATTTTACCTCAACTCTACAAATTTTGGCTCAATCAGGTATTCCAATTATTGAATCCTTGATGTTTATTGAAAACGATGCCGCAAAGTTGAAAGTTAGACTTGTTGCAAAAGAGTTAAGACGACAGATTATGGCTGGTGCAACTTTTGCAGATACAATTGCTAAATATCCTGATCAATTCGGACAAATTTATATTGGTCTTGTAAAAGCCGGTGAAGATTCAGGTGAACTTGAAAAAACATTGCAACGTTTATTAGAATTGTTAGGTAAAGAAGCTGCCATCAGAGGTAAAGTTATTGGTACATTGATGTATCCGATGTTCGTTATTGTTTTGGCGGTAATTATTGTACTTGTTATGTTGATGTTCGTATTTCCGGTATTCAAAGAAATGTTTGATGGTATGGGAAAAGACTTGCCTTGGATTACAGCTACTTTGATGAGTGCAGGTATTTTCTTGAAAACATATTGGTTCTTTGTTCCGATTATCTTGGGTTCAATCGCAGGTTTCTTTACATTCATTATGAGATGGCAACCTAGTAAAAGAAAAATTGACGAGTTTGTTTTGAAAGTTCCTCTATTATGTGATTTAATCCAATATTCAAACTTCGCAAACTTTGTTGCTGTAATGCAGGTTGCGTATGATGCCGGTGTTCCTATTATTGAATGTTTGTATTTGGCAAATGTAACTTTGACAAACTATACTTTAAAAACAAAAATTGAAACCGCAACATTAAAAGTTCAGCAAGGTCAACACTTGTCAATTGCTTTGCGTTCAACAAGGGTTATGCCTAAGATGATTTTGTTTATGATTGCAACAGGTGAACAATCAGGTCGTTTGGGCGATATGTTATTACAAGCAACAAACTTTATTGATAAGAAATTAGATGGCATTATTGACACAATGACAAAAATGATTGAGCCGATAATGTTGATTGTAATTGGTAGTATCGTATTGACACTTGCTTTGGCGTTGTACTTGCCATTGTTCAGTTCTTATATGTCAGATTAATGGTGATTTATGGAAAAGACATACGTAATTACAGGCGCAACATCAGGTATTGGTAAAGCTCTTTTACAAAAGTTCGTGAAAGATAATACAGTTTTTGCGGGTTATCGCAATGAAAAATACGTTCCGGAATTAGAAAAACTCGGTGCAATTCCTTTCTATATAGATATGGAGAGAAAAGAGAGTATTTCACAAGCTGCTGCGTATATTAAATCAAAGACAGAAAAAATAGATACTTTGATAAATGTTGCGGGGTGTGTTGTTGCTGGAGTTATGGAAAAAATTCCTGTTGATAATTTGCGAAAACAATTTGAGGTTAATACTTTTTCCCATATTGATTTTACTCAAAATTTGCTGCCATTGTTGGAAGATGCAAAGGTTATTAATATAAGCTCAATGGCAAGTTTTGGGATATTTCCGTTTGTAGCACCTTATTGTGCTTCAAAAAGAGCATTGGATATTTTGTTTAATGCAATGACTTTGGAATCGAATTTGAAAGTGGTTTCCGTAAAACCAGGTGTAATTGCAACTCCATTGTGGGATAAGTCGATTGAATTGAATAAAGAGAGTATAAATAACTGTAAAGACTATGACAAAGAAATGAAATATATGGTTGCAAATGCTCATAAAAACGGGCAAAATGGTCTAAATGTTGAAAAAGTTGTAGATTTAATCTCAAAGATTGATTTAATGGATAATCCGAAACCTTCTTATACAGTTGGGAAAGATGCAATGTTTGCAGAACTTATGTCAAAATTGCCGTTTGATATTCAAAACAAATTGATAAAATTTGGTATGAAAAGGAAGTTTGGAAACTAAGTTTTTTACTGTGGCTCTATTCCCCCTCTCTCTTTGTGAGAGGAAGCAGTTCTTTGCGAATAGTAGTGAGCATTAGAAATGCGGGAGAGGGTTTAAGGTCGATGGATACTTTATTCAATAATTTAATGTGTTTTTATTATGTCTTGCGCAGACGGCGGGAACTTTTTGTGTAAAAAGTTCCACAAAACCAGCCACACACTCCATTCACTAATAACTTGTAAGCTCAACTTAAAACAGTCAAACTCGCTAATCGCTCAAACAATGACTGTTTTTAACCCTCTGTGCCAACATTCGTTCCTACATCATACATTTGTGTAAAGTTTTTAGTTGTTTGTTTCGCTAACGAGTTATTGTTCATTCCATTATCGTGGCATTTTGACTTCGTAATCTATATTAACTATTACTTCTTCCTTAAAATAATCTCATAACCTAGTATATCTAAAATCTCCGCTAATTCTGAAACCCTGAAAGTCTTGTTACGGAGTTTATTTCCTAAATTTCTAACACTATCTGTTTTATTGAACTTTGAATTTACTTCATCTTTAAGTTTTGACATTGTTATGCCTTGTAATGCAGAAAGATACTTTATTTGTTCTTTTAAATTTTCTGTTTCAAGTTTGTATTCATCGTTCATTAAATAATCATACTATTTAATGACAAATATAGAAAATATATTGACATAGTGCATTATATAGTGTATAATAGAAATATATAATGCAGGATTTTAAAAAGGAGTTTGTATGAAAAATAAATTAGCATTTACTCTTGCTGAAGTTTTAGTTACTCTTGGGATTATTGGTGTTGTGTCTGCAATGACTGTTCCGACATTAATGCAGAATTATCAACGTCAAAGTTACGTAACTCAATTGCATAAGACTTATAATGAGATATCTCAAGCCCTTTTGAGATATCAAACCGACAGAAATGCTATCAATTTGTCAGAGGCGGGGTTGAGTTCTCAAGATGCGGTAAATAATTTTATTAGAACGTATTTTAAAATCGTAAAAGAATGCGATACGATGGATAATTGCTTTTCTAGTTCTTACAAAAATCTAAGTGGAACAACAATAACTGCATATTCAAGTACAAAATCTTTTGTTTTAGCAAGTGGTACATCTATAAGACCTCTGTATTCGTTGTCAGGAAATAAGTTGATAAATATTGCGGTTGATATTAATGGGCAAAAAGGTCCAAATATTAATGGTAGAGATTTCTTTTGGTTCTATGTTTACAATAATGGAATAATTGATGATATTCCGATTAATGCAAATACGGTTGCTCCATTAACAACTGCAGAAAGAGAAACTCAGTATTCAAATTACTGTGCTAGTGCTAATTCTGTTGACGGTTGTTTTGGAAAGATTTTGAATGACAATTGGCAAATGACATATTAATTAAAAAATTTGAAATTAATCTGCCACACGCTTTCGCTAATTTTGACAACTTGACTGATTACAAAAATTTTTATTCATGCTAAAGTGATTTTAAAAGAGGTATAAAATGAAAATAGCTTTATTAAATCACGGATGCGCAAAAAATTTAGTAGATTCTGAACTTATGTTAGGGCTTTTGGCTCAAAGAGGACATCAAATTACGTTGGATGAAAAAGATGCAGATATTGTTGTTGTAAATACTTGTTCTTTTATCCATGATGCTGAAAAAGAATCTGTTCAATCTATTTTACAAATGGTTCAGGATGGCAAAAAGGTTATTGTTACCGGATGTCTCCCTCAAAAATATAAAGGGGAACTTAAAAAGGCTATTCCAGAAATCTCCGGTATGATTGGAACGTCTGATATCAAAGAAATTATTGAAGTTGTGGATAAAATTACGGGCGACAAAAAAGATTACGTTGAACATGTTTCTGAAAAACCCGAATATATCTACCCTGAAAATATTGAAAGACAACAGATTACGGTTGGTGCAAGTTCTTACATAAAAATTGCTGATGGGTGTAATTATCATTGCGGATATTGTATTATTCCTCAATTGAGAGGTGAATATCACTCAAGAACCATCGAAAATATCTTGGAAGAAGCTAATTCATTAGTAAAAAAAGGTGTGACCGAAATTGTCCTTATTGCGCAAGACACAACAAGCTATGGAATTGATTTGTACGGGAAACAAATGTTACCTAAGCTTTTAGAAGAATTGAACAAAATTGAAGGCTTGGGTTGGATTAGAATTATGTATGCTTACCCGACACAGGTTAGTGATGAATTAATTGATGCTATTGCAAAGTTGGATAAAGTTGTTAAATATATTGATCTTCCGTTGCAGCATAGTAATGCAGAAATTTTAAAGGCTATGCGCAGACCTGTTATGGATTATGAGGTTTTAGTAAACAAGATTAGAAATAAAATTCCTGATGTGGCTATCAGAACTGCGTTTATTGTAGGTTATCCGGGAGAAACCGAAGAGCAGTTTAATGAACTTTATGAATTTGTAAAACGAGTTAAATTTGAAAAAATGGGAGTATTTGAATATTCTCGTGAGAAGAACACAGTTTCTTATTCTATGGAAGATCAAGTTCCTGCCAAAATTAAAAAACAAAGACATAAAAAATTAATGACTTTGCAAAAGAAAATTTCCAGAGAAGTTAATGAAAGTTATGTTGGAAAAGTTGTACCTTGTATAGTAGAAGGTTATACTGATGATGGTTTGGTATTGATGCGCTCTCAACATGATGCTCCTGAAATTGACGGTATGGTTTATGCAGAGGTAAAAGATAATAGCATTATTCCTGGAGATATTGTGAATGTTTTAATAAATCGAGCAGATGATTACGATTTGTTTGGCGTTTTACAAGACTAAGAAAAAATAGTATAATAAGCAAATATTATAAATAATAAAATGAATAGGAAATGGTAATGGAATTTGTAGAAAACAGAGAAGTTGAAAAAGAGCAGTTAAAAGCTATTTTTAGAGATATGGTAAAATATTCGCCATCTAAAATTGTTGGTATGATTGGGAACGCCATAATTATTCCGGTTTATACGAGTTTATTATCACCTGAACAGTATGGGTTGTATTCTTTGTCAATTGCTGTTTTGTCATTTTTGTGTATCATTTTTTCTGACTGGGTTGGTTTATCCGGCTTAAGATTTTTTAAACACCATCAAATGTCGCAAGATATGCCGAAATATTTGACTACTCTTGTTACAATGCTTGCAACAAATTTGTTCTTGATGTTTGTATTGTCATTTGTTTTTAGACACAATTTCTATTCATTTTTCCATATCCCGGTAAAATATTTCTTTGCAATTTTGGTTTTAATTATTCCGGTTGCAATAAGAGCTTTATTATTCCAGTTGTTGAGAGCGCAGTTAAAAGCAATGTCGTTTACACTTTCAACTATTATTAACCAATTTTTGACAATTTTATTATCAATATTTTTTGTTAAATTCTTCCACTTAGGAGCAGTTGCGTTGTTGTTAGGTATGGGAGTTTCGATATCATTGATCGATTTGTTGTTAATTTACCAGAGCAACATTTTGTCTTGGTTTAAGTTACAAAAAATTGAGTGGAATTCTGTTTTGCCAATTATGAAATATGGAGTTCCGATTGCTGCAACATCTTTAAGTGCATGGATAATTAATCAAAGTAATAAATTTATCATGAATAGTATTCATGGATTTTCTCAAGTTGGAATTGTAGGAGTCGCTTATGGTTTGACGTTGCCGCTTTTGATGACTATTTTTTCAATAATCACAGTTGCTGCAATTCCAAGAATTATCAATATGTATGAAGAAAAAATTGATGTAAGACCGTTGATTTCAAGATTTACAGGATATTATGTAATGATTGCATTGCCTGTGATTATTGTAATTTCTCTATATGCAACGGATTATGTTCAAATGATGTCATCAAATGACAAGTTTTTAATTGCATTTAAACTTGTTCCTTATTTTGCATTTGGAACATTTTTCATGGCCTTAACTGATTACACAACTCTACAATATCATTTGGCGAATAAAACTTATTTTGATTTTATAATTAAGTTGATATCAGGTATTGCAAATATAGCGTTAAACATTCTGTTAATTCCTAAGATGGGATTGGTAGGTGTTGGTATTGCAACATTGGGTGCAAACTTCTTATATTTCTTATTAAGTATAATCATTGTACTTCCTGGTTTGAGATTAGTTTTCCCGAAATTAATCATGGGAAGGATGGTAATATCTTTTGTGCCATTTGTGGCTTTGTATTATGTGTTCGACAAATTTATTCACTTGCCTGCGTTAGTTGAAATGTTGAGCTTAATAAGTGTATTCTATATTTGTTATTTCACATTGACAAATACTATTATGAAACGCCCTGAATTGTAGGAACGTTAATATTTGTTAATAATATGGCAAGAAAAATTTTTCTCGGATTTTAGTATTTGAGAAAAGTAGATTTGTGTGCAAATTTATTAAGGAATTGTAATAATAAATAGAAATACAACTATTCTCTTGATAATATTAAAACGCTAGTCGAATTTTATATAAAATAATTTTTAAATTAGGGAAAATATTTGAAAGGAAAAGCATGATTAAGATAAAAGCCGGTAAAAGAAAAGCAGTTGCTTCGGCATTGACATTTTGTTTCTTCTTACAACAATCTTTCTGTTTGCAAGTTTTGGCAACAAATATTTCAGGTGTTACTGGTAGCAATGGAGTCTTTGATATCACTCCAACTGCTAAAAATCCAGCAGGTAGTATCGGTTTTAGAAAATATCAAAACTTTGATTTAAGTAAAGGTGATGTTGCAAATCTGATCTATTACTTACAAGGGCAAGATTTGTCAACATTTGTGAACCTTGTTGATAATCAAATTAACATTCAGGGTATTGTTAACGCAGTTGGTAAAAATGGTGCATTTAATAACGGGCATGCCGTATTTATTTCACCAAACGGAATGGTTGTCGGTTCAAGCGGTGTATTGAACGTAGGCTCTTTGACTGTTTTAACACCTGATAGCAATAGTTACGAAAAATATAAAAGTGATTTGAAAAGACCTTCTTTGATTGCTGATTACAAATCAAAATTGGGTGAAGGTAATGCAACTGTAAAAATAGATGGTAAGGTTTTAGCTAGAAACTTTGTTGATATCAATGCTGCAAACTTACAAGTTTCACCTGATGCTCAAATTATGGCCGGTGTTAAAGATGCTACAAAAATTCTTTCAAATACTCAAGCTGAAGCTTTGTTTAATCAACTTGTAAATGCAGATAATATGAGTGCTAATTCTTTTGCTAATGATAACGGAAGTATTATAATTAGAACTTATGGCGAAAATGGTGGAACTGATATTGCCGGTACAATGAAAAACTTTGGTACTGGTAGTACAGAAATTACAAACTTAGGTTCTAAAGGTATTAACGTTTCAGGCAAATCATTGAATGGAAACGGTGATACGTTATTGGTTAACAAAAATGGTGAAGTCAATGTATCAGGCACTGTTGCAAACAAAGGCGGCAAGTTGTTGGTTGATAATACCGGATCAGGTGTTTTAATTGCATCTACTGGTTTGTTGAGCAATCAAGGTGGCGAACTCATTGTTACAAATACAGGTAATGATGGTGTAAGCATTGCAAATGGAGGCTTGGTTAAAAACTCTACTCATAGCGCAAATATTATTAACTCCGGCAAAAACGGTATTAATGTGAAAGGTCATGTTAATGCTAATGGAATTAATATAACAAATAAAAATTCAAATGTTATTCTCGGCGATTATACAGGAAGCAATAACTTAAACTCTACAGGTAACGTTAATATTAAAATTAATGATGGTAACTTGTTGAACTACGGTACAAAAGAAACATTAATCAAGGCTTCAAAAAATCTTGATATAGATGTTCAAAACGGTATGGTTGGTCAGGAAGTTGGTCCTTGTGACGGTGGCGTTTGTACAGGTATTGGACCAAATGGTAGAGATTTGACAAAATCAATAAATGTAAATGTAGATGGCAACATTAAAACAATAAGCACAAAGGGTACAAACAAGTCATTAGTTAATATGGCAAGTTTGAATAATGATATGAGAGTTGACCAAATTAAGGCTGACGGTAGAGTTATTCTTCTTGCAGACAGTTCAATTAAAGGTTCAAAAGCTTACGATATTATCAATGCTTCTACAAACTCTCAAAATCCTAATGTTGAGGGAACTGGAATTTCAATGATTTCAAGTGGAAATGTTGGTTCTAAGGACAAAGCATTAACATTTAGACAAAATGGTGTTGAGCATATTTTTTATGGCGATGATGCAAGAAATCCTCATGTAGTAACTGATGTCAACAAACCTCAACAAGGTATTGATATTTTGGCAATCAAAGATATCAATGTAAAAGGTCTGGATAAAGCTGACGGAACTAAGCTTGATACAAATGCTTGTGCTATTATTTCAAGAACTGGTGACGTAAACGCTGAATTTTCAGGTGATGTATATATAAGAGAAACAACTGCTAAAAATGTAAATATTACTACTCGTGGTAAGAATATGTACATTGAACATTTGGGTGAAGTTCCTACTTATCCTCAGGACTATTACGGACCGAACGGTGTTAAGTTGGAAAAAGCAAAACTTACTGCTCTTGATTTAGGTAGTTACAAAGATCCAAATGAAGCTCCGGCTTACCAGCATGCTGCAGATTCTACAATTGTAGTTAAAAATGGTAAATTCTACGGACAAGGTCAAGGCAGACCTGGAAAAAATCAAGATTTAACATTAGTTGCAGATAATGCTTATGCAGGCGGTTATTACTTTAATATGGGTAAACACAGACCTGATGGTAAATCTACTTTGACAAAAGATAATACAACTAATCCTTTGCAAAATGGAACTGATCCGTCAAAACCGGTTTCAATCAGAGCGAAAGCAGTTAGACCTGATGATGTTACAGCAATAGGTGAAGATAAAAATGACAGAAACTATTATTATGGTGGTAGTTCTCAAGGGGATGACCCAAATTACGATGGAACAAAAGATCCTAATAAACAAGGAACAGAGGAAGACGATGACAACCTAGTAGTTCCAGAAGATAAAAATGAACCTATTGATACTGACAACGATACAGATACTGATACGGACACTGATTTGGATACCGATACAGACACAGATACTGATATAGACACGGATTCAGATACTGACACAGATACAGATGTTGATACAGATATAGATACTGATACGGATATAGACACCGATACCGATACTGATACAGATATTGATACGGATACCGATACTGACAATGATACAGACACCGATACAGATACAGATATTGATACAGATACCGATACGGATTTAGATACAGATACTGACACGGATACTGATGTTGATACGGATACCGATGTTGATACCGACACAGATACAGATATAGACACGGATACCGATACAGACACGGACACTGACACAGACACCGATACAGATATTGATACAGATACCGACACTGATACTGACACAGATTTGGATACCGATACAGACACCGATACCGATATTGACACAGATACAGATACCGATGTTGATACGGATACCGATACTGACACAGATATCGATACTGATACTGATACGGACAATGACACAGATACTGACGTTGATTCTGATATCGATACAGATACCGACACAGACACTGATATTGATAGCGATACCGATACTGATACGGATACAGACATAGACACAGATACAGATATTGATACCGACATTGATACGGATACCGATGTGGATACAGACACAGATACAGATATTGATATCGATACCGATACTGATGATGATAGACCTACTGATCCAAGAGATTCAAGTTACGGAAAAGAAACATATAAACAACGTGTTGTTGAATATAATGTAAACTCTATAGATAAACGTCACTATATGAGGTTCCCTGCTCAAGATAACAGAAACCCTGTTCAATTGGCAGAAAATACACAAATTGATTCTCTAATTGATATCTCAAGAGGTGGTATCGCAGTAACTCACCACAATGATTTGAAAGTCGGAGATATTGTTCCGGTGAACATTTCTTATGGTGATTTGAATATCAATGCTGATGTTAAGGTTGTTTCTGCAACAGACAGACGTGCAGGGGCTGAATTTACAAACCTTGATCAGATGACTGCTAACAAGTTACTTTATATGAACTTGTTGTTGGAAGAACAAACCGCAATGAGAAATCAAGCAAATGACTTGTCTTATGTAAAATAAGCCAGATAATAGAAGTAATAAAAAGAAGCTTTTCAGAAATGATTAGCTTCTTTTTTTATGTTATGCGTAAGCAGCGTGACGAACAGATGCCATTCTTGCGTTTCTAATTCTTCTCATTTTAGGATCAGCGTTTAAATCCCATTGAGCTGCGTAGCCTTTATGAGTTCCTTGAGTGTTTGTGTTTTGAGCTGAGAATAACGCTGCTGTAGACATCAAACCTTGAGAAAGTTTTTGAAAGTCGAACTTTTGAGTTGATTTTTTAGCAACTGATGCAGTATTAGTGAAACCTGTGACTGTCTTTTTGCCAACTTCTTTTCTTGCTTTTTTGTCAAGACCGGTAACAACGCCATTTGTAATTGTACCGTTAGCGGCTTGTACGTTGCTGCTAAATTTTTTCATTGCCTCGTCTTTAATGTTTGTTACAGTTGAATTTTTTTTAATGTTGCCATCTTTTATGTCTTTAATTAAGTCTTTTGTATTAAGTGGATTTTCTTTATTAGCCATTTGTTCTTGGAGTTTCCCACTGATGGATTGTTTCATTTCTTTTTTAGTCATGCCGCCAAGTTGTTTTTCATCCATTCCTTTAACAGCTTGTTTTGCGGCTGCATTTGCAGTTAATTTATTTGTAGCTTCTTTGGCTTCATTATTAATTTGTTCGAAAGATTCATTAAGTTTGGTTGTTGAGTTCACTGCAGCTGCTCCTGTTTGAACTGCGCTTGCTGCACTTGTCATAGCTCCTGCCAAATTGCCTTCTGCTGCGTAAGCTGCGGTTTTTGTGATGTTTGCTGCAGTTTGTCCGTAGTCGCCAACCATTTTAGTTACATAGCCAACTTTTTTCATTACAGTTCCTACTGTAATTAACGCAGCTCCAGCACCAAAGAAACCACTCATTGCTTGTCCTAATGCAATTAAACCAACGCCGGCAGTTTGTACTGTTTGACCTACTGTTGATACTAGTGCGCTAATTTGTTCAATTTTAGTGGCTGTTTTTACAACATTGCTTGTTTCGTTTTGGTTTTGTTGAATAGATTTTGCATTATGTTTTTGAACCTTTACGTAATTAGCATTTGTTTTTCTCATTCTAGCAAGAGTTCTTGAAGAACTTCTTTGTAATGAATAAATTTGTTTGCCATTGTTTTGAACAAGGTTTGATTTAGAACCGATGAATTTTTGAAGTTGGTCGATTTTATCTTGATTAGGGTTTGTTGATTGACCGCCTTGAATGCCATCGCCTCTGCTTATAGTGAAAGTTGAAGATCCTAACAAACTATCCAATTCGTTTTGAGCGTTGTCAATTTCTGTTTGAGTTTCTTCTGTTTCTTGTGTTAATTTTTGTAATTTATCATTTTCTTTTTTGAAATCTGCTTCTTGTTTATTTAATTGAGCTTGGAATTGTTTATCGCCTTTTTTTATATCTTTGCTTAGTTTTTGGGAATTTGTGCTAAATTTATTAACAATTTTTTCGCTATTTTCTGCATCTTTTGTTAAACTTTTAACATTAGATGCTTGTTTTTCTGCGCTTGCTGCTGCAGCTTTGCCGTCAGAAGCATTGTCAATTTTAGTATCTTCTTTGTCAGAAGATTTTGTTGAAGTAGAAGTTTTTTTAGTTAATTCGTTTAAACTTTTTTTAGTGTTAAGAGTATTTAAGTTTGTAGTTTCTTGTTGTTGTTTA
>ERZ773173.2845-NODE-2845-length-12154-cov-3.266138_pt1 | contig 12154 bp, 12 predicted proteins | sample MGYA00580535_ERZ773173 | MGnify/ENA primary metagenome ERZ773173 (study PRJEB29015, sample SAMEA2737856) | human gut metagenome | biome: human gut; feature: human-associated habitat; material: faeces | place: China | collected 2012 ...
TAATTTCGCCATCGTTTGAAGCTATTTCTTTCATTTTTGCAGCAGTTATAGATGTTCCTTTGAGCCTTATGAAATAATCTTTTATTTTTACATACTCCACACCATCAGGGCAAAGTTCATTTATAAGTTCTTCAAGTTTAGTCATTTTTATCACTCTCTAATAATGTTCTAACTACATCTGTTTCATTATAATTAAAATCATTTGATTTAACTTCGTGTTTTCTAAATTGTATTTTTTTAATTCCTGTAGAGTATAAAACCACATTGTATATAGAGGATTTAACACCAACTGTATCAATAGGCATATAACACGAGCTATATCTTATTCCATCAGGATAATTCTTTTTTATGGTATTACAAATCATATTTGTCATTTCATAATACTTATCATTTTTATTTAACACGCCATATTTGAATTGTAAATCCATAGTTGATATATCATGGATAGAAAAGTCATCCAAATCAAGCTGACCATATTTATTATCAAGATAATAAAACAAGTCAATATTCTTATTATTTCTTGCCGGAGCAATCAGAAAGGCGTTAAGAACCATTCCTATCAATCTATACATTTCATTATCGCTTAAAGGAGTAATAAAGCCACCCACCTCAATATCTTCAATACATTCATAAGTTCCAACAACATACTTTTGATTAGGTTTCAAATGTGTCTCTAATCTACATAGAAATTCATCATTTGATAAATACAAGGCTTCTTCGCCTTGAATATTAGCCCGATTTTCGGTTCTCTTGGGATTTGGATTCCATTGAGAAATGTCAGAAAAATCAATATCATTATCAAAATACCGTATTCGATATAATTGAGTACCCTTGTTGATTTTATTTGAGCTATACTTAAGTTCAATTCCTTCTTTGCTGAGAGCAACATAATTTGATATTACTGAAACATAATTTGCATCATATAGTATCAAATCACATTTTGCTTGGATAACATCCTCGATCTTATTGCTCTTTGTCGCAATGATATATTTTTGAATCAAGTCATAATACTCTTCTTTGTTTGACACTGTTAACCTTCAATCTCCTTAATAATTTTATCAATCTCTGCACGGAGTGTGTTTTCTTTTGCCACTATCTCGGCAATTTGAGCATTGAGTTCGGCAATATCTATCTTTTCGGAAGTGTCCTCTTGCTCAACATAGGTTGAAACGGAAAGGTTATAATCTTCCTCGGCGATAGCATCATTTGGAACAAGTTTTGAAAAGTATTCCGTTTCGGTTCTTTCATGGCAGGTTGAAACGATTTTTTCAATATTCTCGTCAGTCAGTTTATTGTTATTTGTCACCTTAACAAACTCTTTTGATGCGTCGATAAAAAGAGTGCTGTTTTCGCTCTTTGACTTTTTAAGCACCATGATGCAGGTTGCTATTGAAGTGCCGTAAAAAAGATTATCGGGAAGTTGAATAATTGCATCAATAAAGTTATTATCAACAAGGTATTTTCTGATTTTCTTTTCTGCACCGCCACGGTACATAATGCCGGGGAAACAAACGATAGCGGCAGTACCGTTAGTTGAAAGCCAAGACAGAGCGTGCATAACAAAAGCAAGGTCAGCCTTTGACTTTGGCGCAAGCACACCGGCAGGAGAAAAACGAGGGTCATTGATAAGCACAGGGTTATCGTCACCCTCCCACTTAATGGAATAAGGCGGATTAGACACGATAGCTTCAAAAGGCTCATCATCCCAATGTTGTGGATTAATAAGCGTATCTTCGTTAGCAATATTAAATTTATCGTAATCAATATCGTGCAAAAACATATTGATACGGCAAAGGTTATATGTAGTTATATTGATTTCCTGACCGTAAAAACCTTGACGAACAGCGTCTTTGCCAAGGACTTTAGCAGCCTTGAGCAAAAGAGAACCTGAACCGCAAGCAGGGTCTGTTGCCGTGTCTAATTTGATACAACATAACGGCAGCTTATTTCTACCCCTTAACGATGAACACCCCCGTGTGCATTTTTGCACACCCCTCATAACGATGCCGTATGCACCGTTACGGAGTAAGGGATTCGGTTTTATCGCTACCTGTGCGTACATTGCGTTCTCCTCGTGGAACTGAAAATTATCTCTTTTCCAACCATTCTTCTTTCGTCAAACAAGTTATATGTTCTGTTCGTAGAACACCCTCTAACGCACAAGGAACATTCTCTGAAGTGTGATGGTAATGAAATCCACATTTTTCTTGCACACGCTTTGATTTCTCGTTTCCATCAAAGTACCCGCACCATAATTTTTCGAGATTCAGTTCTTCAAAGCCATATCGCATTATCTCACGAACCGCCTCTGGGATGAGTCCTTGTCCCCAATATGGAACGCCAATCCAGTATCCGATTTCACCCTCCGTATCAGGAATGCCGATATTACTTGCCTTGCCAAGCATTAATCCTATACTGCCAACTGGATGTCCTGTTTCTTTCAAAACCACCGCGTATGTCTCTGGTTCAGAAAGCACACCTTTTATAATCTCTCTGCTGTTTTCTACACTCGTATGAACAGCCCATCCCGCAATCGGTCCCACATCGGGATTGCTGGCGTATTTGTATAAATCCTCCCCATCGCTTTCTTCCCAGCGGCGCAGGATTAAGCGTTCTGTTTCAAGCGATTTTTCTATGAACATTTCCATATCCGTACATTTCCAAGTTCCTATCGGCATCTCGCATTCTCTCTTGGCATACTCGGTAAATCCTACCGCCTCATAACAACACCTTGCGCTCTCATTATTCTCAAATACGCCCAGATCAATCCTTTTGGCGCTGAGATGTTCCTTTACATATCCTATTCCAAGCTGAAGCAGTTCTTTTCCGTACCCTTTTCCCCTTATAGCGGGATTGACTATTACAAAGCCAAACCGAACAGAACTGTCATCATCATCTCGTGGATATCTTATGATAAAATGTCCGACAATAGTTTCATTTTCATCCACAGCCGTGAGAGGATAGAAGCGTCCTGATTCAATCTGAGGTGCATAGTTTTCATTTATGTCCTCTCCCGTAAGCGGATACTTGTTAAACCTGTCGGCAGACCACTTGTATAACTCCTCCTCTGATCGTAGCCACTCGGCTATAATCGGTGCATCTTCTTTTTTGAAATTTCTCAGTATCATTAATTCTGACCTCTTAAGTTATTTTATAGAAACTGTCCATGTGTCCCCATCAACCAAGTACTGAAATTCCGTCAGAGCCGGATCGTTTATCACACGCATCAAGTCTTCAAAATCATCGACCGTGTTTATTTCTGACAGACGATTGCTTTCCACCCATTCCATCTGCCCCTCATCAGAAGACACAACCGTGCCGCTATATTCTGTAGTCTTGAACAGTAGGACAACATACCGTCCGTTTTTGATTGGGAACTGCTTCACACCCACAAGCCGTGGATTTTTTATGTCCAGCCCCGTTTCTTCTTTCATTTCACGGATCACCGCGTCAACGAAAGATTCTCCCGGTTCCACATGACCGCCCGGAAGCGTATATCCCTGCCAGTCCTTTTTTATTCTGTTCTGAAGGAGCATTCTGTCATCATCAGTGATGAGACACAATACCGTCAACTCGACATTTTCTGTTCTGCTCATTTTCTCTTCCGACTTTCCTTATAATTCACACACCATAATATATTCTTCGGCGTTCTCATCCACAGTCTTGAATCCGACATTTTTATACATCTTCACGGCGTAGTTTTCTTTCTGCACCGCCAGTGACGCCCGTTCATACCCCTGCCATTTCAGCAGTTCGAGCATCTTCACCATAAGCTGCGAACCGATGCCTTGACCGCGATATTCCTTGTAAAGCGAAATAGCGAAGGACGGTGTCTCATCATCCACATGGCCGTAATCGTCCATGATCCTCGTCCAGACCGCTCCGACCACCTTGCCGCCGAAATCAGCCACCAGGCAATTATCGCCTTTCCGGGTACCGAAGTCATCCGTGTACACTCGCAACTCCGGCTTCTCGATAATGTCCCGCGCAGGCGGCTCCGCGCCCTTTGGAATGAAAATGGCTTCATACAAGAAGTCCTTCAGCAGTTCGGTTTCACCCTTGCGAAGGCTACGGATCACATATTTTTTGTGCTTGTCGCTCGTCATGTGGGAGATATGCTCGTTACGCACCCTGCCAAGCATCTCAAGCACCTGCTTTCCGATCCGCTCAGGCTCGTTATCGTTCCCTCCGCATATTAGTTCCAGCGTGTCCGGCGTCCAAATGTACCCGTGCGCCTTGTTATAGAGGTACTGCTGAAATTCCTCGTATTCTTTTTCTTTTAATTGCTTCATATATGCCTCCTTTATGACTCTGGCATTGGGATTGCCTTTAACGCCTCATCAATTTTAATCGCCTGCACAGGAACATATTCACCATTAAGTCGAACGCCACCGCCAGTCAATGAGAACAATTCCCTTGATGTGTTCAAGTCCAGTCGTAGATTTTCATTTGAAAGTAACTGATCCAAACCGGCAGCCACCTTCTCCGAAAGAAACTTCTCAGCTTCCTTCTGCCGTTCAATACACAGTTCTTCCGATTCACAGTCTTTCCTAATTCGAGCGTTACTGATTATCCGGATTTCATTTACCACGCCAAGCATATGATAGACCAGTCTCATCATATGGGCTTTGGCTTCCTCTTCATCCATCTCGAAGTAAAATTGTTCAAACGCCTTATCAATCTGTGAAGAGACATCTGCAAGCCGTCTATCTGGCTCAGCTTGTTTTTTATCAGCTGTTTTTGCTACTGTTGTGGTCTTCTGCACCTTTTTCCCACTGACAGCATTTTTTATTCCGCGACCCTTTTCCTTAACCCAAGGCCATGCGGTATTCTTCCACCAAGGAGATATAACCTCCCGAAACAGCAAGATGCCTCCGGCTACGATGGCCGCACCCAGAGCTTCTCCGACTTGCTGTGCAAACTCTTCCTGCTCCGGTGTTAATTGAACGCGCCGTTCTTCATAAGGGTACGGATCATAATCATCGCTCCGTAAATCGTCAACATCGTACTCTTCCCACTCGATGATGTCCGGATTCTGATTATTTTCGTCCCGCGTCAATCCTCTCACGCGGTCTGGATTATCCTTGGAACGAATAAGGTGATCTCCATCTTTTACAATTGGCTTATATACTTTCTCACCCATTCTGTATCTTCTCCCTCAAACAAGACAAATTATAAGTATTTCTTGAACGCTTTCTTCATCTTGAGCATGACATCGATTATCCAGTCAAACTGTGCGCTCCATTGATTCTTGTCACCGAAAGTTACGCTCTTCTCGATAACGATACGGCTTGCCTTACGCTCCGGCAGTTCTCGCCAGTCAAAGGTTAATTCAGCGTCGGATTCGATATCGTCTTTATTATCAAAGAGTGAGTGGAACAGGTCTTTATCCTCGCTGATATACAGTTCCACGTCCAGTTCGTTCCGCTTCTGAATCTGCGACACGGCGATGTGGCAGGCAGAAGAACCCACGCTGAAGTTCATCCAATGATCCATAGACGGCTTCCTGCGATTGAAGTTCTTTGCAAACTGTGCGTTTTGGAAAGCGTAGTCCTGGAATGCCACCCAATAATCGTATCTCTGCTGCTGAGTCCCATTTGCAGACTCGCTCTTTTTTACTTCCTTTGTCCAGTCGTTAGGTTTTTCAATGACCTCAAACTTCACGGCAGGCTCGGAAGTACCGATGCGATACAGTTTTATCTCACAGAGGAAGAATCCGATTTTCTCATCGGTATGGTTGTTCAGCCATTCGATAGCCGCCTTGTGTTCCTCACGAGCGTGTTTCACGACCCATATAATCACATCCGCAGATTTACCAGACGCATAGGTTATCAGCTTGCCGAGGTGGTCGTGGTTGGTATCCTCCAGTTGATTCTCTATGATGATTTTCCGATCCGTCCCCGTCTCAGACGCAAAGATATCGACATTGAAATCTCCCACGGAAGACTCTGTCTCATCAACGGTAATATCAAGCCCCACTGCATCTGCAAGGAGAGCGATGTTATCGTCCTGTGAAAGCCACGGAGTAAAGTCCAAGGCTTCATGCGGCCACGCCGTCCGCAGATCTTTTATTTCTTCAAGTCTGCTCAAGTTCACCATTGTCTTACTCCTCCTCGCGCTTTACATAGGTAAGCTGAATATCATAGCCCAGAACTTCGAGCATCTGAACAAAGGTTTTATTCACGATGGAATCGCCTTTCTTGATGAGCCGATTCACATACTGACCCGTTGTACCGACTTCCTCTCCGAGTTTCGCCTGTGTCATATCAGCTTCGATGCACTTTACTTTGACATCGACTTCAAAATTGTTCTTGACCATATTTCAATCCCTCTGTTGTTTCTAACGATAATTTTGTTGGTTTATTGCACTCAAAGTGTTATTTATTATACCACATATTTATGAACATTTCTACCCCTTAACAAAAAAAGACACCCGACCGCAGCCGAGTGTCAATTCTATCAGTGTATCTATTATGCCAGTATCTCCGAGCCGTCCCGGAATGTGACCGTGATCTCTTTGTCCCTGCCGACCGTGATGAACTCGACCATGCTACCCCAAAGGCTGCCGTCAAACTCGCTGATGGTGCCGTCCTGTGCTTTCAGTACCTTGATGAAGTCCGCCAGCCGTTCGCTCTGCGCTTCCTTTGCAGAGATGGCGGCCACCACCTCATCGTATCGTGCCTTCGCCGTATCGTACCGTTGCACAAGCCCATCGTAGCGTTTCTGGTACTCGTCCTGGTCCTGCGCGACACGGGCATTCTCCGCCACGATGTTCTGTGTCATTTCCACAAGCACCGCCATCTCTTCCTCCAGCTTGCCCTTTTCTTCCTGCAGGGCATCTGTGACGCAGAGCGTTTTGCGGATGATCTCCGCATTGGCGATGATTTCCTTCTTCTCGGTCACGAGCTGGTTGTACGCCGATACGAATGCCGCCTTGACCTCGTCCTCCGTGACATGGGGAGTTTGGCACTTATCTTCTCCACTATACTTGCGGTTGCAACGGTAAATGACCCTGCGATAGCGGTCTGTGGAATGCCAGACCTTCGAGCCGTACCAGCCACCACAATCGGCGCACTTTATCTTGTTGGAGAAGATGCTCACGCCACTGTAGCGTGTGCCGCCCTTGGTGCGCTTTGCAAACTCCGCCTGCACCAGGTCGAACACCGCTGGGCTGATGATTGCCTCGTGGTTGCCCTCCACATAATATTGCGGGACTTCGCCCTCGTTCTTCTTCATCTTTTTCTGCAGGAAGTCCACCGTGAACTCCTTCTGCAAAAGGGCATCGCCTTTATACTTCTCGTTTGAGAGCATCCGGCGCACCGTCTGTTGGTTCCACACATCCTTGCCCGCAGGCGTCTTGATGCCCCGGCTCGTTAATTCTGCGGCGATGGAATGCGGCGTCATGCCCTCAAGGAACAAGTGGAAAATGAGCCGCACTGTTTCTGCCTGTTCGGGATTAACCACGATCTTGCCCGTCTCTTTATCCTTGTCCAGTCCAAGGAAGCGACTGTAGGCAAAGCTAACCTTGCCGTCCGCCATGCGCTTGCGCTGTCCCCAGGTGACATTTTCGGAAATGGAGCGGCTTTCTTCCTGCGCAAGGCTCGACATGATGGTGATGAGCAGCTCGCCCTTAGAATCCAGCGTCCATATATTTTCTTTCTCGAAATAAATCTCGATGCCCTCGTACTTCAGCTTCCGCACCGTGGTAAGGCTGTCCACTGTGTTCCTTGCGAAACGGCTCACGCTCTTGGTCACGATAAGGTCTATTTTTCCGGCAAGGGCGTCTGCGATCATCGCCTTGAAGCCTTCGCGCTTTTTTGTATTCGTTGCTGAGATTCCTTCGTCCGTGTATATGGCAACGAACTCCCAATCGTCCCGGCTCTTGATGTAATTGGTGTAGTAATCGACCTGCGCCTCGTAGCTCGTGGTCTGGTCTTCGTGGTCGGTCGAAACGCGGGCATATCCGGCAACACGGCGCTTCTTCGTACTGTTGATCGGCGTGGCCGTGTACCGGCTGATGGTAGCCGGAATTGCCGTTACTTTTCTTTGCGCCATGCTTTACCACGCTCCTTCCGTAATTGTTTCATGTGTTCGCTCATCTGCTGCCGTACCTCCGGCGTATACCTACCCTTGATGGATTCCTTAAACTTGGCTCTCTGCTCATCCGTCCACGGTCTGCCGACCCGTTTCGGCTGCTCCCATGTGCGGCTGACCGTCCTGCCGTCCTTGAAATGGAAAACCATCTCCGTAGCGGAAAGCACATCAATGTGGTCTATCCGCTTTTCAAACTCACCATCGTCATATTCAGCAATGCCGAGCGTCTCCGCTATGAATGGTTTCAACACATCCTCTCGCAGACCGACCGTTTCGCATCCGTCCCGCTCAGCGCACCGCCAGTAGTAGGCTTTGCCGCTTTCCGATGTAGAAGACGGCTGCGTGGCTCTGCGGAAATTGCACCCGCACCCCACGCACTTTATCTTGCCCGTCATGACGGAGGAGCCTTTGCAGTTCGGTCTTTTCCTGCGTTTCTCTGATGTTTTCGCTCTGTACTCCGCAGTCCAGCAGTCCTTGTGTCCTGTGTTCGGGCAGTCCTTTGTAATGACCTCGCCGTTCTTCAGATGGAACTCAAGCATCCCGCGTTCCGGCACGTTGATGAAATCCACTCTATCATGGAACGCATCCTCATCGAACTCATCCAGGCCGAGGACGGCGGCGCAGGCTTTCTTGAGGTTCTCGTGGTTTATGCTGCCGCCGACGGGACACCGACCGCCTTTTTTCTTCCTCGAACCGCAGACCCAAAACTCCATGAAGCCCCGGTCAGTACGCTTGTTGTGCATATAGCTTTGACCGCAGTGCGGGCATTTCAGCATTCCCGAAAAGCAGGTGAGGTTCAGGCTCTTGTTCGCCCTCGGTCCCAGTTCCTTACGCCGTGCGATCTCCTCCTGCACATAATCGAAGGTCGCTTTGTCGATGATGGCGGGATGTGTGTCCTCCACATAGTACTGCGGTAGCTGTCCCTTGTTCTTTTTCCGCTGCTTCGAAATGGGATCGGAAATGAACTCTTTCTGCAGGAGAAGGTTTCCCGTGTAGGTCACGTTTGTGAGAACCACCTTGATGTTGGAATCCACCCAACGGCATCCTTCTCTTGTTGTGATGCCCTCGGCGGCGAACTCCCGCTCCGTCTCCAGTCTCGACTTACCGTCCAGGAAATTCTGGAAGATGCGTTTCACAATCTCCGCTTCCTCCGGCACGATGACAAGGTCATCTCCCTCCCAGCGGTACCCGTACACCCGGAAGTGTCCATTCGGTATGCCTTTCTCGAACCGTTTCCTGATACCCCATTTGCAGTTTTCTGAAAGACTGCGGCTCTCTTCCTGTGCAAAGGACGCAAGGATGGTCAGCATCAACTCGCCGTCACCGCTCATGGAATTGATGTGTTCTTTCTCGAACCGTACTTCCACGCCGATGTCCTTCAAATGCCGTACCGTTTGCAGCAAGTCCACCGTGTTCCTGGCGAAACGTTGGATTGACTTCGTAAGAATGATGTCAATCTCACCATTGTCGGCAGCTTCGATCATACGCTTAAACTCATCGCGCTTGGCAATCCCGGTGCCGCTTATTCCATCGTCTGCGAACACGCCTGCGTACTGCCAGTCAGGATTCTTTTGTATCAGGGAACTGTAGTAGCTGATCTGTGCGGAGAGGGAATGGTTCATGCGTTCCGATTCCATTGAGATACGGGCATAGGCAGCAACTTTCTTCTTCGTTTTTATGGTCGGCACTGCCTGTTCGACCCTTGTGATTTTTGCCATGAAATCACTCCTTTCCGACACTATATATCACTCTTTACGAGCCGGAAGTCAACGATATATCCGAGAATAATGTGCCGAAAACAGGCTTATATTTCTCAAGGAAAATTGTATCAATCTGACGATACTCCTCCTCGGAAATAACGCCCTCTTCGAGCATCTTTCTGGCAAGGTACATGGTTGTCTGATAGAGTTTTTCGTTGCGGAATTCTTCTTTACTCATCGCCGTCACCACCTTTGAAACGGTCGGCGATGTAGCACTCATGGCTGCAATACTTCCTGCGCTTGTCTCCGTAGATGTGAAACTCCTTACCGCAGCGTGGGCATCTAAAATCGTAGACCGCTTTACGCTTCACCTGGTCGAGATGGCTGTTCCACCATTCGTTCCTGCACTTGTCGCAGCAGAAGCGTTTTTTCTTCCGCTTGGCGATCTGCTGAATTTCCCGACCGCAATTCTCGCAGGCTGTTGTTTCCCCGGTGAGGATAACGGAAGGCACGGCTGCCATGTCCCCGTTGATATCGTTCCTGCGGCAGAAAGACTTTACTGTGTTTACCGAAATGCCAATCGTCTGGGCAATCTTGCCATAGCCGTTTCCAGCCGCACGGAGTTTTATGATTTGTGCTTTTTGATTATCGGTCATATTCTCTCGGCTCCTTCCGAGGGATAGGTCTTGTGGTATCTCCCTCACTCACTACCGAGAAATTCAACCTCAAGGAAATCTCTACCGGCGTGGAAAAGAAATTCAACCCCCACCGTTACGGCATAAAAAAAGCGGCCTGCAGGCTCTCCAAAGAGAAACCCACAGGCCATACCTGTTCTGAAAAATCCTTTATTGTCAACGGTCGGAACACGAGGAACACGAGAAATCCTATTACATCATAAATTTTGCAAACGAAAATGGAGTATATAAAAATGTGTATTATATACGGAGAGATAGGAATTTGCTGTTCCTATGTGTTCCCGTGTTCCGACTAAATCTTTGTTGTGTAATCAAGGCTTATCCAGCCCGCACCGGATTTGAGCCGTCCCCAGCCCGCCGTGGCGCCTTTGCCGGACTTCACCTCAACAATGGTGAACACACCGATGCTGGTAAACTTGCCAGTCCTGTCATAGTCAGTCCCAGGGCCTTTACGGATGTTCAGATTAGAAATGCTGACTTTTACAAGGAACGGAACTTCGACAGTTGTTGTTTTCGATGTGTAGATGTTTACACCATTTACATCAAACACACTGTATCCCGGATTGGCGTCAGCGCATTTCTTGGCGTTATCCAAAATCTTATATGCGCCTTTCTGAGACTTGGAGTCCGCCCAGGTTTTACGAACACGGTACCAGGCGATTGCCGTCCCGGACTCTTTCACATCGTACTGCGTAAGGCTCCACCGCTCGATGATGGAGCAGAGGTTTTCCACATAGGTCAGGCTCGTGGCATAACCGCCGTCCTTGATGATCTGCACAGCTTTCTTGTAGTCGGTGCAGCCCTTCAGGCCGTCATAACGGAGTTTGTTTCCGTTCTTCGCCCCAAGGAGATATGCACTGTGGTCGGTGATGGAGTCCTCCACGCACGGATATTTACGGAAATCAGCCGTAATAGTTTCATAGCTGCCGTCAGCGTTCTGCTCCTTCGTCTGCTTGGTGTACTTACTTTTGCCGTCCCAGGTCGAGCCGCTCCAGGTATTGCCGGAGAGGGAGCATTTCATGCCGAACACGTTATTGGCGTTCTGCGCCAGTTCACTCTTGCCGTAGCCGGATTCGAGTATGAACTGCGCCATCGAAACCGATGCGAGGATGCCCGTTTTCTTCTGATCCGCCGTAAACAATGCCCCTACACTCTTTACAACATCCGCCTCGGAAAGCCCGGAAAAAGCAGAGGCCTGTGTTCCCTGTGCAGACCCGGAACCATCGGTACCACTGGCACCACCACCGAGAGCTGCCGTGACCTTTTCTGCCAGATCGCCCATCCTGGCATACATCCAGTTTCCGGGACAGGACGTGTTGGCAAACCAGCGATGCACCGTCAGCACCATTTCATCGGACTTCGGCTCATATGAGAGCGTCTTGTCCTTATCGCCAAACCACAGGAGCTTCTTCTTGCCGTTTCTCTTGCAGATATCCACGCAAAGAGTGATCAGCTTCTGGTAGACCACATCCTTAAAGGCATACGGCTCTGTGGTATCGGACGCACACTCGATGGTGACGGCCCGCTGATCGTTGGAACTGGAAGAAGAACACCAGGAGCGGTTTTTCTCCTCCACATACATTCCGACCCTACCGTCCACGCCGATGCCGTAGTTGCAGCTTGCCTGTCTGGATCTTGGTGCAAAGATGTTTCCTAAAGTTTCTA
>ERZ773173.2866-NODE-2866-length-12058-cov-4.199700_pt1 | contig 12058 bp, 9 predicted proteins | sample MGYA00580535_ERZ773173 | MGnify/ENA primary metagenome ERZ773173 (study PRJEB29015, sample SAMEA2737856) | human gut metagenome | biome: human gut; feature: human-associated habitat; material: faeces | place: China | collected 2012 ...
CGAGGGAGGACTCGACGAACAAGGCCGTCCGGCCGATACCCGGACCTACGCCCAGCGCTGTACCTTGATGGATCTGCTACGGCAATTACGAAGGGATTACCCGGAGGCACGCATCCTAGGACATTACCAACTTAGCCCCTATATCCGTAAGGCTTGCCCCTGCTTTGACGCAAGGGAGGAATACGGGGAGATCTAGCATTAGAATTTCTTACCGAACGCTATATTCAAGAAGGTCTTCACCAATATCTTGAAATCGAACAGCCAAGAGCGATGTTCCAGATAGAACAGGTCGTAACGCAAGCGGCGGAGCATCTTATCGACCGTGTCCGTATACCCATTGTAGAGCGTGGCGTAAGAGGTCACGCCCGGACGGATCTGGTAGAGGTAACGATAACGAGGATCACGCTCCATGATCTGGTCGATGTAGAACTTACGCTCGGGACGGGGACCGATAAAGGACATGTCGCCCACGAAGACATTCCATAACTGGGGCAGCTCGTCCAAGTGATGTACCCGGAGGAATTTTCCGACACGGGTTATCCGGGGATCTGCCCCACCCTTGTAAAGGGCCGGACCGAACTTCTCCGCGTCCAGACGCATACTGCGGAACTTATAGATGTTGAACGGGCGACCGAAACGACCGATACGCTCTTGCCTAAAGATCGCCGGGCCTCCATCCTCCCGTTTTACGGCGATATAACAAAGTAAAAACAGCGGGGAGAAGACGATCAAGGCCAAAAACGCCAGCGCACAATCCCCTATACGTTTTACATTACGTTGGAACATACCCATCCCATCCGGGATGAATCGCTCCGGTTCCTCTCTCTCACTTTTCCCCAATGGCGTAGTTTTCTCTTTTTCCATACTTACCATAATCCACTTTTCTTTCTGACATCAGGATCTTTTACACCTCCTGACCTTAAAAAAACTCATACGCTCTCACTCAATAAAGGCAATCCCTCCACCTCGCCGGCGTGCCATTCACGGTAGTCCGCCAAGGGAAACCCGGGGACGGTCAATAGCTTGTAATCCGACCCGTCTCTTCTCAAGATATGCTTGCGAGTATATGAACGGAGCGAGCGATCCGTTACAGACACCATCACGATCGGGAACGGGTAGGCGAACAGGCGCAGCGGCGTGGTCTCGCTATCCGAGAACGCACGATGCAGTTGGTAGGCGGAACGCTCGAACGCTACCCAGTAGGGACCCGTGCAATACAGGTGTATTGAGTTTCGGTTCGCACGCTCACGATCCATGATCTCTGTCAAACGCTCACGCAACAGGTTCATCAGCCGGATGCCCGAAGGGACGCCGCATGTCTCTCTCTCTTCTCTCATATCTTTTATTCATCGCCGTTCCCGTGCCCGAACCAACGGTCGTAATCACGTAAACGACGTATCAACACGGTCTTACTCTTCTTGGGCGAGGCCTCCTCCATCCAAGGGTCAACCAGCTCGTGCGCCATGCACTGGTAGAGGCTGCTGTCCGTACAGCCGTACAGCGTGACCAGCAACAAGGCACGGGATTGCCCCGCTTTTATCACCGGGAGCATGCTGCGCATCGTGGAGAGCAAACGATCGAACTCATCCGACTCGCCCAAAAGCAGATAGGCTGGAAGGAGCAAAGAGTAAAGCTTGCAACGGATCACGTCGGTCTCACCACGGAGAGAGGCGTAGCCACGCAGGACCTCACGGGCCAGACGGGCATCCTCATCCACTACCACGCCGGAGGCATGGTAACGGCCCAAGGCATCGTGCAAGCCCTCCGACAGACGGTCGTTGTCCAAATGGGTATACACGTGCTTGCCCCCCGTGTTCAGCTCGATCAACTCGTACTCCCCCGCTCTCACCTCGAACAAGGGGACCCACAGACAGTCGAGGATACGCACCATCACGTCCTTATGCCCACCGCCCGGCTGCACCACCACCTCCGCCTCCATGTCGGTAAAAGGGCCGGAGGTGATACGCACACGGTCGCCTTTCAACAAGCGGCCGCTATCTGGCACGTACACCGGAAGCTCGTTGGAGTAAGAAGCCGCGACCCAACGCAAGGTATCCATCTCACGATCCGAGAGGTACGGGAAATAAGACCGCCCGCCGGAGGAAACCCGGGGGAGGAAATTATACAGGGGAAGCGTACGCTTCAGGCGGAAGATCTCGTCCTCCGAGGCGTGGACGAACACGTAGTTGTACAGCAGGGGCCGTTTCGTGTTGACCATCTTGCCGCCCACCTTCCTCGCCTCGACATACGAGGGGGAGAAATACTCGAACAAGGCCTCCCCACGACGCTCACGGCGGGAAAGCTCAGCGTCCAGCCCCTTCGAGGGGCTGATCCTGTCACGCCCGCCACCGGCGGTAGGGAGCGTGAGCACGTACCAGCGGACGGCCTCCTGGTCACGTCGCTTCAGAACATGCGCCATGAACCTATCCGAGCACTTGCCTGTCAATATATCCATCTCTATGATTATCTTTTCTAGTGGTTATCCCGTGGCCCGAAAACAGACCCCACGGCAATTCAGAGCCCTACCAAGAATCATTTACATCATCTTGATAAACAGCGTTTTATATTTTTAAATATGGCATTACTGAAAATTACCATCTCTCGAAATCTTAGGCTACTTGGGGAGTAGCGTAAAAGGTGCGAGAACGGTTATCACCCGGTTGTAGAGACGGGGCGTGTCCCGTCTCCCACTGTCTGATAGTAGCTTTAAGTTACCATTTGGAGGGGATGAGACGGGGCATGCCCCGTCTCTACAGGAATACACACGGGTTATAAGGCATGGTGGAATGATACCGGGAACAAGAGGTCATTTCACCCGCATCACCATGTCTATACGTCTAGGATAAAACAGGAAAATCAAAAAATAGAGAGGATCAAACGCCTACAATGAGTAAACAAGCGCATTTGTTTGCTTGTTTTTAGTTATTTTTTACTACATTTGCGCCGTGAAAGAATACGCTACTCCCCAAGTAGCCTACTCCCTTTACCCTACTTTCGGTACATGATTGTACACACTCTCAAAACAAATTTTATTCACCGCAGACATCTTTTCCAACGAGAAACTTTTCAAATAGATTTGCGTAGTCTTGATCGATTTATGGCCCAATAGTTCGCTGATCATCTCAATCGGGACATCCTGTTCCTTCAAAATCATCGCAAAAGAATGACGGATCGAATATGAGGTGATCGGGATAGACACACCGCAGGCTCTCGCCAACCTCTTCAAATTCCGGTTAAAATGGGCCAAAGCGGAAGTGTACTCCTTGTAGGCTTCTTTTCCCACTTTTATCCCTTTCAAGAAAGGAAACAAATAGGGTGAGTCCTTACCTACATCACTTGACAGTTCCCTCAGCGACTCCCATGCGGTAGATTGTACCTCTATAAGCATCGGAGTACCCGTTTTCTGGCGTTTATATTCCAAAACCCCACCCCGGACATTCTCCTTTTTCAGATGAGCGAAATCCACGAATGCCATACCGCAAAACTGGAACATCAGGCACAATGCCTGCCGTGTTTTTCTCAGTTCCGGATCATCTAATGAGGCCGTCATCAGAGAACGTAATAAATCCTGTGGTAACGCCTTTTTGCGTTTGCTCTCTATACCCGTGAAAACTCCCTTAAATAAATAAGGGATATAGGGGGCCAACCCTTCCTCCACCGCCATGTTGTACACACAACGGATCCGACGCATATAGGTCGACACCGTGTTCCATGTACATCCTTTATTCAACAAAAAGGCCTGATAACGCCGAAGGTTCTCCTTATTGACATAGATATAGGGAATTACCTCCAACCCACAAAACCGCATGAATGAGTTCAATGCATCCTGATAGCTCTTCGCCGTGGAATAACGCCCATCCACACGCAATTTATAGATATACAACCTCATCCCTTCTACTAAATCCTTTTTCTCCATACTATCGCTATTTTTTCGTGATAAAACTTAGCAAATGTAATACAGATCCGGGAGGTTGAGCATATACAAAAAAAGGCGAACCAACCGGTCCGCCTTTATAAAATCTCCATTTCTAGATTATTTCAGTCCTCTATTCTTCAGCAACGGATCCGTACCCGGTTCCTTGCCACGGAAATTCTTGTACATATCCATAGCGTCGTCGATACCGCCCGGGGTCAAGACATATTTACGGAATTTATCGGCACATTCTTGATTAAAGATGTCGCCGGTTTCCTTGAATGCCTCGAAAGCGTCGCAATCCAATACCTCAGCCCAGATGTAGCTATAATAGCCGGCGGTGTAGCCGCCACCCATCGTATGGTTGAAGTAAGTCGTACGGTAACGGGAAGGGATTTGTTTCAGCAAACCACGACGGCCTAACGTCTGTTGCTCGAAATCCATCACGTTCAAGTTGGCCGGAACATTATTCGTCTGGTCAACGAACTTGATCACTTTCTTATCCGCCGCATCACCACTGACCGCATGGAAATCCATATCCAGATAAGAAGCCGCCAGATACTCCGTCGTAGCGAAACCTTGTCCGTACTTACCGCTCTTATCCAACTTCTCGATCAACTCGGCCGGGATCACCTCGCCGGTCTGATAATGCTTAGCGTACACCTTCAATACTTCCGGCTCGAATACCCAATGCTCCATAACCTGTGAAGGCAACTCCACGAAATCACGAGGAACACCGGAAACACCGGAGTAATGCACGTCACGGAACAAGCCGTGCAAACCATGACCGAACTCATGGAACAATGTATTCGCCTCATCAGCGCTCAACAACGCAGGTTGTCCCGGAGCCGGCTGGCTAAAGTTACAAACGATCGTTACGACCGGAGCCACACGCTTGCCATCCTTATAAGCCTGCGGACGATAAGAACCACACCATGCGCCACCACGCTTGCTGGCACGAGGGAAGAAATCGAAATAAATAACGCCCAAATGAGAGCCATCCTTATCTTTGCACTCAAAAGCCTGCGCTTCCGGATAAGGCAACGGGATATTACGGATCGGGGTGAACGTGATACCATATAACTTATTAGCTACATAGAAAGCACCCTCACGAACATTATCCAACTTCAAGTAAGGACGAACCTCATTCTCATCCAAATTGAATTTAGCCTTCTTGGCCTTCTCGAAATAATAACGCCAATCCCAGCCCTCGGCCTCGAAATTGCCGCCTTCTTTCTTGATCTCGGCGTTTATATCGGCCAACTCATCTTTCGCTTTCGCCAAAGCAGGCTTCCAAACCTCATCTAACAATTGATAAACCTTATCCGAGCTTTTCGCCATACGATCCTCCAACACGAAAGAAGCGTAATCATCATAGCCCATCAACTTCGCTTTCGCCAAACGAGCGGCAACCAAATCACGAACCACTTCCTTGTTATCGTTCTCATTATTATTACCACGGTTGATATAAGCGTTGAACATCTTCTCACGCAACTCACGTTTATCGGAATATTGCAAGAACGGCATCACGCTCGGGTTCTGCAAGGTAAATACCCATTTGCCTTCCATCCCGGCATCCTTAGCCGCTTGAGCGGCGTTAGCGATCAAGGTCTCGGGCAGACCGGAAAGATCCTCCTGCTTGTCGATCACCAATTTGAAAGCGTTCGTCTCTTTCAGCATATTCTGTCCGAAAGTAAGCTGTAACATGGAGATCTTGCTATTCAACTCACGCAATTTAGCCTGATCCTCAGCGGAAAGATTAGCGCCGCCCCGAACGAAGTCCTTATAAGTCTCCTCCAATAACTTCATTTGCTCCTTATCGAGACCCAACTCATCCTTCTTATCGTATACCGCCTTCACACGAGCGAATAATTTCGGATTCAAGTTGATATCATCACTATATTTTGACAATAGCGGCGACATCTCACGGCTTAACGCCTGCATCTCATCATTCGTATTCACGCTATTCTGTCCACCGAAAACGATCTGGACCTTCCGAAGCAACGCACCCTGCTCATCCAAAGCGACAATCGTATTCTCGAACGTCGGCTCCTCCGGGTTATTCACGATCGCCTCGATCTCCTTGCGTCCCTCTTCCATGCCTTGCAATAGGGCCGGTTTGTAGTGCTCGAACTTGATTTGATCAAAAGGTGGAACTCCAAACGGGGTGGTATATTCCGCAAAGAACGGGTTCTCACCCTCCACGGTCTTCTTTTCGGAAGTACCGCAGGCAGTAAGCATAACGGCTAATCCTGCTGCCATAATTAATTGTTTCATCTTTACTGATTTTTTGATTTATGAGTTATGAATTGTTCTGCTCATTTTAGCCCTCTGTTCTCCAACAGCGGATCGATGCTAGGTTGTTTGCCACGGAAATTCACGTACATGTCCATAGCGTCGTCGATGCCGCCCGGGGTCAGTACGTATTTACGGAATTTAGAGGCAACCTCCGGGTTGAAGATATCACCCGTCTCCTTATAAGCTTGGAAAGCGTCGCAATCCAACACTTCCGCCCAGATATAGCTATAATAACCGGCGGTATATCCACCTTCCATCGTATGTCCGAAATAAGTGGAGCGATAGCGAGACGGAATCTGACGGATCAGACCACGATCGCCCAAGACCTTCGCCTCAAATTTCTCAATATCCAAATCGGCAGGGATCTCTTTCAATACATGATAATCCATATCCAGATAAGAGGCGGCCAGATACTCCGTCGTAGCGAAGCCTTGTCCATACTTGCCACTCTTGATCATCTTGTCTACAAGGGCTTGCGGTATTACCTCGCCGGTCTGGTAATGTTTAGCGTACACTTTCAATACCTCCGGCTCAACGGCCCAATGCTCATCGACTTGCGAAGGTAGCTCCACAAAGTCACGAGGCACATCGGACACGCCATAATAATGAACGTCGCAGAATAAACTATGTAGGGCATGACCGAACTCATGGAATACGGTCTCGGTCTCGTCGGCCGTCAAAAGCGCCGGTTGTCCCTCCGCCGGTTTACTGAAATTAAACACGGTAGTAACCACCGGGGCTACCCGTTTCCCATCTTTATACGTTTGTGAGCGGTAACCGCCGCACCATGCGCCACCTCCTTTGCCCGGGCGGGTAAAGAAATCCATATACAGCACGCCCAGATGCGTACCATCTTTATCCTTGCACTCGAAAGCGAGAGCGTCGGGGTCCGGTTTCGGGATGTCCTTGATCTCGGTAAACGTGATACCGTATAATTTATTGGCTACATAGAAGATGCCCTCACGTACATGTCCCAACTCAAAATAAGGACGCATCTCGTTCTCGTCCAAGTTATATTTCGCTTTCTTGGCTTTCTCGAAATAATAACGCCAGTCCCAGCCCTCGGCCTCGTAATTACCGCCTTCCTTCTTGATCTCGGCGTTGATATCGGCCAATTCCTCTTTTGCTTTCGCCAAGGCAGACGGCCAGATTTTATCGAGCAAGTCGTACACGTTCTTCTCGTTCTTCGCCATATTCTCTTCCAATACGAAAGCGGCATAATCCTCATATCCCATCAATCGGGCTTTCTCCAGACGAGCGGCAACCAGCTGCTTAACGACCTCCTTATTATCATTCTCATTATTATTGTTGCCACGATTCGTATACGCCTTGAAGATCTTCTCACGCAAATCACGCTTATCGGCGTATTGAAGGAAAGGCATCACGCTCGGATTATGGAGGGTAAACACCCACTTACCATCCAGACCATTCTCTTGGGCCGTTTGCGCCGCCTTGACGATCACGTCTTCCGGCAGACCGGATAAGTCCTCTTTATTATCGATCACTAATTGGAAATCGTTGGTCTCTTTCAGGGTATTCTGTCCGAAAGTAAGTTGGAGCATGGATATCTTCTCGTTCAGCTCACGCAACTTCGCCTGCTTATCCTCCGGCAGATTGGCTCCTCCCCGGACAAAGCTTTTATAGGTTTCCTCCAACAGCTTCTTCTGTTCCTTATCCAGATGGAAGCTCGCCTGATTCTCATATACGGATTTCACCCGGGCGAAAAGCTTGGGATTTAAGCTGATATCATCCGAATGTTTGGATAAAAGGGGATAAAGCTCACGTTCGAGCTCTTGGATCTCGTCCGTGGTATTCACACTGGATTGGCCACCGAAAGCATACATTACTTTAGTAAGCAACTCGCCACTTTGGTCTAAGGCCACGATCGTATTCTCGAATGTCGGCGCATCCGGATTTGCCACGATCGCCTCAATCTCCTTCGACTGCTCTTCCATGCCTTTCAAAAGAGCCGGCTTGTAATGAGCCACCTCTATTTGGTCAAACGGAGGCACCCCGAACGGTGTCGTATACTCCGCAAAAAACGGATTGGGTGTAGCGCCTTCCGCTACATCGCTTTTCTTTGAGGAGGAACAAGCTCCCAAAATAACCGCTAAACCTGCGGCCATAAGCGTTTTATTCATGCCATTGTTATATTAGAATTACAATGGACAAAGATAACGAAGTTTTGCGTTACAATTCTATTTCAAATTGTTATTATTTAGAATCCGGAAAAAGATTTTCACAATTCACACAAAAAAGATCCCCAAAGGGAGATCTTCCCTTCGGGGACCCAATATGCATTCATTCAATGTTCAATCGAATCGCTCTCTATACCGTCCTCGATATTTTCATTTTCGATCGTTTCTTGTAAATCTTGAATGTCATTAGACGTGTAATCATCCGACAATACCGAATTGGTAGACATGGTCTCATCGTGAAGATCATCGCTCTCATCCCATAACGTTTTCATTATATTCTCTGGCATATCTCTTATATTTTAAAGTTATATGCCTATTCAACAACCTCGACAAAGAAATTGTTGTTCCAATAAAAATAGTTCACTAATTTTAGCGAGATTAACGCAAGAAATAATATGAATCGAATTTGTAGTCTTTTTGGTATTCAGTATCCCATCATACAGGCGGGAATGGTTTGGTGTAGTGGTTGGCGGCTAGCTTCAGCGGTTAGTAACGCCGGTGGATTAGGATTGATCGGGGCAGGCTCCATGCACCCGGAAGTGCTCCGGGAACATATCCGTAAATGCGAGGCGGCGACCGACAAGCCTTTTGGCGTGAATGTCCCGCTGATGTATCCGGAAATCGATACCTTGATGCGGATATTGGTGGAGGAAAAAGTGAAGATCGTATTTACCTCCGCCGGCAACCCGAAAACATGGACAAAGTATTTGAAGGATCATGGCATGACGGTCGTTCACGTGGTAAGCAGCTCTAAATTCGCCACGAAATGCGAGGAGGCCGGAGTGGATGCCATCGTTGCCGAAGGCTTCGAGGCCGGCGGGCACAACGGACGGGAGGAAACAACTACGATGTGCCTGATCCCCGCTGTCCGGAAAGCGACCTCTCTCCCCCTTTTGGCGGCAGGAGGTATAGGAAACGGTCAAGCGATGCTAGCGGCACTCGCACTAGGGGCCGACGGCGTACAGATAGGCACTCGTTTCGCCCTAACCAAAGAAAGCTCGGCACACGAGAATTTCAAGAAACTATGCTTGAATCTTAAGGAAGGCGATACGAAGTTATTATTAAAGAAACTGTCTCCTACCCGTCTGGTAAAAGGAGATTTCGCTACGGCAGTGGAAGAAGCGGAAGCCCGGGGAGCGTCCGTGGAAGAATTACGTGAGTTATTGGGCAAAGGACGTGCCAAGAAAGGAATCTTTGAGGGCGACCTAAAGGAAGGCGAGTTAGAGATCGGACAGGTAGCGTCTTTATTCTGGGAGGAATTATCCGTGGAAGAGGTGATGAAAGAATTGATCCGTGACTTTAAGCTATCCTTAGAGAACGTAAAAACACAGTTGTGTTCGTGAGAAAACACAACTGTATCTGTGGATAAACACAACTGTGTTCAAGAGAAAACACAGTTGTGTTCCTTATCATAATCGATACTTATACAATTGCGCCATGACCTTTTGGTATTGGTTTTGCAATTGCAGGTAGTTTTGCACGCTTTGGTAATAGGTCGTCACATCCACGAAATACTCGATCATAGAGATTTGCCCGGCCTGTATAGCCTTGTTCAACAAGACCAAGCTATTCTGCCTTTTCAGCACATCCTTATATTCATCGATAGATTTCTTTAAGGAGACAGACTGGTCATATAGCTGCCTCAACCCATTCTCTACCGTGAAAGAAGCGCTCTCCAACTGCATCTCCGTATAGCGGGCCTGAGCCTTCGCCTGTTTCACGTTATTACGGTTCGAGAACAACGGGATGGTGATTCCTACCAAGAAACCATTGAAACGCTCTCCACCCGAGGCGGGATTCATACGATACCCTAACTCAAAGCCGGGCAGACCTTTCGCCTTATTCACGCTCACCTGCCGAAGAGCTGTCGTCTGGTCGCTACGCAAGGTCTGTAATTGCGGATCGGATTGCATCGCCTCCGTCCGCAGCTCATCAAAGGAAAGCACATCCTTATCCGGCAAGGCGTAAACCGTATCCGTAAACTCGATAGCGATACCGCCGTTCAGGGTAGCCAGCTCCTGCAGCTTGGCAATACGGGAAGTCTCGTTCATCCGGGCCTCTGTCCGAGCGTTCAATAATTCCAGATCGATCTTGTTTGTCTCAAGGATATTCGCATTTCCTTTCTCCAAACGAGTCGCATAAAAAGCGGAAAGTTGCTCGGCGTTCCTAAGACGGGTATCCAATAGGTTCTTCTGCTGGTTCAACAGCACCAAATCTAGGCAAACCTCTTTCACCTGCAACAAGATTTGCTGACGAAAAGCCATCCCTTGACGATCCAAACCCGCGGATTTCGCCTTCGTCAGCTTATGCTTCCGGACATATACGGACGGGAAATCAAAGCTTTGGGAAGCCACGAACTCGCCCGTGAATCCCATCCCTTCTTTATTCCCCCAGAAATGCGAATAAGAGACCGAAGGGTCTGGCAAATTATTATCCAACTTCGCCTCCAGCTTCTGCGACTGGACCAACTGGCTGTTCGCCTGTAAATCCTTATTGTTCGCCTCCACGCTCCGGAGCACGTCCTCTATAGAAGTCTGGGCGGAAAGGCCGCCTGTCAATACAGACAAGGCGGCGACTATAATATATGATTTCATAAAACTTATTCTTTATTCTTGTTCATTATCAGATAAACAATCGGGATGATGAATCCGTTTAAGAACGTAGAGGTTAATAAACCACCCAAGATCACCGTCGCCATCGGGCTTTGGATCTCATTCCCGGGAAGATCGCCATTCAACGCCAACGGGATCAACGCCAAGGCGGAACTCAACGCCGTCATCAAGATCGGGTTCAAACGGTCTAGGGAACCTTGTATCACGGACTCACGCAATCCCATTCCCTCTCCACGCAAATGCGTATAGTGGCTGATCAGCAGCATACCGTTTCGGGTAGCGATACCAAACAAGGAAATGAAACCGATAATCGCCGGGATACTGATCTCGCCGGAAGTAAGCCATAGGATAATCACGCCACCGATCAACGCCAACGGCAAGTTCAACAAGATCACGCCACTCTCCTTCACGTCCTTGAACTCATTGTACAGTAACATGAAGATCACCAATAACGACATCAACGACGTCAGCAATAAGGTACGGCTGGCCGCCGCCTCGCTCTCGAACTGGCCGCCATATTCGATATGGTATCCCTCCGGCAAACGGATATTAGCCTCTACCCGATCCTGTATCTCATTAACCACACTTCGCAAGTCACGTTCCGATACATTGGCGCTAATCACGATCTTACGTTGCACATTCTCACGATTGATCGTATTCGGACCGGTCACCGAACGGATATCGGCCACGTAGCTTAGCGGCACTTTCTGTCCGGCGGCATCGATCATCAGATTGCTAATATCATCCATCGTGGCACGGCTAGCGTCGGAGGTCTTCACGGTCAGGTCGAAGCTCTTGCCATCGTCGTACACCTGACTTACGGCCTCTCCACCCAACATCACATTGATATATTCCTCGAACTCCGGCAGGGGAATGCCATATTTAGCCAGCAACTCACGTTTCGGGGTGATTGTCAACTGCGGACGCTCGATCTGCTGCTCTACCTTCAAGTCCACCAGACCCGGGATCGTTTGGATAGCGGCCTTGATCTGGTTACCGACCGTAAACATCAGATTCAAGTCCGTACCAAACAATTT
>ERZ773173.2867-NODE-2867-length-12058-cov-3.744647_pt1 | contig 12058 bp, 10 predicted proteins | sample MGYA00580535_ERZ773173 | MGnify/ENA primary metagenome ERZ773173 (study PRJEB29015, sample SAMEA2737856) | human gut metagenome | biome: human gut; feature: human-associated habitat; material: faeces | place: China | collected 2012 ...
CTCGTCGTAAATATCGCACCCCTCAAAGCAGGTCGAGGTGTAAAAGTTTATCTTCTTCACGGGGTCGGACGGCTGACCGATGGGATAATCCTTGCCTAACTTGCGTTGGTTGTTCTCTCCATTGTCCCCGCTAACTGAACAGACCACTTTAACCTGTTCGGGAGTAAGTTTTGCAAGGTCGATTACTTTTGTAGTAAACTCCACGCTGTTAACGAAGATATGCAGGTTATGGGGTAAGCCTTTATCTAATACCTTGCGGCACTCCTTAACGATATAGTGGGCAGGTTTGGAGGTCTGACGGGAACGGATTTTGACCTCTTGTAAATGTGGTCAGTTGATTTCACAAACAGGCAGGTGTTTCAACTCCTCTAAAACATATTCCTGCTCTATTGGGGTAGCTGTCATATAAGTTGCCCTATCGAATTTAGCGGCTTCTGCAAGTAAATTCTTAATGGCGGTATAACGGAACGAATAGGAGTTGAACAAAACGTGTCATTCATCCACCAGCAGGAAAGTATCTTTATAAGGGTCTATGCCGATACTTTGCAATGCCTTAATGGTTCGTGGCACGGAATCGTATGTAACAGCAATCTTTAATGGGGAATGGTTCTGTGCATAGTCGATGATGTCCTGCTCTTGGATGCCCTCGTAAACGCCCTGCACGGAAATATCATCTTTGCGGTAGATGGTCTTGTTCTTTACCAATGCCACATAAGGCATGGCGATAATGGTTGGGATATTGTTGCGGATAGCCAACTCGGTAGCACCGCATCCTGTCTGCTTCTTGTTAAATAGGCAGTTTGCGGGAATCTCGGTCATTCACGGTTTATTGGTTTCCTTGTTGATTTCTCCCAAATAAGTTACTCCAGCGGGAGCGTCGATAACTCAATTTTGATTTGCATTGTTATTTGTAGTCATACTTATAAATGTTTAATTGTTATTTATATCTCTTTATTTGAAATCTTTTATCTCTACTATCTTCCATATTTTTTAATCCTGTAATAGTATTTATATAGGAAATATCAATTTCGTACTCAAAAAATGTGGTAATACGACGCAAAGAAAAGGCAGACGAAATCTGCCCTTATAAGAACTGCTCAATTTGTAGTGTGGGATTCTTTACTGAATTGCTCTGCAAAGATACAACATATCTATCCAAAAGTCAAGTAATTTAGCAATTATTTTACATAATATTGTAGGGTTTATTATAACTTGTTGATTTAGAGAGAAGCATCTGTTCACTATCCTATTATGGCCTATGCCCCAGTACCTTTGTCCTGCCGCAAGGGTGTTCTTTGCGGTCTGCAATCTTCGGGCGGGGATTGCAGTCATTATCAGCCCCTCTGCATAAAGGACAGAGTAGTAAAAGCCATGAAAAAGATGGTTATTTCAATGGATGACGCACAGCGTCAGTTTGCATTTGTCAAAGGCAATCGGCCTGTAAACGTCAGAACCGTGAAACAGAAAGAGAAATCCATGAAAGCCTATGGACAGCTAACCCCTATCACGGTAACCGATGGTGAAAAGGTGATTCAGATGGGCGGTCGTTTAGTCGATTTGAAAGGGTTTGAGATTCCCAACGAGGATGCAGGAAAGTATTACGCCGTATTGGACGGTCAGCACCGATTGGTGGCTTATCAGAATTTGCAGTTGGATTTGAATGACCTTGTAATTTGCGAACCTCTCAATGCTGAATTATCCATTACAGAGGTCATAGCGCAAATGAACATCTGCACCACCGTTTGGAAAAAATCGGATTACATGGCCGCACCTGCCATGATGCTCAAAGAAGCCAACGAGGTATTCGATTTCGCCATGTTCCTGCACAGTAAGGCTTGTCCCCTCTCCACGATTTCGTTATGGTGCTTTGGCAGGAAATCCCTGCAAGCAAAGGACTTAGTGGAGTGTCTGAACACGAAGAAACTGCCTGAAATCTTTGAGGATAAAACATGGTTTCGTTCCAGCATAAGGTGGTTTAAGGCCGCACAAGGGAAATTTAAGGATAAATTCCTTATGAACAGGTATTTAATCGACTTTATCACTAAGCAATGGAAACCCGATGAAGATTTCGAGGTGTTCACAGCGGAAATGGAACGGAAGATAAACGACCTCACGCGCGACCAAGCAGACCAGATTATGAATCCTCACAAAACAGAAGGTATGGCACGGGAGCAGTTGATTATGGATATGCTGACACAGTATCTCGGTTAAGAATTACTTTGCACTTATAAGGTTTGTAGAGGTCAGGAGTCGATAGGCTCCCGACCTCTTTTTGCCTTACAAGAGATGTTGCATAGCCGCGTCGATTTGGCTGTTTTCGAAAGAATCCAAATAAATCTGTGTGGTGGACAAATCGGAATGACCGAGCGATTCGGAAATGATGGCAATGTTCACTCCTGACCTTTTCAGCACGGTCGCAAACGTATGCCGAGCGACATAGGTAGTCAATGGCATTTCCAATCCTATCTGCTCACCCAGCGTCTTTAACTCCCGATTGACTTTCCGCAGAACCTTGTGTGTGCGGTTGAAAATCTGTTGTGCTGTCTTGTGTTCCGTGCGGTCGAGAATAGGGAAGATATAATCTTCTTGTGCGTGGTTGGCCTTGCTGTATTTCTCGATAATCCGCATGGCGTTCGGGACGAGTTGAAAGGACAGCAATTTCTGCGTTTTATGGCGGGAGTAGTAAATCCTGCCGTCCACAATATCGCAGTAGCGCAGGGTTGCTATATCCGTAAAATTAATGCCTGCCGTGTAGTAGGAGAACAGAAAGATGTCCCGTGCAAACTCGGCATAGTCCGTTCTATAATTAGGGGCTATCTCCAATGCAACGAGTTTCTGTATATCCTCTTTCGTGATGGCTCGCTTCCTCGTCCGTGTCCATAGGCTACCAACCTTGTATTTTGCAAACGGATTTATCTTTTGGAGAAACAAACCCTCTGCAAGGGCCTTGTTATAGGCGGCCTTAAAGATAGCGTATTTGGTGGCTATGCTGTTGTTTGTGTTGCCCTCTTTACGCAGGAACAGTTCAAAATCACGCAGGAACGCTAAATCTATTTCATCGAACCGAGTGTTCAGCGACCTAAATTCAGACAGGCGGGAGAGTAGGGAACGGTGTTTGGATGCCGAGCCGTATTTGCCGAGCGTTTCCAGCCGTTCTATGGTCTGTTTCAGATATTCTCCAACAGAACAATTCAATCGCTTGCTGTTCTGTTCAAAGAGATTTTCAAAGGTTACGGGAATATCCATAATCTCTAAACGCTGGATTTTCTTCTCGTACTCTTTTACTTTGGCTGTTATCTGAAACTGAATATTGTCCCTGTCGGGGCAGTCGTCTGTTACCTTTTGTGCTTCTGCGTCCCAATGTTTAAGCGCAACGGAAACGCCCAATCCGACTGCCTTTTTGCGTTTGCCCTGAAAGAATAAAAGGCACAATGGAGAGGTGGAATTTTTATAAATAATTTCTTTGCGGCATATAACTTTGAATGTCATTTGATTACATTGTTATATGCAGTTGGGTGTGTAGTACTCTATGTGGAGCTTAATGTGTACCCTGCACCCTCAAACGGGCTGTTCTTGCCCTAAAAATGCTAAAGAGAAAGGAATAGTATAAACGCAAAAAAGACCGATAATCATTGATTATCAGTCTTTTGCTTTGTACCCCCTCAGGGGCTCGAACCCTGGACCCCAACATTAAGAGTGTCGTGCTCTACCAACTGAGCTAAAGAGGCATCAATCGTTATCCGATTGCGAGTGCAAAATTAGTGATAATTTTTTTTATTGCAAAAAAATCCTGCAAAAAAATCCCGATTTTTTGCAATAAAAGCTTTTCGCGTTATCGCAGAGCCACTTCGGGTTTATTGCATCTCCAGTTTGTCGCTGTTCCACTCTCCGGCGGCATCGGGATAGATGAACGGCCGCGGGTCGCCGGACTTCTTCATGTCCAGGTAACTTTCGTAGAGGTTGATGCCGTTGGCCGATTGCGTGGCCAGCGAAAAAGCGATTACCGACGGATGCCGTTTCGAGGCATGGTAGCTGTCCGCCGTACGTTCGACATATGCCCCCAGCCATTCCGGGGCGTTCGACGGATTGCCGCCGATCCGCCTCGATTCACCGCTGCTGCGGGTGTCGATCGGCGCCTGTACGATCACGTACATTCCCAGCGTGTCGCAGGTGCCATACAGCGTCGGGGACACCGGGCCCGGGAGGAGTTTAAGCGTGTTGTACCCTTGCCCACGTAAAGCTGCGATTTCGTCTGCCGAGGCATGGGCGGGAACCTCGCGCGTGCGGAGCGTGACGGGGGTGCCGTTCACCGCCAACTGCCCGTTTTGCACCTCTACGGTGCGGAACCCCAGCGGGACTTCGATATATTCCATGTAGCGGCCTTCGTGCTGGGTTTTGACCCGCAAGGTGAAGCGTGTGGTCTTTTCCGGGCTCCAAAGCAGGCTGTCCGGAATACGTGCCAGGAACCGCAGGGTGTCCTCGCCGCGCATGTTGAGTTTGATGTCCTTGTAGCCCGTTGCCGAGGTCTTACCGGCTGGGGACAGCAATTCGTAGTGAACGCGCGACGTGCGCGGGTTGAGGGCTTCGCTCTTGACGACGAGTCCGACTTCGGCCATGACGTTGTCTCCCTCTTCGGTGCTGCGCCATGTCTTGGTGAGTATGTCGCGTATGCGCAATGTGGGCTGGCTCATGACCCATGCCGCTCCGATGGCCGGTGACGCGTCGTTTTTCCAGCTTTCGAGCCGTTCGACCTTCGACGGGGAACTGAGAATGACCTCCAGCGTGTTACGCCCCTCTTTGGCATGGCGCGTGAGGTTGAATTCAGCCGGGGCGTTGCAGTCGCTGTTGTAGGCTACCGCCTCGCCGTTTACGCGGATCTCATAGTCGGCCGATGCCCATCCGAGCCGGAACAACACCTGCCGGTTGGCCCAGGCGAACGGTACGGTGAAGTCCGTCGTGAAACTGTTCCCCTTTTGCGTCCATTCGTTCAGGTGCTTGAAATATTTGTTGTCGCTGCCGTCGGCCTCCGCAGCCTCCCGGGCGCTTGGGTAGACGAGCAGTTCACCGCGCATCGGTTCGCGGCCGTAGGTCGGAATATACTCCTGTGCCGCCAGCGTGCAGCACGAAAAAAGTGCTATGATCGAAAGAATACTCCTCATAAGGTTGTTTTTTGTGACCATTTCCTTGCGCCCGGACAAACGAGTGCCCCGTGCGGCCCGGCGTATCGAAAATGTTCGTATATTTGTGCACGTAAAGATAGTAAATTTTCCGGAACTAAGATGTCTGCGCTCCCCAAACTCAATTTTCCTGCCATCCGGCTGCGTGCCCGCCGCCGCGAGGGACAGGTCGAGGTGTGGGATGACCTGCGGGGTATTTACCTCGTGCTGACCCCCGAAGAGTGGGTGCGGCGCCACCTGATCGCTTACCTCGTTTCGCACTGCGGGGTGCTGCCCAAGCGCGTCGTGCAGGAATATGCCGTGCCGGTCAACGGGCAGCCGCAGCGGGCCGACGTGGTGGTGGTCGGCGACCGTGCCGAGCCGCTGGTGCTGGCCGAATGCAAAGCGCCGGAAATCCGGATCGGCGAGCGAACCCTGGCGCAGGCTGTGCGCTACAATTCGGTGCTGGGGGCGCGGTTCGTGATCCTGACCAACGGCCTGCGGCACTACTGCTGCGAGTACCGCGACGGCAAATACGTCCAGTTGTCGGGATTCCCCGATTTCTCGGCCCTATAAATTCTTGAAATTCGATTCGATGTAGTGCTGGAAACTCTCCTTGTAGTTTTCGCCGATGGGGACGTATTCCGTATCGCTGAGGAATACGCGGCCGCGGACATAGCCTTTGATGCAACGCAGGTTGACGATATAGGAACGGTGCACGCGCATGAACATATCCGACGGGAGTGCCGCCTCCATGTTCTTGAGCCGGAAAAGCGTGGTGATCGTCGTGCCGTCGGCAAGGTGCATCCGCACGTACTCCCCTTCGCTTTCCAGGTGCACGATGTCGCTGATCTTGACCAGCGAAACCTTGTAATCCGCTTTCACGGAGATGTATTCCTTGTCTTTGGGCAGTGCTTCGGGAGTGGCTTCGGGTTCCCCCGCACGCTGGTTGTGGCGCAGTTCGTAGAGCGAATTGGCTTTCCCCGCCGAGCGGCTGAAGTCGGCAAAGCTGAAGGGTTTGAGCAGGTAATCCACGGCGTCGAGCTTGAACCCTTCGACAGCGTATTCCGAGTAGGCCGTCGTGAAAATCACCATCGGCCTGTCGACCAGCGAGCGGACGAACTCCACGCCGCTCAGGTCGGGCATGTTGATGTCGACGAATATCAGGTCTACATGCTGCGAAGCCAGTAACTGCTGGGCTTCGAGCGCGTTGTTGCACGTCGCGGTAAGTTCCAGGTACGGGATTTTCTCGATGTAGCTTTTCAGTTGGCGTAGGGCCAGCGGTTCATCGTCTATGGCGATACATTTAAGCATTGAGGGTAGGTATTACGAGTTTTACGGTATAGGTCTCTTTGGTCTCTTCGATATCGAGCGAATAATTTTTCGGGCCGTAGATCAGCGAGAGGCGTTTGCGGACGTTCTCCAGTCCGATTCCGGCGTTGTGCTTCTCCGCCTGCGGGCTGTGGAGGCTGTTGCCGATGGTGCTGACGACCTTGCCGTCGGCGTAGTCGATCCGCATGTGGATGAACGACGGTTTGCTGTAACTCACGCCGTGCTTGAAGGCGTTTTCCACGAAAACGATCAGCAACAGCGGCGGGATGGAAACCTGGGGCGGCAGGTCGTGCGGGTATTCCACGCGAATGTCCACGGCGTCGGTGTAGCGGATGCGCATCAGCCCGATGTAATTCTGTACGAACTGGATGTCCCTGTTCAGGGAGATGATCTCGTGTCCCGATTCATAGAGCACGTAGCGCATCATCTTCGAAAGCTCGATCACGGCGTTCTTGGCGTATTCGGTGTCGATGTCTATCAGGGCGTGGATGTTGTTGAGCGTGTTCATGAAGAAATGGGGGTTTATCTGGTATTTCAGATAGTCCATTTCGGCTTCCAGGTTCTGGCGTTTGAGTTCCTCCATCTGCTGTTCGTCGCGCATCGACTGGTAGATGAGCTTGATACCCGTGTTGGCCCCCGTCATGAAGAACCCCAGCACGACGTTCCAGTACATTTCCAGGTTCGAGAACGAAGCTTTCCGGTAGGCGTCGAACGCTTCGGGGTCGCCGTGGGGGAGGAAGCGGTCGGTGAGGTGTTCTTCGTATATGTTCACCAGCCAGAATACGGCGATGATGAGTGCAAGGTCGCAGAGCAGGTATGTTTTGTACTTGCGGCGCAGCATGAGCCGCGGGGCGAGGACGGAATTATGGATGATGAAGATAATGAAATAGGGGGCTATCTGCCGCCATGCGATGAGTACGTTTTCGAAACTGATGTGCAGTTCCGACATCATCTGCGAATTGAGCACCGGCACCAGGATGATGGCTGCCCACACCATTACGTAGAGCAGGTTTTCTCCGACGGTTTGTTTGCGGGTCATTTTCATGCCGTAAAGATAATAAAAAAAGTTACCCGGTGCTCCCGGGTAGCTTTCGTAAAAAAAGCAGGTAACCGAACTATTAGTGACGCCTCATTGTTGGAATGGATTCAGTGACTATGAAGAATTTGGGATAGAGAATCCAAGTGGTTACCTGCTGAGCCTTTATGTGTGTGTTTATTTGTTCAGTAGCGACGGACTGTATAAATAACGTTTGATACTCCGTTTTGGTGTCTTTTCGAACTCCGTCGGATAAATTATTATTTCCGACACCCGTTCGTATGCCGCCAGGAGCGAGTTCAGCTCCGTGAGGTTGTTCTGCATGATCTGCGGCAGGTCGTTCTTGTCCACGCCTTCCGCCTCGGCCTGTTCGTAGTCGGGGACGACCATCGCTTTGAGCTTGCCGTTGCCCGAGTCGAGTATCAGGGATTCGAGTACGAGGTACATGTTATTGAGCTTGTCCTCGATCTCCTCGGGATAGATGTTTTGCCCGCTTCCGGAGAGGATCATCGTCTTCGAGCGTCCGCGGATGTAGAGCGTCCCGTCCGGATCCATCGTGCCCATGTCGCCCGTGTGGAGCCAGCCGTCGGGTTCGAGTACCTTCTCCGTATCTTTTTCGTTCTTGTAGTAGCCTTTCATCACATGCTCGCCGCGCACGACGATTTCGCCGGCCACGTGTTCCGGGTCGGGGGAGTCGATCCGGACGTCGAGCAGACCTTTCAGGTAGCGGCCGCAGGAGCCCGCCTTGAATTCGTTGTCGGGTGTGAAACTGATGAGCGGCGCGCATTCGGTCATGCCGTAACCGATGGTGATCGGGAACTTGATCTTCATCAGGAACGATTCGGTCTCCTGATTCATCGGGGCGCCGCCGACGATGAATATGTCGACGTTGCCGCCGAAGGCATCCAGCAGTTTTTTCCGGATCACCGAGTAGATGGCCGTGTTGAGCAGCGGAATCTTGACGGCGATCGACATGGGGCCTTTTTCGAGCATCGGCATCACCTGCTTGCGGTAGACCTTTTCGAGGATCATCGGTACGCAGCAGATGATCGTCGGCTTGACCACGGACATGGCTTCCAGCAGGATCTTGGGCGACGGGATTTTACCCAGCAGGGTGATGTGCCCGCCGACGGCCAGCGGCGAGAGGAAGTCGAAGGCGCAGCCGTAGGCGTGGGCCAGCGGCAGGAACGACAGCGTGCGTCCGCCCTTGCGGAAATAGTGGGTGCCGGTCTGCGTGTTGACCATGCCGCGGGCGAAACTTACGTTGCCCGTGAGGTTGTTCACCGTGAGCATCACTCCCTTCGAATAGCCCGTGGTGCCCGACGTGTAGTTGAGCAGGATGACCTCGTCGTTGGGGATCTCGGGGTACTTGATGTCGTTTACGCTGAACCCGCGCGGATATTTCGAACGGTAGTTTTTCAGGATATCGCGCTGGAACTTGGTGAGCGCCTTGCCGTTGCGTTCGTAGATGGCGTGGAAATCGGTGAGCGAAAACACGGCCTCGATCTGGCGTATCTGGTCTTCTTCGATGATGTCCCAGAAGTTGTCGCCCAGAAAGAGCAGCTTGCTTTCCGAGTGGTTGATGATGTGGATGATGTCGGCCGGGGCGAAATCCTGCAATATCGGGACGATTACGGCGCCGTAGGAGATCGTGGCGATGTAGGTGATGCACCACCGGGGATTGTTGCGCCCGATCAGCGCTATCTTGTCGCCCTTCTTTACGCCGGCCTTTTTGAACAGGAGGTGCAGCTTGGCGATCTCCTTGGCCATCTCGTAATACGAGAATGTTTCGCCCTTGAAATAGTCGGTCAGTGCCGGCATTTCACGGTTCTCGCGGAAACTCGTCTCGTATATTTTTATCAGGTTTTCCTCTAACATGATTGCGTCCTAATGTCCGGTGCAAAGATAGACAAAAAAACGATTTTCCAGCAGGGTGCCCGCATTTTTTATCCTATTGTGCTTACTTTTTGCTCCAAAAAGTCCTGTGGGGAAGCTTCCGGAGCCTTATTTGTTTGCTCCCTTGTCTTTGGCTTCTTCCGGGTCGACTTTTACATGCCGGGGTTTCCAGATGTATATCTTCGATTCGGTGCCGGCCTTCAGCCGCTCGATGTTCTTGCGGTGGGTGTAAATCAGCAGGATGGCGATGATGAACGAAAAAACCACGAACGGCACCAGGTGGTTGACCTTCGGCGATATGAGCGTAAAGATCGGGAAGGAACAGCCTGCGACCATCGAGGCCAGCGACACGTAGTGGGTGACCATCAGCACCAGGAACCATACGCCGAAGCAGAGCAGTACGAGCGGGGCGTTGACGCCCATGATGGCTCCGACGAGCGTCGCTACGCCCTTGCCGCCCCGGAAATTGGCGAAGATCGGGAAGATGTGTCCCACCACGGCGGCGAACACGGCGATGAAACGCAGGATGTAGAACCAGTTTTCATTGGCCCCGTCGGCGAATACGCTGTCGTATTTCATCAGGTCGATGATCGTCACCGCCACAAACCCCTTCAGAAAATCGAGCCCGAATACGGGCAGTGCGGCCCGCCTGCCCAGCACGCGCAGCATGTTGGTCGTGCCGGCGTTCTTGCTGCCGTATTCGCGGATGTCGATGCCGTAATATTTCTTGCCGATCCACACGGCGCTCGGAATCGAGCCCAGCAGATAGGCGATGATAATCATGGTGGTAGCGGTGTAATATGTGAGGATCATAACGGTTTTCCAAGGGTTTGTGTAATGCAAATATAATTAAAAAATCCGGAAACGGAAGCCCTGCGTGAAAAATCCGCGCCGTTCTGCTGGCGGATTCGGGGGAATATCGTATCTTTGCATACTTTAAATGTATAACAGGGTATGAATACGAAAGCATTACTGGAACCTATGGGCTCGTGGGCGTGGTGGCGCTCGTGGTTCCTGATCTTTTTCGGGTGTTCGGTCATGGGTGCCGGCTTCGTGCTGTTTGTGAACCCTTACAATTTCGTGCCGGGAGGCGTGTACGGTATGGGTATCGTGCTGCACAACATTTTTCCGTCGATCCAGGTGGGTACGTTCGGCTATATGTTCGACGTGCCGCTGATGCTCGTTGCGATGCTGGTTTTCGGCGGGCAGTTCGGAACGCGTACGGTGCTGGCCGCGCTCTATACGCCCGGCTTTATGAACGTGCTCACACGGCTGGTCTATCCCGACGCCGCGGCGGTCGAGAGCCTCGACCCGTCGCTGTTGCTGGGCGGGCGGCTCGACCTGTCGAACGACTTGCTGCTGACGTGCGTCATCGGCGCCGTCGTCATCGGCGTGGGGCAGGGCATCGTCGTGCGCCAGCAGGCGACCACGGGCGGCACCGACATCGTGGCGATGCTGTTGCAGAAATTCGCGGGTATCAAGTTCTCGTCGGGCATCTTCCTGGCCGACGGTTTCGTCGTGCTGTCCGGCCTGGCCGTCATCGGCTTCGGGCTGGGGACGGGCGAAGCCGCCTCGAACGGCTGGATGCTGACGCTCTATTCGCTCATCACGATTTATATCACCTCGCGTGTGATCGCCTACCTGCTCAACGGTGCGTCGTACGACAAGCTGCTCTTCATCATCAGCGACCACCATCAGGCGCTCAAACGCTTCATCATCGAAGACCTCGACCGCAGTGCGACCTACATCAAGTCGAAGGGGATGTATACGGACGCTTCGCGGGACATGATCTTCCTGGTCGTGAGCCGCAAGGAGGTGCACCTCGTGCAACATAAGATCAAAGAGATCGACCCGGCGGCGTTCGTAGTCGTGACCGATGCCTACGAGACGTTCGGCGAAGGGTTCAAACAGTTCCCCGACAAGAACGAGATACATGCGGAATAACGGAAATTTGGAACGTGGAATTTAAACTCAATACGAATACATTGCGCCCCCTGTCGGGCGCCGGACGCAAACTTTTCGTCGAAACCTACGGCTGCCAGATGAATGTCGGCGACACGGAAGTCGTGGTTGCCCTGATGCAGCGGGAGGGATACGTCTACACCGAGGATATCGGCCTGGCCGATGTCATCCTGATCAACACCTGCTCGATCCGCGACAATGCCGAGCAGCGTATCTGGGGGCGTCTGGCCGAGATGAAACGCTACCGCCGGGCCAAACCGGGGCTCGTCGTGGGCATCATCGGCTGCATGGCCGAACGCCTCAAGGAGAAATTGGTCGAGGGCCCTTACGGCGTCGACGTCGTGGCCGGGCCGGATGCCTACCGCGACCTGCCGCGCCTGGTGCGCGAGGCCGAGGCGGGCGGCAAGGGGGTGAACGTCCTGCTCTCCACGGAGGAGACCTATGCCGAGATCGCCCCCGTGCGGCTCGACCGCAACGGCGTGAGCGCCTATGTGGCCATCATGCGCGGATGCAATAACTTCTGCACCTACTGTATCGTGCCTTATACCCGCGGACGCGAACGCAGCCGTGATGTGGAAAGTATTCTGAATGAAGTGGCCGACCTTGTTGCCAAAGGTTATAAGGAAGTTACCCTGCTGGGGCAGAATGTCAACTCTTACCGGTTCGAGAAGCCGAC
>ERZ773173.2882-NODE-2882-length-12012-cov-8.841181_pt1 | contig 12012 bp, 6 predicted proteins | sample MGYA00580535_ERZ773173 | MGnify/ENA primary metagenome ERZ773173 (study PRJEB29015, sample SAMEA2737856) | human gut metagenome | biome: human gut; feature: human-associated habitat; material: faeces | place: China | collected 2012 ...
CTGACATCCTGCTCCTTCGTCCGCTTTGGGCTCCCCTTGGGGTGCTTTCCGGCACGGAGGAGCTTTTTGTTTTCATACCGCCGCAGCATGAGAGCGTCTATGTTGTCGGCGGTGTATTCCAAACCGTTCTGACTCAGCACCCGGGCGCACTTGGCAAGGCACATACTCGCCAGCCCGTAGTCCTGTGTTACGACAATATCCCCCGGCTTTACCCGGTTGACGAGGGCAAAGTCCACGCTGTCCGCTCCTTTATCGAACACCAGCGTCTGCGCACCTTCTCGCTCGATTTGGTGAGCTGTGTCGCACAGGATGATGACCGGAACGCCAAATCGCTTTGCAATCTGCAACGTCAGATCCACCACCGGGCAGCCGTCTGCATCAATCAAAATGGTCATGTGTGTTCCTCCATCGTCCACCGAAAGGCTTTCGCCGTGCGCAGGTCAGCGTCTTTGAAATGCCCGCCGCTGTTCCATTCAAGCGTGCAGTCTGCGCCACGCTCTGTAAGCCGATTGTGCAGGGTGCGGATGTTATCGCCCACCACAGCCATGACGGTGTTTTTCGTGCGCTCTTCCTTGTCGCCAAGGCTCAGATAAATGTGCTGTGCCTGTATCGGGTGCTGCTGCTCATACTCCATCCAGCCCGGAAACCAAACAGAGGGAGAAGCGGCGGCGACACCGTAGAACAGATCAGTCTGGGTGGAGGCCCACAGAGCAAACAATCCCGCCAGTGAATAGCCGCCCAGAATGATTTTGATGTTTTCCGGGAGATGAAACTGCCGCTTCAGCGTGGGGATGACCTGTTCCATCAGAAAGCGCAGGGTGTCCATAGCATTGCCGCCAAACCCTTGCGTTCCCCACACAGCAGGGGCTTCCCACGGAGAAAGTGCATCGTTCCAACTTTCCACCGGAACCGCAGCAAACAGAAACGGATGCGCTGCGCCCTGTGCAATGGCTGCAACTTCGTTGTCCATGCGCTGCAATTCGTGTTCATCCGTCATCTGAAGCAGAAGATATTCGGCGCAGTCTACGCCGTAAATACGGCAGGGTCTATCTCCGATTTGAACTTGCTTTGCGGTCACGGCAACTGCCTCCTGAAAAATTTTTGATGAGTCCAGTATAACAGCTGCGAGCGGAATTGACAATTCAGATGGATGCAATAGCTTCTGCAAGCAGTGCTTCGTGGTACCATTCTGGTACGCCGAAGCTCTCTTGCAAGCAATGTCTTTGTATATACAAAGCCCCTTGCCTTGCAAGAGCTTGTTGGGCACAGCCCAAACCTGTTGTTCTGCATCGTGCCGATGCAGGCTTCGCGTTTCTGCAAAACGCTCTTTCAGCACTCTGTAAGAGTGCACAGCCATCACGGAATTGTGATGATTACAGGGATTGGGATTGCATCCCAACAAGCGAATGAACACAGCAGAATTTTAATTCTGCGTGCGAATTTAGCCTTTGTGCGCACAAAGGCTCTGCTTGCCACGGTTATGGTTCTGCGAATGCGATTGAGAAACTTTTCATTCGCATTGCAAACCGGGTGGCACTTTTGTATAATTGGTTCAATGAACATACGCATAAAATCGGAGGGGCTGTCCGATTAAAAAATCTAAAAATGCGCTATTGCAGGCCACTGGGAGGAATAGCATGAACAAGCAGCAACTCGCATCGAAAATCTGGGAATCTGCCAACAAGATGCGCTCTAAAATCGAAGCCAACGAGTACAAGGATTACATTCTGGGCTTCATGTTTTATAAATTTCTGTCGGACAAAGAAGTCAAATGGCTGAAAGAGAATGACTGGACAGACGAATATCTGCCGGATTTGACCGAAGACGATGCCGAAACGCTGGATACCGTTCGGAAGAATGTCGGCTATTTTATCGCCTATGAAAATCTGTTTTCCACATGGATCAGCAAAGGCAGCGACTTCAAGGCTGACGACGTAACGGTGGCATTGCAGGCATTCAGTCGATTGATCGACCCGCACCACAAAAAGGTGTTTGACGGTGTCTTTGCTACGCTGCAAACCGGCCTGTCCAAACTGGGTGAAAGCTCCGGTGCGCGGACAAAGGCCATTCGCGACCTGATCTATCTCATCAAAGATATTCCCATGGACGGCAAGCAGGATTATGATGTTCTCGGCTTTATCTACGAATATCTGATCAGCAACTTTGCAGCAAACGCAGGCAAGAAGGCCGGCGAGTTCTACACGCCGCACGAAGTTTCGCTGCTCATGTCTGAAATCGTGGCGTACCACCTGAAAGACCGGGAAGAGATCAAAATTTACGACCCCACCAGCGGTTCCGGCTCACTGCTGATCAACATTGGTCAGTGTGCCGCACGGTATATGGGCAATGGCAACAACATCAAATACTACGCACAGGAGTTGAAGGAAAACACCTACAACCTGACCCGCATGAACCTTGTCATGCGCGGCATTCTGCCCGACAACATTGTAACGCGCAACGGCGATACGCTGGAGGAAGATTGGCCGTACTTTGAAGAAAACGACCCGGTCAACACCTACGACCCGCTGTTTGTGGATGCGGTGGTATCAAATCCCCCATATTCGCAGGCGTGGAATCCGAACGACAAAGAGAACAACCCGCGCTTTTCGGATTACGGCCTTGCCCCCAAAGGCAAGGCAGACTACGCCTTTTTGCTGCACGACCTGTATCACATCCGCAATGATGGCATTGTGACCATCGTTCTGCCCCACGGTGTTCTATTCCGTGGCGGTGAAGAAGGTACAATTCGCAAAAATCTGATTGACCACAACAACATTGATGCAATCATCGGTCTGCCCGCCAATATTTTCTTCGGCACAGGCATTCCCACCATCATCATGGTGCTGCGGAAGAATAAAAAGGATTCGGACGTTCTGATTATTGATGCGTCTAAGGGCTTTGAGAAGGACGGCAAAAACAATAAGCTGCGTGCCTGCGACATCAAACGCATTGTGGATGCTTACAAGGAACGCCCGGAGAAAATCGAAAAGTTCGCACGCAGAGTATCCCGCGCAGAGATTATCCAGAATGATTACAACCTGAACATCCCCCGGTATGTGGATTCCTCGGAAAAGGCTGAGAGCTGGGATATTTACGCTTCGATGTTTGGCGGCATTCCCGAGGCCGAACTGCAAGACCTGTCTGCCTACTGGACAGCATTCCCGCACCTGAAAGCGGCTCTGTTCAGCCCGGACAACGAAGCCTATTGCCGTCTGAATGTGGCCAATTTGAAGAACGCTGTTCTGTCCCACCCGGATGTGGTGGCGTTCAAGACCGCTTTCCAGAATGCTTTCGGTGACTTTGATGCCTACTTGAAGTCCGCACTCATCGACGGCATGACGCAGCTGAATGCTGCCGGCGAGGAAGAACGCCTGAGCCGGGAGATCTTTGCCCGGCTGGCAGGAATTCCACTGGTTGACCGCTATGCAGCATACCAGCTTTTGGACGACGACTGGAAGAAAATTGCCATCGACCTTGAAATCATCCAGACCGAGGGTTTTGCCGCAACCAAGCAGGTAGACCCCAACATGGTGCTGAAAAAGGATGCCGAGGTACAGGACGGCTGGGTGGGTCATGTGCTGCCCTTTGAGCTGGTGCAGAGCGTTAAAATGCATGAGGAAGTGGCAGCACTGCGGGCAAAAGAAACTCGCCTTGCCGAAATTGCAGGCGAGTATGAAAGCTATCTGGACGAACTGAGCGAGGAGGACAAGGAACAGGATTTTGTCAACGATGGTGCCTTTGTTGCGGCTGAGGTCAAAAAGGCCATCAAGGCGCGGGAGGTAGAGCCAGCTACCTTGAGCATCCTGAAAGATGTGGACGCGCTGTTCGCCGAGGAAAAGACCCTGAAAAAGCAGGTCAAGGACGACAGTGCCGCCCTCCACCAGCGTACCAAGAGCGTGATTGAACGCCTGACCGATGAAGAAGTGCGTGACCTGCTGCATCGCAAGTGGATCCTGCCCCTGATGGAAAATCTGAACAGCCTGCCGGATGCCGTTCTGGACGATTTTGTAAAGCAGCTGGATGCCGTCTGCAAGAAATATGAAACCACCTTTGAGGACGTAGAGAGCCAGATCACCAATACCGAGCACGAATTGCTGGGGCTGCTGGACGATTTGCAGGGAAATGAATTTGACATGAAGGGCATTGCAGAACTCAAAAAGTTGCTGGGAGGTGAATGATTATGCAGGATAACGAGAAGAAACCTGCCCTCCGGTTCAAGGGCTTCACTGACCCTTGGGAACAGCGTAAGTTAGGGGATGCGTTTGAAAGAGTTGTCCGAAAAAACACGAATAACGAATCGCGGTTGCCGCTAACAATTTCTGCACAAGACGGCTTGGTTGACCAGATCACATATTTCAATAATCGTGTTGCCAGTCGTGATGTGAGCAATTATTATCTGGTCTACAACGGCGAATTTGCTTATAACAAGAGCACTTCGGACGGATACCCATTTGGTGCTGTTAAACGGCTTGATTGGTATGAAAAAGGCGTTTTGTCGACGCTTTATATCGTGTTTGCACTAAAGCATCCCGAAAAAGATGACTCGGATTTTATGACAGTGTTTTATGATACTGACCGTTGGCATCGAGGCGTTGCCGAGCGTGCGGCAGAGGGCGCAAGAAATCACGGCTTGCTGAATATCTCGGCAGATGATTTCTTTGATATTGATACAACTATGCCAGAAGATAAGGTGGAGCAAGAAAAAATCGGCAGGCTATTGAAGAAACTTGACACCCTTATCACCCTTCATCAGCGTAAGCTGGAAAAGCTTGTACAAATTAGAAAAGCCTTCGCAGAGAGGTGCTTTTTGCAAAGTCGAAAGGAGTTCGTTATGGCGTTTACAAAAGAAGCCGATTTTGAAGAGGCGGTGGTAAAGCTCCTGATAGAACGCGGCTGGAAAGATGGTGTGCTGAAGAACTACACCGAACAGCAGCTGATCCAGAACTGGGCGAACATCCTTTTTGAAAACAACCGTGGCATTGACCGACTGAACGATTATCCGCTGACAGATGGCGAGATGCAGCAGATCATGGAACAGGTCATGAACGCGAAAACGCCGATGAAGCTGAATAAATTTATCAACGGCAAAAGTGTGCTTATCAAGCGTGACAATCCTGACGATAAGCTGAATTTCGGCAAAGAAGTGTCCCTGAAAATCTATGACCGTCTGGAAATTGCAGCCGGACTTAGCCGCTACCAGATCGCAGAGCAGCCAAAGTTCCCCACCAAGTCCAAAATTTTGAATGACCGCCGCGGCGATTTGATGCTGCTCATCAATGGTATGCCGGTCATTCACATGGAACTGAAAAAGAGCGGTGTTTCCATCAAACAGGCTTGCAACCAGATTGAAAAATACGCGGCAGAGGGCATTTTTACGGGACTGTTCTCGCTGGTGCAGATTTTTGTGGCCATGAACCCGGAAGAAACGGTCTACTTTGCCAATCCCGGCCCGGAAGGACAATTCAACCCCAGCTACTATTTCCATTGGGCGGACTTCTACAACGAGCCGATGAACGACTGGAAAGACGTTACGACGGCACTTTTGTCTATCCCGATGGCGCATATGTTGGTGGGCTTTTATACCGTTGCCGATGGTTCTGATGGCATTTTGAAGGTGATGCGCAGCTATCAGTACTACGCTGCCAGCAAAATTTCGGATGCCGTTTCCAAGGCGAAATGGGAGAATGACCAGCAGCGCGGCGGCTACATCTGGCACACCACAGGTTCCGGCAAGACTATGACTTCTTTCAAGTCCGCTCAACTGATTGCATCTTCCAAGGATGCGGACAAAGTGATTTTTCTGATGGACCGAATCGAGTTGGGCACTCAGAGCCTGAAAGAATACCGCAACTTTGCAGAGGAAAACGAGGAGGTGCAGGCTACCGAGAACACGGATGTTCTTGTGGACAAGCTGAAAAGTACTTCGCCGTCCGATACGCTCATCGTGACTTCCATCCAGAAGATGAGCAACATCAAGGATGATGCACAAAACAAGCTGAACCCCAACGACATTGCGCTGATCAACGCAAAGCGGTTGGTTTTTATCGTGGACGAGTGCCACCGTTCCACCTTTGGCGATATGATGCAGACCATCAAACATACATTCCCGAAAGCACTGTTCTTTGGTTTTACCGGTACGCCGATCCAAGGCGAAAACCAGAAGAAAATGAGCACTACCGCCACCGTTTTCGGCAACGAGCTGCATCGGTACAGCATTGCAGACGGCATCCGGGATCACAACGTGCTGGGTTTTGACCCTTACAAGGTGCTGACCTTCAAGGACAGCGACTTGCGGAAAGCGGTTGCACTGGAAAAAGCAAAGGCATATTCTGTGGACGAAGCTCTGGCAGACCCGCAGAAGAGCAAGGTGTTCTATAAGTATCTGAATCTGCCGATGACAGGCGGAAAAGATGCGCTCGGTGAGGAGATAAAGGGCATCGAGGATTATATTCCCAACACCCAGTATGAGGGCGAAGAACACCAGAAAGCCGTGGTGGAGGACATTTGCGAGAACTGGCAGACCCAGAGTCGCAACAGCAAATTTCATGCCATTTTTGCAACCTCCAGCATCCCGGAAGCCATCCAATATTACAAGAGGTTTAGAGAAGCCGCACCATGGCTGAAAGTCACCGCACTATTTGACCCCAATATTGACAACAACGGCAAAGGCATCACCAAAGAAGAAGGGCTAAAAGAGATCGTAGAAGACTATAACGCCCGCTATGGACAGGACTTCAGCATTCCGACCTTTGCCAAGATGAAAAAGGACATTGCGGCACGTCTGGCGCACAAATCACCCTACCAGCGCATCGAGCATACCCCGGAAAAACAGCTTGATCTGCTGATCGTGGTGGATCAGATGCTGACAGGCTTTGACTCCAAGTGGATCAACACCCTGTATCTGGATAAAATGCTGCAATACGAAAATCTGATTCAGGCGTTCTCCCGCACCAACCGACTGTTTGGCGATGACAAACAGTTTGGCACCATCAAATATTACCGCCGTCCGCACACGATGGAGAAAAATATCGCAGATGCGGTAAAAGAGTATTCCGGCGATAAACCGTTTGGCCTGTTTGTAGATAAACTGGACAAGAACGTGGAAAAACTGAATGCCCTCTATGCGGAGATCAAAGATATGTTTGTGTCGGCGGGCATTGAAGAGTTTTCGCAGATCCCTGCGGATATGGCAGAGCGCAAAAAGTTTGCCGACCTGTTCCAGTCCTTCAACGAAAATCTGGAAGCAGCCAAGGTGCAGGGCTTCGAGTGGGATAAGCCTATTGTGATCGTCAACGAGGATACAGATGAGAAAACAGAACTTCATGCAGACTTTGACGAGAGAGCGTTCAAAGTGCTGGCACTCCGCTATAAAGAGCTGTTCACGCCGAATCCGGATGGCGGTGAAAATGACCCGGACGATGACGTTCCCTATGCGGTGAACAGCTATCTGACCACCATTGATACTGCTGACATCGACACGGATTACATGAACTCCCGCTTTGAAAAGTACCTGAAAATTTTCTATCAGGAGGGTGCAGAAGCGGAAGCCATCCATCAGGCCGAAACGGAGCTGCACAAGACCTTTGCCACCCTCTCGCAGGAAGAGCAGAAGTACGCTAATATTTTCCTGCACGACATTCAAAGCGGCGCAGTGGTTCCGCAGCCGGGAAAGACCTTGCGGGAGTACATTGCCGAGTACATCGCCCAAAAGCAGAACGACCAGATCCACAAAGTAGCTGAAGTTTTCGGCTTGGACGAAAAGAAGCTGCGGGCATTCATGCGTGCAAACATCACCGAAGCCAACATTAACGAATTTGGCCGTTTTGATGACCTGAAAGCCACCGTAGATAAGGCAAAAGCAAAGGCATATTTTGAAGCAATCGAGGGTACAAAGCTTATTCCGCCCAAGGTGCCTGTCAAGTATGATAAACTCTTGCGCGAGTTCATCGTAAGTGGCGGATTTGATTTGAAAATGCCAAAAGAATCATAAAATGGGTGCAAAATCACCCTGCTGACCAAGAGCCGAGGCGCGTCCTCGGCTCTTTTTTTACGCCAAAATCCCAAAACACACCTACTTGGGAACAGCGTAAGCTGGGTGAAGTTTTTGAAGAATACTCGGAAAAGAACCACGCAGAACTTCCGCCACTTACAATCATTCAAGGCGGAGGTACTATTCGGCGCGATGAATCTGAGAGAGCCTTGCAGTATGATAAATCCAGTTTGTCAAACTATAAAATGGTCAATAAAGACGATTTTATAGTTCATCTTCGTTCGTTTGAAGGCGGCTTGGAAAAGGCAAGTTCGCAAGGAATCATCAGTCCTGCGTATCATACTTTCCATGGTGAAGATGTTGATTCAAGATTTTATTATGCTTATTTCCGGTCAAAGAATTTTATCAACAAAGATTTGAAACCGCACGTCTATGGCATCCGGGATGGTCGCAGCATTGATATTGAGGGAATGAAAACGATTCGGATTCCATGGGCATCTTATCCCGAACAAAAAAGTATCGGCGATTTTCTTACTCATCTTGACACCCTTATCACCCTTCATCAGCGTAAGTATGAGAAGCTAGTGAATATCAAAAAGTCCATGCTGGACAAGATGTTCCCCCAAAATGGGGCATCTGTGCCGGAAATTCGCTTCAAGGGTTTTACTGACCCTTGGGAACAGCGTAAGGTCGGAACGCTGATTGAAGATTATACTGAAAAAACTGTGACTCAGAATCAATATCCGGTTTTGACATCATCCCAGCAACAGGGAATTGTCCTTCAAGAAGATTATTTTGCAGATCGACAGGTAACAACGGATAATAATGTTGGCTACTATGTACTACCTAAGGGCTATTTTACTTATCGAAGCAGAAGCGATACAGATGTATTTGTTTTCAACCGAAATAACATCGTAGACAAGGGGATTATTAGCTATTACTATCCGGTCTTTGCTCCTAAATCTTGTGATTCAAACTTTCTTCTAAGGCGCTTGAATCACGGAATAAAAAAGCAGCTTTCAATGGCGGCAGAAGGTACCGGTCAAAAAGTTCTTGCACATGCAAAGTTCAAAAATATGGTGGTTGACGTTCCATCTCAATCCGAACAAGAAAAAATTGGAACAATTCTCGAAGAGTTGGATACCCTTATCACCCTTCATCAACGTAAGTTGGAAAAGCTGCAAAACATCAAGAAATCCTGTCTTGAAAAGATGTTTGTATAAAAATAAGTGGTGCAATTTGCCCATAATCAGAAGATGGACGTATCGGCGTTTGTTGTTTGGCTAAGGGAGCAACGCAATTTCTCTTGCCCGTTCAGAATATGCAAAACAGGCTGATGAATGAAAATCAAGGTAATGTCAGACGCTTGGAACAGCTGTGTTTTAAAGCTATCGGGAGTCAAAAATCAAAATTTGAACCGAATACGCAAAACCGAGAGTGAAATTTTCAGCGAACATTCGGTAGGCGGTGGAAAATAGCTGCTGAAAGTGTGCATTTGCTCCTACTTGGGAACAGCGTAAGCTGGGTGAAGTTTTTGAAGAATACTCGGAAAAGAACCACGCAGAACTTCCGCCACTTACAATCATTCAAGGCGGAGGTACTATTCGGCGCGATGAATCTGAGAGAGCCTTGCAGTATGATAAATCCAGTTTGTCAAACTATAAAATGGTCAATAAAGACGATTTTATAGTTCATCTTCGTTCGTTTGAAGGCGGCTTGGAAAAGGCAAGTTCGCAAGGAATCATCAGTCCTGCGTATCATACTTTCCATGGTGAAGATGTTGATTCAAGATTTTATTATGCTTATTTCCGGTCAAAGAATTTTATCAACAAAGATTTGAAACCGCACGTCTATGGCATCCGGGATGGTCGCAGCATTGATATTGAGGGAATGAAAACGATTCGGATTCCATGGGCATCTTATCCCGAACAAAAAAGTATCGGCGATTTTCTTACTCATCTTGACACCCTTATCACCCTTCATCAGCGTAAGTATGAGAAGCTAGTGAATATCAAAAAGTCCATGCTGGACAAGATGTTCCCCCAAAATGGGGCATCTGTGCCGGAAATTCGCTTCAAGGGTTTTACTGACCCTTGGGAACAGCGTAAGTTTGAAGAAATAGCGGTACGTTCCTCTGTTATGAGTGATAAAAAAGGACTTCCGCGTGTTGAATACGAGGACATTATTTCAGGTGCTGGCCGGCTTAATAAAGATATAAAATTAAAAGAAAGCGAAAAAGTGGGCATTGTATTTCATAAGGGAGATGTTCTTTACGGAAAACTTCGTCCGTATCTACAAAATTGGCTTTTAGCGTCATTTAATGGCCTTGCCGTAGGAGATTTTTGGGTTTTGCAACCTCAAAACACAGATAGCAGTTTTCTATACCGATTGGTACAGAGCCAGCAATTTGACGGGGTTGCTAATCAATCGACTGGAACAAAGATGCCAAGAGCGGATTGGAAACTTGTTTCAAAAACAAAATTTGCGATGCCGCATTCAGTAGATGAACAAGCTGCCATTGGCGCATACTTTGAGCATCTGGATACCCTTATCACCCTTCATCAGCGTGAGCATATAAAACCGATTTTGGAGGTAAAACGTGTTAAACGAAATGAATGAAAACAACCTGTTCTGCGATTATTATGAGCAGTGGGTTGCTGTATACAAAGAGGGTGCAGTTCGCCCGGTTACATTGGACAAGTACAAAATGACCCTTTCTTGGGTAAAAAAACTCGCTCCTACTTTGAAACTCTGTGAGGTTTCCAGAGTGACCTATCAGCAGCTTTTGAACGATTATGCCGTAGGCCACGAGCGTCAGACCACGATGGACTTCCACCATCAACTGAAAGGCGCCATCATGGATGCCGTGGATGATGGACTGATTGTGAAAGACCCGACCCGGAAAGCGATCATCAAAGGCAAGCCCCCGGTTCCTAAAAAGGTGAAGTATCTGAACCAGTTTGAACTGCATCTTTTACTGAGCGACTTGGATCTACAGGGAAAACTCAACTGGGACTGGATGATTTTGTTGATTGCCAAAACTGGCATCCGCTTTTCCGAAGCTTTGGCAATTACTCCTGCGGATTTTGACTTTTCGCATCAGATGCTTTCCATCAATAAAACGTGGGATTATAAGGGGAACGGTGGATTTTTGCCGACAAAAAATAAATCGTCTGTCCGTAAAATTCAGATCGACTGGCAGACGGTGATCCAGTTCGCCGCACTGGTAAAGGACGTTCCTGAAGATAAGCCGATTTTCGTGTTCAAGGAACACGCCTACAATTCCACCGTCAACGATGTTCTGGAACGGCACTGCAACCGGGCCAAGATCCCGGTCATCTCGGTACATGGTCTGCGGCATACCCACGCTTCGGTGCTTTTGTTTGCAGGGGTATCCATTGCAAGCGTAGCAAGGAGGCTGGGGCATTCCAGCATGACAACCACGCAGAAAACCTACCTGCATATCATTCAGGAACTTGAAAATCAGGACATCGACCTTGTAATGCGGTCACTCTCTGGATTAAGCTGATAAAATAATCAACCATCGCTCGCGCTGGTGAAGGATGATAAGAGAAAAGCCAAACCTCAAGCTGTACAGGATGTACGGTGAGGTTTGGCTTTTTGGTATCAGCTGCTCTTTTGATTTTCGTTCATAATTCTTCTGGCTCGTCCGCGCGTGGTGTCCTCAAAGGTTTCATCCTCGCTGAATCGCAGCCAATAGGGGTCTTCCATCAGGCAGGCGTTGGTGCGTTTGACGATTTCCCATGCATTGTAGTTCGGCAGACCCATCATTTTCAGAATTTCCTTGCAGTCCATCCGATTTTTCGGAAAGATTCGTTTCTTTGCCCAAACCACCACATCAACCAATGGAACTTCACGTTTGTCACCGATGAAAAGGTTCAGTGGGAGGCTGTACTGCGGCACGCCCTCATTTGCGCAAAGAGACTGCCCATCTTCGCTTAGGTGTGCGATTTCTTTTTCATCCATCATCAATTTCAGATAGGCCATTTTATCACCCCATG
>ERZ773173.2888-NODE-2888-length-11994-cov-3.209565_pt1 | contig 11994 bp, 6 predicted proteins | sample MGYA00580535_ERZ773173 | MGnify/ENA primary metagenome ERZ773173 (study PRJEB29015, sample SAMEA2737856) | human gut metagenome | biome: human gut; feature: human-associated habitat; material: faeces | place: China | collected 2012 ...
CATGTCTCCGCTGTTACCGGTGAAATGGCAACAACAAAATGAGATGGGATTATGGGAAGACACCGAATATTGGTCCAGCGGGAGTATAAATAATCCTGTTTATGTTGCCACAGAGGGTGGAGAGGAAAAGAGAAAATCTCGTACATTGAATACTATCGTGAGTGCGGATTTGCGTATAATCGACGGTTTGAATTTAGGAGGACAATATGCTGCGAACTATTATTTCAGAGAAACTGATAAGTTTACTCCTACGTTACCGGAATATTTTTCAGACGGGACTCCCGATCCTGCTAATAAAAATATGAGAAATTCGGTGAGCCAAGCACATCAAGATGCTTTGACTCAAACCTTACAGTTAACATTGAATTTTCAGAAGCAGATCAATAAACATGAAATTGGAGCTCTGTTGGGATATTCGCAAGAGTGGTATAATTTCAGTAGTTTAAGCGCGAGTCGTAAGAAAATACCATTTGATGGCATTTATGTGATCGATGCAGGGACCGAGGATATTACGAATAGCGGTACGAAGAGTTCTTGGGCTTTACGCTCTTATTTCGGCCGTGTGAATTATGCGTTTGATGGAAAGTATTTGGTAGAAGCGAATATGCGTATCGATGGTACTTCTCGCTTCGCTAGGGATAATCGTTGGGGATATTTTCCATCTTTCTCGGCTGGTTGGAATTTTTCCAGAGAAGAATTTATGCAGTTTGCAGAACCTGTGTTGAGTTCCGGTAAACTAAGGGCTTCTTGGGGTGAATTAGGAAACCAGAATGTGGGTAGCGATTATTATCCATATTTGACTCCTATTGATTCGGGAGAAAGTTATCCGATCGGAGGAAAACAGAATATCGGTTTTCAACAAAGTAAATTGGGAAATGCCAATATCAAGTGGGAAACGATAAGAATGTTGAATGTCGGCGTAGATTTAACTTTCTTTAATAATAGGTTGACCGCTTCTTTCGATTGGTTTAAGAAAGATAATATCGATGCATTGGTGAAACCTGTTTATCCTACGGTCGTAGGAATCACCGGAACGGCTAATTTGCCTTATGAAAACATGGGTAAAATCGAAAATAAAGGTTGGGAGCTTGAAATCGGTTGGCGAGACCAGATTGGAGAAGTGAAATATAATTTGCTATTCAATCTTTCTGATGCCAAGAATAAAATTGTCGATTTAGGAACGAGTGAACCTCGATTAACCAATAACATTCGTAGAGAAGGAGATCCTATCGACGCTTATTATGGTTATTTGACCGATGGTTTGGCACAGATTGATGACTTTGGCGGTGTCGATAGTAATGGAAAGTATATTAATCCTAAGTTCGCTATTCCAAAAGCGGCAGAAGCTATAACACAACCGGGAGATATTAAATATCGAGATATTTCTGGACCCGGTGGAATTCCAGATGGAGAAATAGATGAATATGATAAGGTTGTATTTGGCGATCCGTATCCGCATTATTCCTATTCATTGAGAGGCCAGTTGCAATGGAGAGATTGGGATTTTAGTTTTTATTTCCAAGGAGTGGGGAAAGTAAATGGTTATCTGTCAGATGAAGCCCGTCACTGTTTTATCAACGATTATTCCGTCGATGCCGCTTGCATTTTCTATATTTGTTTCTCCGTTTTTCAAAAGCAATCCCTTAACTTCGTATGGACTTTTTTCTGAATTGTTCTTTCTGATTGTAACGTTAAATTCATTTGCTACTTCTGATGTTTGAACAGAAGATTTAATAAGTGTTGCTTTAATTTTCACAATACCGTTTGTGGCATTATCCGAAACAGTAAGTGTACCGTCATCAGATATTGATACTCCTTCAACACTATTTACTATCTCCCACTTTGTATCACGAGCAGGAATAACCACACCGTCTGCGATTGGAATTGCCATATACTTTGATGTTCCGCTATGTACGACTTCATCACCGTAAATTTCAACTGCATTCGCATTGCCGAGTGACTTAAGTACTAAATTTATAGATTTTTTTATTCCGCCACATTCTGCCGAAACTGTTACTGTTCCGGCAGTTGCAGACGGAGTAATTGAGAGAGAACCATTATTATCTATTGATACACCGTTATATCCGTTTACCGAATAAGTGATATGTGCCGTTGTATCCTCACTTCCCTTTGAAACAATCTCTGATTTGTCTTTTTCTGTTGTAATGCTCTTATAAACTTTCGCAGTATACTGAACTGTTTGATTTTCTGACGTTATATACTTTTCAGTTGTGTCAGATGTAATTTCCAACATATCTGCCGTATCTGCAATTTCAATTTTTGAAATTGCTATTGAGCTCCATTTTCCAAAAGCAAAATCAATCTGCGATGTTTGATTAGATAATTTTACTGTTGTTGTGTACCACTTATCAAATTCACAATTTGATTGTACATCTATTTTTTCACCGTCGATTGACATTGTGTTTTCATTACCGGCACTTCTATTTGTACTTCCGTTGTTAGTCGAAGTCGGTTTTGCATATGTCATCTTTACATATTTGCCCGACTCTATCGGATTGTCAAATTTAAGCGTTATTGATGTGTTACTGTTTCCGCCTGTACCCATAAACAAATAATATCCGTTATCGCTAGGTCCTGTTCCAAGCGGATAATATCCTGTTCCTGTTTTAGTTGTTGAGTTCATTATTGCAACATTGCTATAGTTTGAACCGCTTGTTGATATGCTCAATCCCGTATCGGCAATCTTTGTTTCAGATAATGATGATGTGTTAAACGTTTTTATCTGATTGAATTTGTTACCAAAAGTATATGTCGGATTTTCTACCGGCTTTGGCTTTTCTTCATTGTTCTTTTCAACAGTATATGTATTTGACAAATCGTCTGTTGATACTGTAAATGTATTTGATGTGGCATTTCTCACACCAATTTCTTTTTCTGTTGTTGCTTTATAACTGCCCTCTGCTAAATAAACAACAACGTTTCCGTCTTTATCAGTTGTATGTTTTGTTGTCTGATATTCTGTTGCACCGACTGCCTCTATTGTCACTTCCATATCCGCACAAGTTTCTCCGTTGCAAGTATATGAAAGTGTTACCATTTTGCCAGGTTGAATAATTAGTTTAGGAGGGTTTTCACTGTTTTTACCTGACAAAGTTACATCAGACGCATAATCTGAGGCAATGCCTATACCAATTTCATTCTTCGAATATTTTCTTAAATAGTCTGTTATGTCTATTTCGGAATAGTTACCTACCGGAAATACGCTTGCAGTGTTAGAATTTATCTTTTTTATTTCTACCGTCGGAGTATATGACACATTGCCATACACTGCTGTATTGTCCCAATCCGTTCCTATATCCGAAATTGTTATATTACCGTTTCTATCTCTACCGATACTATTTCCGTAAACCGCCAACTTTGCAGATACTATTTTTGAAAAATCATAATTTTCCAAGTCAAATTTGACAAGACCATATGAGGTATTATCCGTGTTTCCGCTTTTCCAACTGTTGACATACATTGTACTGTCTGATGCGGTTTTAGTTACATTATTCAAATCGGCTGAATCCTTTGCATTTATTTCAAAAGATTCTGTAACAGGAATTTTATTTTCATATTCCGCAATTACATTATAAAATGACAATACACTTTCATTCGTTTTTTCATCTACAAGTGTAGGCGTAAATCTCTTGCCGTACATACAATCAACCGCTATAACACCCGCTAAATCTTCTTCTGTTGTAATTACAACAGATTTTTTATCAGCTTGAATTTCGGCACTTTTTATTGTCATTTCTGTACCTTTATCTTTATTTGATGCAGTAACCTTTCGACTTGCACCTTTTCTTACAACAAATTCTTTCGTTAAATCGCCTAAAGCAATCTTGTAACCGCCTCCAGATACATTTGTAATTCCAATACGTTTTGTGCCCGTGGCAAGCTTTAAACCATCTGTATTTTTAAACGTCAATGTGATTTCCTTATCTCCGGTCACTTTTGCAGTATCTATCTGTGCATTTTCATATGATACAGATTCATCTCCGTAAACAACCGCTTCTGCGACTTTCGCCCATTTTGCACCAATTTTCACATTTGATGCGGCATTATTATGAATAGTATCGCCGAGTTCTAATTCACCTGTACCAACAACATAAACATTGTCATATAAACTTTCGTTCTGACGTTGAATATCTTTTAAATATGACCACGCATCATAATAGCCTTGTGAACTGTTACTGTCTTGATTTGCGTCATTTAATTGTGTCGTGATTATCGGTGCATTTTCATCGAAGAAATCACGCATTGTATCAAATACTTTTTGTTGCAAATTCTTATAATCATATGCATAATTTTCATTAATCGCGTCATTACACCCTTGATACCATAAAATACCCTTAATATTTTTTGACGGCATTTTATCAAAGCACGACTTTAGTGCATTAAATAAATATCCGCTGTTTGCGTCATTTTTTATTCCGTCTATCCACTGCCAAATGTTAGTGCCACCAACAGATGTTTGAACAATACCTATCGGTACATTTTCTTTCTCCGATATTTCTCTTGCAAAACTTGTAACGGGAGAAGTTCTTATTCCCGTCTTAAAGAAACGTCCCTCACCTGACGGATGCGTCATCTGTTGCCATGTGCAATCCTCCGCATAAATTATATGCATATTTTCGTTTATCGTGTCATCGGTTTCGGGTAGAAACCCATCTGTAATCGCACCCATATCCGTCATATTTGATTGTCCTGCTGCAACCCAAACATCTCCGACTCCGACCTTTTCATATTTTGCAACTTCGCCTTTATCCGACGATACGGTTATATCATAAAGTCCTGTGCTGAGTGTTTTTGTGTATTCAAATTTATTGCCAGCGACAGCCACACTTTCATTTTCTCCGTTAATACTGACAGTTACAGTTGTTGCGTCTTCTGTTTGTCCTTTGATTACTATTTCAGCCTCATCATTTTCATTTCTTTGATAAATCTGATAAGACATAGGAGCAGACGTTATAGCAACACCGCTTGTATATTCAAGTTCTGTGTCAAGCGAGGCTACAACTGTTGCTCCGTTTAAAACTTCAACCGCTTCACAATTTCGTATGTGTTTAAATTCTATCGTACCGTTTCCATCAGACACAACATTTTCTGTTTTTAAAACAGTTCCGTCCTTTAAAAGTTGATTTACTGTATAACTTGTGTCAGGCGATAACCCCTTTGCTCTGAAAACAGGCTGATTAATTCTCATTCCTTGAATAACATTCGGGATTTCGGTTATCGTTTTTTCTGATGTGTCATCTCCGTAACACGTTTGAGAACCAACTACATTCTGATGTGTAAAATACGGTGTTTGCTCTGCTTTTACAGGTAATATACCTATTGAAGTGCAAAGCATTGACGCCGACAGTATACACGAAATCAATTTCTTATTCATCGTTCATTCCTCCATAAACATTTTATCTGTTAATTGTATTTTAACATAACCAATATCAATTTGTGTATCTAAAAGTCACATCTTTTTATCAAAAAGTCAGATTTATATATTTACAAAACAATAAAGATTTCTTATAATACTTTTAGAGGTGATATATATGGGAGAAAATCCACACAGTCAAAATCAACTGCTCAATCAATACATTTCAAAATTAGAAATAAGATTTATTTTAATAGACAACGGCTTATGTCCCGATTGGTCAAGAGAAGAACATACTCGTATGAGAGATTGTTTTTATTTAATATTAGACGGTCAAGGTAAAATAACGGTAAACGGTAAAGAATTTTATCCAAATAAAGGCGATATGGTACTGTTGCCGAAAAATTCAAGGGTATCGCTATACTCCCAAAACGAAACTTGCTACAATAAATATTGGTGTGATTTTTTTGCAACAATTAACGGCAAGTCGCTATTTGATATAATTGATTTCCCGTATGTTGTTCATATTGAAAATCCGGATTATGTAAAATCGCTCTTTAATAAATTAAGCGAACTCAGATTAAAAAATGACGCAGTATCTGCTCTGATGATAAAATCAATTTTGATTGAGCTTTTAGCAATATTTTTGAGTTTCGATAAAGCTAAACCACACAATGAAATACAAGATGATGAATTTGTCAAATTTATAAATGACTATATCAAAAATCATATTCACGAAAAAATTTCCGTAAAGTCCCTTTCAAATTTAATGGGATTTAATGAGAAATACTTTATATCGATTTTTAATAAACATTTCGGCATAACTCCCGCACTTTACATTAAACATATGCGTTTGGAAACCGCCAAATATGATTTACTGTATACAGACCATTCTATCGCCTTTATAGCCGATACAATAGGCTTTTCCACAATTCAAAAGCTATCTAAAGATTTTAAAGAATATACAGGCTTTACGCCAACCGAATTCAGAAAAACATTCAAATAGACCCAGCATTTTTGATGGGTCTATTATTTTAATCGTTAAAATTTTCTACAAACCGCATAAATACCGCTGCCGCCTCTGCTCTTGTGGCATTGTCTTTCGGATTAAGTGTTATGTCTGTTTTTCCGACCATTAATCCACTGCCTGCCGCCCATTGCATTGACGGAATTGCATATTCAGAAATATCGTTATAATCATCATATGAAAGTATATTTGTGTTATCTCCCACTTGTGTATCTATCTTCTTGTAATTTGCGTATCTGTACAAAATCGCTGCCATTTGTTCTCTTGTAATATCTGCGTTAGGATTAAATTCTGTTGCCGATATTCCTGCCACTATACCGTTAGTGCTTGCCCAAGCAACTGCTTTTTCATAATATGCACCGCTTGGAACATCTTCAAATTTACATTCGCCTTCCTCTTTTTCACCGTCTATTCTATGTAGAATAGCAACAAACATTGCTCTTGAAAGGTTTGTGTTCGAATAAAAAAAAGATAGTACAAAACAGCAATTATACCATTCTATGCTATTATACAAAAAAGCGACACTTATTAATACAAGTGTCGCTAAAACCTGTCGACATTTTGTTGACAGGCTCTTTTTATCTTTCAACAGTCTTACTTTCTACATTACACAACGGTTTTAAATTTCTGTTCCACAACATCGCCTTTATCGTGTAACTCTTGCTTTCGTTTTTGATATTTATATTATCTCTGTTTTTGTCGCTTATCGCAACCACATTACCTCTGTCATCATATACGGCAACATAAAACTTTGCATTTGCAATATCTGTTCTGTATTCAACATCATACTTTAACATTGAATTTTCTATCGTACCGTCTACTTTTGAGATATAGTTCTTACTGTCGGCTTCTGTTCCGTCAGCATATGTTTCAAAATTAATATTCTCTACAAATACGCCGTAATACGGTGCGTCCGGCGTATATTTTTCCGTACAGCCTTTAGCCGAAATATTAAATTTATTCTCTTTTGGGTACGGCACAGACACAATATATTTGCCGAATCTGTCAGTGGAAACGTTATATTTTTCACCGTTTACCGTAAATGTTATTTCTGTATTTTTAACAATGCCTTTATCATTGCTGACTGTACCTGTTATATTAATTTTGTCGCTTGCGTTTGTATTGTATTTCATCGCCTTTTGTCCTTCAACTGCTTTTCCGTCAAAATCAAATATAGTCGAATTCGGCACAACATTGCCTTGAGTTGTATCGGTTGCCTCATCTATCGCCCAACCGATTTTACCCGTTCCGCCGTCATATACCATTACCGGATCCCAATACAAATCACCTATACATCTGCCGCCAAGCACCTGTTTCAGCTTTGCATACAATTCCGTCAAAAACGCTCTTTGTCCCGATTGAGTTTCACCGTAAATATTTTGATAATATCCACTGTCCTGAAGTTGACCGTCCCAGCCGTCAGGCTTTGTTTCATTCCAGTTGTAACCCGTTTCCATTATTATAACATCTTTATCATAACGATTTATAAGTGTATTGAATTCATTCACAACATCATCAATCGAAATCGACTTAGTGTAATACGGATAATACGAAACACCGATTACGTCAAAATCAATATTTGCAAGCGCATTAATAAAGGTCTTTCTTCTGCTCAAAAGTTCACCGCCGTGATCACTGTGAAGAACAATTTTACTTTCCGGTGACGTTTCGCGAACAGCCCTTGCACCTGCATTTACAAAACGGGTAAGATAATCACTTTTGTTATAGAACCCGTTATTGTTCTTATGGTTGTTGTAAAGCAATCCGTACTGCATTTCGTTACCTATCGAAACATATTCAGGACAAGTTCCCTGTTCGATTAATTTAAGCATCATATCCTTTGTAAATTCGTATATTTTACCCTCAAGATATGTTGCAAGCTCATCACCCGTTAGATTATTTTCCTCAATATACGGACGCCAATCATATGGAATAAGCTGATTTTCACCGTCCGACCAAGTATCAGAATATGCAAATGTAAATTCTATCTGCATACCTTTATCCTTTGCACGTCTTGCCATTGCCAGACAGTCGTCGGGATCTTGATAGCCTTCAGGCAAATAATACTCGTTTCCGTGACCTTTTCCCGGATTGTTTAAAACTCTGATTCTTGCAAAATTAAAGCCGTTTTCAGCCATAATTTGAAGTGCATCACCCTCTTGACCGTTTTCGTCATAGAATTTGCCGCCCCTGTCTTCTACATATGTAAGCTTTGAAATTTCTCCGCCTTTTAAGAAAGGTATTCTGCTCTCCTCCGACTTTGCAAAAGACAATTTGTCAAGAGTAAGAGTTTGCGAGCCTTTTATATAAAGTCCTATATCACATTTTCCGTCCTCTACGATAATTCCCGGCACTGTAACCTTGCTCTCGTTGTCACTTATCGGTATTGACGTTGACGCCATTGTGTGACCGTTTGTTTTGGCATACAAATAGCAAATACCGTCCGTTGTGTCGTTAGTCAAATACGCATTTAGTGTATATGTTCCGTTTTCCATATTTCCGACCGTTTGACTGATTTGCGCCTCGTAATCTGTACCGCTTGCGTTTAACCTGCCGTCAGATACTGTCATATTTTCACTGTTTGTAATAGTCCAATTTGCATCACCGTCAGAAAATGACGCATTTTTTATTACATTATCATCATCGCCTATTACAATCTTCGGTGCATTGCCGCTGTTTGTACATGAACCGATGTTCCAGTTTGTGTTGTTGTTCTGCGACTTAACGTCTATTCTAAACGCAACATTTTCCTTATCCTTGATTGATTTTATATAGTCTGTCACATCAATTTTAAATTCACCTGTATTTGATGGTGATGTGAACGACATAATTTCTTTTTCGGTATATGTCGGTGCAACAGTGTATTGCATACCGTTTTCAAAAGCCGAATAATCAGCCTCATATAAGTATGCCGTTCCCGAATTTGTGACAGAAGTTGTATCGAGTACAAGTTCTGCCTTGCCTACATTTTCCGCATTGAAATTTTCAGACAATTCAAAGCCCATATATGCCGCCGTTTCCCATCCTGACCAACCGTGAATACGCAAATCATACGTTGCACTGTCGCTTTCAGTCGCTCGCCATTGTGCCGTTTTGGCTGCGGTTATTGCTGTGTTGCTTGTCGGTTTGTCACTTTCTTCCGCAAAAGAGGTAACCGCAAACATATTGCATAGCATAGCTGCCGTTGTTAGTAGTGTAAATATTTTTTTCATTTTCTTCTCCTTATATTTAATTAATATAATGCCGCACCGACGATACCTGCGTCGTTAAACAATTCTGCCGCGGTTATTTCGGTTTTGTCAAGGTATTTATTATAATCATACTTATAAACAAATTCTCTTACTCTGCTTATAAACGGCTCACCCTCTCGACTGATACCGCCGCCGATTACGACCTTTTTAGGTTGGAATATATTAATGACATTCACCAATCCCTCTGCAACATATTCAATATATTTTTCTACAACCTTTAACGCGGTTTCATCACCTTTATCAGCCGCACGAAAAGCCGTTTGTCCGTTTATAACCGTTTCTTTTGACATTATGCTTTCGGGATTATTTTTTATCGCTGCTTTTGTCTGTGCCACAAGCGCGGTAGCGGACGCATATTTTTCCCAACAACCTTTTCTACCGCACGAACATTGCACGCCGTCCTTTATCAACGTAGTATGACCGATTTCACCGCCTGCACCATTAAAACCGTTATATATCTTGCCGTTTATTATAATTCCCGAGCCTATTCCCGTTCCGAGAGTTATACAAATAAAGCTATCCGCCTTACTTCCCGACGCAACATATTCACCGTATGCCGCCGCATCCGCGTCATTCAATATTTTAACCGATACACCGCACTTTTCTTCAATCGGCTTTATACTTACTTTATTAAAATTAAGATTGCACGCAAACATAATCATTCCGTTTTCGGAATCTACCGTTCCCGGTACTCCTATTCCTATTTTTTCAACTTGCGACAGCTTGATATTGCTTTCATCACAAATTTTTCCGCACAAATCGGCGATATTATCTATTATCGCACTTTCCCCACATTCAACCTCTGTCGGCACTGATATTTTCTTAAATATTTTACCGTTTTCGTCAACCAAGCCTCCGGCAATATTCGTACCGCCCAAATCTATTCCTATATAATACTTCATTTTCTCCACTTCCTCTTTTTTTTATATTATATTCTAAATGCTAAAAAAAAACAAGCTTTTACTATCAAAAAAAAATCTGAGCAAACCAAATACGATTTACTCAGATTTTTTCTCTTAGGGAAGTCTATTTAAATTATAGCGCTGCTACAATTTTACCTAATCCGTTACACGATGTAACTGCGTCATCATCAGGCGAATCATTTGCGATTACGCTTTCATATGCAAGTTTTGCACCCGAATCTGTAACTCGTTTTTCCCATTCACGCATCCATTCGCCGTCACCCCAACCGTATGAGCCGAACAATGCTACATTTTTACCCGAAAGATTACCCTCAAGTTCTGCGAAAAACGGTTCAAATTCGCCCTCTTCAAGTTCTTCAGCACCCATTGCCGGACAGCCCAAAATCAAGTTATCATAAGACTTTGCCTCATCAGCTGTTATTTGGTCGACTGAAAATAGTTTTGTATCTGCATTAACCTCTTTTGCACCTTCAAATATTGCATTTGCCATTACCTCGGTATTACCTGTACCACTCCAATAAATAATTGCTGTTTTGCTCATTTGTATGAACCTCCTCAAAAAATAATTATTAACAAACTGCCCTTTGCAGTTATGCTATACAAAATAAATCTGTTAGAGTTCTTCCCTCATTAATTCTTTTAATTACTGCCTTACGGCATTTATTATAACGACAGAATAATTTTTTTGCTTGCTCTGTGTTCTCATAAACTTTCCATTCACCTGTCAAAAGACAGCCTTGGTGTTTATGATTTATAAAACCGTATATATCATGCAAAGGATAACCGAGAAATGCTCCGATTTCGTGCGGAAATTCCTTGTTCATCAATCTTTGTGCATATATCCTTGACTTTAGTATTGCCAAATATTTTGTTAATGAAAACTCTTTCGGATAACCGTTATCGCACAAAAACGATTTTATATCCTCTCTTTGCAGATATTCACACAGTTTCTGCTTTCGATATACCATAACAAGCACACGTTCACCACATTCGCACAAAACATCTATGTAAATATCGTTTTTATTAAGCTTTTCGTTAAGCATTTTTATCTGAACGGTTATATTCGGATTTTCACGCTTACTGCACGAGGCTATATTAGACGGTTTTATACCCGCAAATGCCGGTGCACAATGATATGCTAAAATATATTCTGTCGGCATAAATTTTCTCCTTTATAATTAGTTTAGACTAACCCAATATTAAAAAAATTTATACTGCTTTGCAGAAACATTCTGTAAGTGCATCATTCAATGCACAAGCACTTGATGAATTACAATGCTTTATAATTGCACCCGACTTTTCAGCCTGACCTGACGCAACTCTTACCATTTTATGTGCTACCGTTCCTGTGAACACAATAACTATATCCGGATTGCCTATCTGATGCTGCAGGGATTATATGAGCAGATCGTAGCGGCA
>ERZ773173.2899-NODE-2899-length-11939-cov-4.848788_pt1 | contig 11939 bp, 8 predicted proteins | sample MGYA00580535_ERZ773173 | MGnify/ENA primary metagenome ERZ773173 (study PRJEB29015, sample SAMEA2737856) | human gut metagenome | biome: human gut; feature: human-associated habitat; material: faeces | place: China | collected 2012 ...
CTGTACGGTCAGGACTGGTTCATGAACTTTTCGCTGGCGGGGGTCAATATGCGGCAGCGGCAGCAAAATATAATCCGCAAGGGCCACCTGTTCTGCCCCGCAGACGGCGTATCCCGCCCGCGCCAGCGCCCGGCCCGCTGCCGCCTGCCGCGCGTCGCCGCCGATCACCGCAACCTGCTTTCGTCCTTCCATGCCCGGCTCCTCCTCCCCAAGGTCTGTGTCAGCCTATGCCGGGCCGGGCACCGATGTGACTGCAAACGCAAAAGGCCCCGGAGCGAGGCCGCATGGCTCGCTCCGGGGCAGGAGTGTGATTCAATGATTCATTTGGTGCAGTTCAGGGTGTTTCAATATTGCAATGCCCAAGTTAAAAGGTGTCGTTCGAAGTTATGCCTTCTTCTGAGTGGGGACCTTCATGACAACGATGGTATAAACGCTATCGCCAACCGTTGCATCTGCAAAGCCAACGCCAACCACGGCATCCTTCGTTTCACGGCCCACAAGTGCGGTGCTGTCAAAATATCTTGTTGCGTTGTTCTCAATAACGCCCAGGTCAACCATGTCCTTGTTGGTCTTGTAGTATTTGCTGCCGAAGGAAACGCTCTTCACATAGCTGATCATGTAGACATTGGTATCGTCCTTGCCCAGCACGATTTCCTTCATCTCAGCAGACGCCAGTACGGTATCGATCTCAGCCTGGGTCTTTGCCTTTTCTGCGACCTTCTTTGCGATCGTCGCAGCCTTTGCATCCATTTCCTTGTCGGCCTTGAACTCCTTAAAGCCCTTATAGCTCGAATTGGTCATCGAACTGACAGTCAATTGGTCATTCATCTGCTTGATGAGTTCTTTCTCATTCAGAGAAGAACCGCAACCGGTCAGAACTGCCAGTGCCATCACACCAGCAAGTGCGATCGCCATGAGCTTTTTGAACATTTTCATAATCGTATCCTCCAAAATAGTTTCGCACTGCACCCATACGAGTGATGGTCTTTCCATACACCCGATTTGTTGGCTTTATATTACCATTTTGTCACAATTTATTCAATAGGTTATTTTATTTTTGTATTATATCACAATTTCAGGACCGCAAAATTGGAGATTCCAGCAAAAAAATCGCCAAACAAAGAGCCATCCCCACGGCGCAGGAATCGCACCGTGAGAATGGCTCTTTCAGATAGGTTATCGTTTCAGGAGAAGAAACTTGCTCACACGCACATCAGTGGATGAACACCGGGCCAAGGGGATTGGGGATGGGGCTGACGTAGCCGCCCAGCAGCTTGGGGATGGCCAGGCTGATGTCGGGGATAAAGGTCAGCAGCACCAGGGCGATGAACATGCACAGGTAGAACGGCAGGGTCGCCTTGACGACCTTTTCCATGGGACGCTTTGCAACGGCAGAGCCGATGAACAGGACAGCACCAACAGGAGGAGTCAGCAGGCCGATGCCGCAGTTCAGCACCACAATGATACCGAACTGGATGGGGTCGATGCCAATGGAGGTTGCAATGGGCAGCAGGATGGGGGTAGCGATCAGGATGATGGGGGCCATATCCATGATGCAGCCCAGAACCAGAATGATGACATCAATGAGCAGGGCGATAATGTAGGGGTTATCGGTCACGCTGGTGATGGCGTTTGCGGCCAGATCAGGCACATGCAGCATGGTCAGGCAGTTGCCGAACACCGCAGAGGTGGCGATCAGGATCAGGACGATGGACAGGGTGTTCACGCACTCGTCCAGAGCGTACCAGACGCCCTTCCAATCCAGGCCCTTGTAAATGAACACGGACACGAACAGGGAGTAGATAACGGCGATGGCTGCGGATTCCGTGGCGGTGAACACGCCGCCCACGACACCAAAGACAACGATGACAACGGCAGCCAGTGCCCAGATGGAAGTACCAAGCTGCTTGATGAAGCCCTTGATGCTGAAGGGCGAGCCCTTGGGGTAGTTTTCCTTGACGGAGATGATGTAGGAGCCGATCATCAGGACGATGGCCAGCAGAGCGCCGGGCAGGTAGCCAGCCAGGAACAGGCTGCCCACGGAGATGCCGCCGGCGGTGGTGGCGTAGATGACCATGTTATGGCTCGGAGGAACCAGCAGGCCCTCGCAGGAGGAGGTGATGGTAACAGCGGTGGAGAAGTCGGCATCGTAGCCCTGATCCACCATCATGGGGATCATAATGGAGCCGATGGAAGCCGTATCGGCGGAGGCGGAACCGGAAATGCCGCCGAAGAAGTAGGAAGCCACGATGTTGACCATGGCCATGCCGCCGCGCATCCAGCCCACGCAGGCGTCAGCCAGTGCGATCAGCTTTTCAGAGATGCCGCCGGAACCCATGAGCACGCCCATGGTGATGAAGAACGGCACAGCCATCAGGCTGAAGGAGGAGATGCCCTTGACCATCAGGCGGCAGACGTCGGTCAGTGCCTGACCCTGCACCAGCATGCACAGCACGCTGGACAGGCCAACGGCGTATGCAATGGGGAAGCGCAGGAAGATCATAACAAAGAAGCTGACAAGAAGGACAATGATTGCCAGTGTCTGAACTGTCATATTACATTTCCTCCTTTACAAAAAAGCTCTTGATATGGTTATACAGAGACTCGATCTCAAAGATGATCATGGCAACACCGGCCAGCGGCACCGGGAAGTACATCCAGAAGCGGCTCAGCCAAGGCATGGAAACATAGAAGCCACGGCCGCCCAGCGTGGTGGCGTAGTTCCAGCCGACCGCCATCATCACCACACCAAGGATCATCACGGCCACGTCAGACAGGATGTCCAGCGCCTTGACCACTTTCTTGGGCAGGTACATATCAAAGGCAGTCATGCGGATGTGTGCGCCGCGGCGGATGGCCAGCGCAGCGCTCAGCACAGCCATGTAGCTCATGCAGGTCAAAACGACCTCCTCAGACCAAGAGGGGTCCGGAATAAAGGGGACGTAACGGCCAATGACCGACATCGTGGTAATGAGGATATCTGCGATCAGCAGGATCTTGCAGATGAACAGAACCACCTTGTAGGTAAAGTCGTACGCCGGTCTGATCTTATCCAGAGTGGTAAAGATTTTCGGCATAGAAATTCCTCCATATAAAAACCCGGCGAAGCCTGCGGGCGTATTCCCGTGGGCCCCCGCCGGGCAATGTACTACTTAGATTGGATGGAAAGCCAGATTATGCCTTCATGTCCAGCAGCTTCTGGTACAGCTCAGCCTGATCAGAGGTGTTGTCCTTGATGACCTTAGCGCAAGCTTCCTGCCAGGGAGTCTTGTCGTCCACATCCACAACGTTGCAGCCGGAGGAGCGCAGCTCTTCCAGAACCTTGTTCTCAGCGGTCTCAGACAGATCAGCGTTGAACTTCTGGGTGTCGGCAGCAGCAGCCATAACAGCAGCCTGCTGGTTAGCGGTCAGCTTGCCCCATGCGTTGTCGGTGATAACAGCCTGCACAGCGCCCAGAGTGTGGCCATCCAGGATCAGGTTGTTAGCAACCTCGGGGAAAGCGTTGGACTTGTAGTTTGCGATGGGCTGCTCAGCGCCATCCACAACGCCGGTCTGCAGTGCGCTGTACAGCTCGCCGAATGCAACGACGGTGGGGTTAGCGCCCAGACCCTCGACCATGCCGTTCATAACGGGGTCGTTGGACACACGCAGCTTCATGCCCTTCAGATCATCGATGGTTGCAACGGGCTTGACGGTGAAGAAGTGACGGAAGCCCTCCTCGCCGTAGAACAGGCCGCGAACGGGCAGGCCCAGCTCCTGGGGCTCGTTCAGGAACTCAGGAGCCAGATCGCTGTTGGCAAAGTTCCAGAAGTGAGCGCGGTTGTTGAAGGTGAAGGGGATGGACAGCAGCTTGGACTTATTGCAGCCGTAGCTGGTCAGAGCGAAAGCAGAGATACGGCTGATATCAATGGAGGTAGAGCCGCCCAGAATAGCGTCCAGAACGTCGTTCTCAGAGCCCAGAACACCGGAAGCCTGCACATCGACGACCACAGAACCGCCGCTCAGCTCCTCGACCTTCTCCTTGAAGTGAGTACCGGTCTGGCCAACGATGGTATCCAGCGGGTTGACCTCGGCGTAGACCAGAGTCACCTTGGGATCGCTGGCAGCAGCAGCTGCATCACCGGCAGCAGCAGAAGAAGAAGCTGCGGTAGAGGTGGAAGCAGCGGTAGAAGTGGAGCCGCTCTTGGAACCACCGCAGGCGGTCAGAGCAACAGCAGCGGTAGCTGCACCGGCAACGGCCATAAAGCTACGACGAGAGATCATTTTCATAGGAATCGTCCTCCTTAAAATAATTGTGAAATTCTCCGGGCGCACAGGTGCCGGAGCTTTCGTTCATTGACTGTACACACTTTAGCAAATTTTCCGAAATGAAACAAGGGCTTTCGAAAAATGTCCTGTTTTTCGAAAGAATGTCAAGATTGTTTTTGCCATATTGCACAATCGCATTCTGTCTTGTTTGTGCAACACTGCTGACCAGTTGGATACAACTTACGGTTCAAGTAGCTCCGAAACTGCTCTGGCCCCGGCCGGTCTGCTGTGGGAGAAACCAGCCGGGGCCTATGAGCAGGCAGAAAACCGACAGGATCACGCCACGGTGATCTTAACGGTCTTGCTTACGGGGATGACGCCGTCGTCCAGGGTAAAGGTGACCTTGTAGGTGCCCTTGGCCTTGGGGGTAAAGGTGAGGGTGTGAGAACCAGCGTCAAAGGATGCGCCCAGAGGCAGCAGGCCGGCGGTGCCGTAGGTCAGGCCGCCGTCCAGAGCCTCGATGACAGCAGCAGGCTGGGGCTGGGTGGTGCGGACGCCGTTGGCCGGGTTCCGGCCCGAGACCGTCAGGGTCAGGGTCTGGCCCAGCTGGACGGTCTGGTCTCCGATGTGGCTGAAGTAGGGGCGGTGCACCGTCAGAGGCAGGGGATACTCCTGGGTCGGAATGGCGAACTGATAGCCGTTTTCCGGGATGGGCAGGAGGATGTCGCCATAGAGGCTGTCCGCCGGGGTGCCGGGTGCCGGGGTATCCACGGTGACCTGTTCACGGCTCAGCAGGCCCAGTTTCAAGTTCTCGCAGGTGGTGGTGAAATAGGGCTCCTCCGGCACATACTCGTTGCCCACATGACGCTTGTAGTGGTTGGTCACGGTGACTACAGCCTTGACGCCCAGAGCGGTCTTGGCGGCCACGGTACGCAGGTCGGCGTTGGAAACGTCATCCAGCACGATAGCCGGACGCTTATCCTGGATCACATAGTTCAGGGCCACATTCTGCAGCACCAGACCCTCTACGTGACGAGCGTAGATGCCGTAGGCCGGCAGGATGCCCAGGATGGAGGGCTCCGGGTACTCGGCTACCATCTCCGGTACGTTGTAGGGGTCGTCTACCCAGGTGCCGTTCTTCCAGGCCACACGGGGCAGCAGGCCCTCGCACTTGCTGAAGAAGGTGTTCACCAGCCAGGGCAGTTTCTGCACGGTGGGGGCAGAGCCGCTCTGGGAGTAGACCCAGTAGGTGCCCAGCTGCCGCTGTTCCACAGCCTCCTGGAGAGACAGGCCTCCCCGGTACTGCACCGAGATGTTCCGCAGGATCACGTTCTTCACCTTGCTGTCCACCAGGCCCTCCAGCAGGATGGGGTACCGGGGATCTACGTTGGTGATGCGGATGTTGCTGATTTCCACATTGCTGACGCTGGCCAGGTCCTTGGCAGCGGTGGCGTTGGCGTAGTAGACAGCGTCTTTCCGACTGATCTCCCGGGTCATATCCGGCACATACTGGTGCTGGGCATCATCCCAGCGGTAGAGGTACAGCTTGCCGTCGATCTCTGCTAGGTTGGCGTTGTTGATCCGGGTGGGGTTGGCAGGGTCTACCACCTTAAAGGAGGAGACGCCGTCGATGGAGACGGTCTTGCTCTTATTATAAGAGGGGCTGTAGCGGGCCACGGGGTACAACTGATACTCGGCACGGTTGGGCAGCACCCAGCCGGAATTGTCCAGACGCACATCGTTGGCGGCGTTGATAGCCTGCTCAGTGGTGTGGCCGGTGACGGGGTACCGGGCACGATCGCCTACCCGAATAAAGATGGGAGAGGAGGAAACGGTGTCCATGGTGCAGTCGGTCATCACGATGTTGGTGAGGGAGCTGCCGTCCACGGCCTCCATGCAGAAGCCACGGGAACGCTCGAACCGGACCCGGGTGATGGTGACGGTGTGGTAGCCGCAGGTGGACTCGGTGCCAAACTTGACACGGGCGGTGGGACCGCAGGCGTCGGTGGCCACGATCTTATCGGTAGTGCAGGCTCCGGTAATCACAGAACCGGCATCGTAGCCGCTGACCACACAGTCCTCGATCAGGACGTTCTGGGTGGGCATGAACACGCCGGCACCGTAGGAAGCCTTCATGACGATGGCGTCGTCCGTAAGGGAGTTGAAGTGGCTGTTGCTGACGGTAACGTCCTGGCTGCAGTCGATATTGTAGGCGTCCCGGTTGGTGTCCACGATCAGGTCGTTGACCGTCATGTTCCGGGTGCCCTCGGCAATAATGGCAAAGTGGCCGCCGTTCAGGATGCGGATGCCGTCCAGCACCACGTTTTCGCAGCGCACCAGTGCAATGGCCTTGTTGCCGTACCAGGTGGAGCTGTAGCCCCGGTCGGTGCGGTTTTTGGGGTTGGAGGGGTCGTTGCCGGACAGCACATTGATGAGGGTACCGGTGTCGTCCATGTAGCTGCCGTCGATGAGACCCTCGCCGTAGATCATGATATCGTGCTTGTCAGCGGCGTAGAACAGGCTGTTGGCAAAGTAGGTGTGGCCGTGGTCCTGGAGCCCGGCATAGAGGTTCACTTCCGGCTCATCGTAGTTTCCGCCCTCGCCCACCATGGTCTGGTTGCCATACCAGTCGTACAGGTCTGCCCGGGCAGCCCGGATGATGCCGTTGGCGTCGATGCGGAGGTTGACGCCGCTCTGGAGACGGATGGTGTAGCTCTTAAAGTCACCTGCCGGCACTACCACGGTGCCGCCGCCGGCCTGACTGGCAGCCTGGATGGCGGCGTTGATGGCCTTGGTGTTCTGGACGGGGTCTCCCTCCGACACAGCCCCAAAATCCGTGATGAGGTACAGGCGGCTCTCGTCCAGCAGGACGCTTTTGTCCACGGTGCTGCCGGTGGCCCGGGGGATGTTCAGGGTCTGGAAGCAGTTCTCCTCTGCCGTGTCCTCTGCGGCAAAGGCAGGCAGGCCCATGGCGGCCATGGCGGTGGTCACAGCACTGACCTTCAGAAAGCTGCGGCGCGAGATCTTTTTGGAAAACATAACCAAATTTCCTCCTTTTTTGCATTGCACGATCTGAATCTTGATAGGGTAGATTTAGGCGTTTTTGCATGGCCTGATTGCTCGGTGACCTCATTCTAACGCAAAAGATTTTAGCTATCAAGAGGACTGATAAAATGTCCTGTTTTTTGCAAAAAAGTGAAAACGTATCTGTGCATATTCAACAAGTTCACCTGGGGGATATTGTCGAGCTTGCCGAAAAATGTTCGCAAAAAAACTCGTCCCTAAACTGATATATCACATAGAGACGAGTTATTTCGTATATCTTGTTCTTCAGCTCTCCCGAATCCGCTGGATGAGTTTGGCGTGGCTGCGGAACCGGTCGTACATGGGCTGCACCGCTGCGCGGAAGCGGGCTTTTTCGGCCTCGTCCAGTTCGGTGACGCAGATGCCCCGCTTGCGCATATTCTGCTCTGCGTTCGCCTCCCGCCGCGCCCAGAGCTCGCGCTCTGTCTGTGCGCTCTCCCGGGCGCAGGCACGGATCACCTCTGGGAAGCTTTCGTCCAATGCGGCAAGCTTTTCCATCACCGCCGGGCTGGCCAGCTGCACCTCCGGCACACGGGTGTGCTCGTCCTTCAGGAAAAAGGGCGCTACCTCGTAGTGTCCCATCACCTCGTAGCTGGGCCAGTTGTTCTCTGCCCCGTCGATCTCGGCATTATGCAGGGCGGCATATACCTTGCTGTACACCACCTGCGCCGGCTTTGCGCCTAGTGCGGTGATCATGTCGCTCATCATGTCTGACTCCTGCACCCGGATGGTCAGCCCCTGCAAATCATCCAGCCCAGTCACCTTTTCCCGGGTGTAGAAGCTGCGCACACCGGCGTCGAACCACGAAAGCCCTACTAAGTCCATCCCGTCCAGCATGGCCAGAAACTCATCGCCGATGCTGCCGTCCAGCACCCGCCACATCTGCTGGGCATCGCTGTACAGGTAAGGCAGCTGCAACACGCTGAGCTCCGGCTCGTACTCTGCCAGCTGGCTCAGGGACACGCGGGAAAAATCCACCCCGCCGAACTGCATCTGCTGGATGACGCTCTGCTCTGCGCCCAGCTCTGCCCCGCTGTAAACCAGCACCTTCACCCGGCCGCCCGTGCGCTGCGCCACAAGCTCGGCAAAGGCCTTTGCCGCCTTGCTGGTGGGGTAGTCCTCCGGCTGGTTCTCCGCATAGCGCAGGATGAGCGGCTTCTCCTGCTGCGAAGAAGCAGACTGCGCCGTGCAGCCTGTAACTGCCAGTGCCGGGGCTGCCGCAAGCAGACGCAGCAGCTGACGGCGGGTCACAGCCGCGCCTCCCGGGCTGCCTTTGCCGCTTCCTTCCGGTACTGGGTGGGGGTCATGCCGGTGCGCTTTTTAAAGGCGCGGGCAAAGTAACTGGCGTCCTCGTAGCCCACCATGGAGGCCACCTCCGCTGCGGAGCGGAAGGGGTCGGCCAGCAGCTCCTTGGCGGCGTTGATGCGCAGCTCGGTCAGGCAGTCCAGAAAGTTCATCTTCTGGTATTTTTTGAACTGCGCCGAAAGGTACGCCGGACTGATGTGCAAAATTTCGCTCACGCTGTCCAGCGAGAGGTCTGCCATATAGTTATCTTCCATATACTTGCGCACATGATCCATCACCAGTGCGTTGCGGTCGCTCTCCCCTTCCCCGGCGGGCTCGGTCTCCTGCTCCGGGGCGGTTTCCGGCTCCGGGGCTTCCGCAGCCAGCTCGGCCAAGCGGCGCCCGGCTTCAATTTGCCGGATAGCGCGGCGGATGGCGGCCTCGGTCTCGTCCGGGTCCACCGGCTTCAGCAGATAGTCGCAGGCGCCCAGGTGCACCGCCTCGTGGGCGTACTGGAACAGGCTGTACGCCGTGATGAAGATCACCTTGCACTCCGGCCGCTGCTCCAGCACCGCGCGGGCGGCATCTAGGCCGTTCATGCCCGGCATCTCGATGTCCATCAAAATCAGGTCTGCTTCCCAGAGCACGGCGGTGTCGGCGGCTTTGCGGCCGTTTTCCGCCATCTCCACCGTCACCTCATGCTCGAACCGGCGCATGACGATATCCGCCAGCGCCTCCCGCTCCATCCTCTCATCATCCGCGATCAACAGACGAATCATTCCTCAAATTCCTCCTCATTCTCCACCAGCGGCAGATACAGGATCACCGCAGTTCCCCGCCCCGGCCGGGAGCGCACCACCACCCGGCAGCGGGCATCCAGCAGCCGCAGACGAGCAGCCACATTATAAATACCGATATGTTCCCAGCGGGGTGCGGGCTGCTCCAATGCCGTGCGCAGCTGCTGCAGCTGCTCCGGCTCAATACCCACACCGTTGTCCAGCACCCGGATGCACAGCAGGCCTTTTTCCCGCAGGGGGATCATGCGGATGCGCACCACGCCGCCCTCTTCCTTGGGGCAGATGCCGTGCTTGAAAGCGTTTTCCACGATAGGCTGCAAGATAAAGGACGGCACCATAGTCTCGGTCAGATCCAGCGAGTCCGAGAACGCCCACTCCATCTGCACCCGGTCGCCAAAACGCACATGGTAGATGGAATAGTACTCGTCCACAACGCGCACCTCCCGGGAGAGGGGCACCTGCTCATCGTTGCTCATCAGGCTGTAACGCAGCAGATGGGAAAGCGCCATGATGAGCGCCTGCGTGCGGTAGGCGGACTCTGTGCCCGCCATCTGCTGGATGACGTTCAGGGTGTTGAACAAAAAATGCGGGTCGATCTGGCTGCGCAGCTGCTGTAACCGACTGCGCTCCATGCGGTTCTGCAGTTCCAGCGCCTCGGTCTTTTGGCGATGCAACTCCCGCTCGATCTCGTTTTTCTCCTGTAAGGTGCTCACCTGCTGCGCCATAGAGTGCTTCATGCGGTTGAAGGACTCCGCCAGCTGGCCGATCTCCGGCTGCTTGGGCAGCGGGATGTCCGGGGTATCGAACTGGCTGCGGCTGATAGCGCGGGAGGCCTCGATCATCTGAGACACCGGAGTCAGCAGCTGCATGACCATCAGACCGGAGGCACAGCCCAGCGCCACGCACAGTGCCACCACCACGATCTGCATCATGGCGATCCGTTCGCCCAGCTCCGAGATTTCGGTGTAAGTAGTCTGGGCATCTAGGATCGAGGCTTTCAGCAGTTGCATGGTGTACTGGCTCAGATACCCGCCGCAGACCGAGACCTTGTTGTAGTACAGCTGGGAAGCCTTTGCTTCCTGCCCACTGGAAAGGTAGCCTTCCAGCTCTTCCAGCAGGGTGTTGTAGCTGCCGTAGGTGGTCTCCACCGCGCCGTACAGCACCCACTGCTCATCGCTGACGTTCTGCAAGCCGTCCATATTGGATCGGATGCGCCACAGCCATGCGTTGCTGGTGGAGCAGGCTGCCTGAAGCTTTTCCAGCATTTCCTCAGTCTCGCCGTTCTCCCAGCGGTACGCTTCCAGAATGCTGATGGAGCTTTCCACACCGCCCTGAAAGCGGCTGATGGCGTTAAAGTTGCCCATCTGGTCGTCCTGCACCTGCTGCACCGCCCGTGCCTGATAGCCGTTCAGGGCAAGCTGCAATGCAAAGGCCGCAAAAAATGCTGCCAGACACAGCACCATGCGCTGCTTGAGCGTAACGCTGTGCTTCCAGTTGCGCTTTTCCATGCAAGGCTTCCCCCTTTTTCGTAAGGTGTATCTGAAAACAAAGAAAATGACGAATATTTCGCAAGCACAAGCGGGATTTAAGGCAAATAGCCGCAGGAATCCTTTGTGGATTTCAAGGCTGATTCACGCAAAATCCAGCTGTGCTTGTAGAAATAGACTAAATTTTCGACTTTTCAGATACACCCCAGATAATATCTTATTTTACCACGCCTTGCGGGCGGTTTGCAAGCCGGATGCACCGCCGCCGATGCATCTTTTGCTTGCTTCTTGCCGGTAAATGTGGTACTATGCCCAAAAAGGAGGGTAACTTTATGACCCAGAATGTTTGCGTTTCCGTTCAGATGGATGAAAAAAGCTTTCACGATTTTGCATCTTTTGACCTGCTGCGCCACAACAAGGGCTGGCAGCGTCCGGCGGTGTTCACCGCCATTCTGCTGGTGTGTGCCGGCATCTGCCTGAGCCAGATCGGCAAGCGGGAGGGTGCCGGGCTGCTGACCGCCGTGCTGGCCATCGTAGCCATCGGTCTGCCCGCCGTATACTTCGGCACCTTCTTTGCCAACCTCTCCAAGCAGATCAAAAAGCTGGGTCTGCCCCGTCCCTTCTACCGGCTGGAACTGGACGCCGCCGGGCTTTCGGTCTGGATGGCCGGTGAGCAGAACAAGACCGAGCCCACCAACCGCTACACTTGGAACACCGTGTACTGCGCCTACCGCACCAAAGAGGCTGTGTACATCTACGTCCAGAAGAATCAGGCCTATCTGCTGAACGAGAGCATGGATGCCGCATGGAGCCTGCTGAGCAGCGCCCTGCCCGCTGCCAGCCTGCACGACTGCCGGAAATAAGGGCACCGTGACGATTTTTCATGCGCTCCGCTTTGCTCTGCGCATGAATAGCGGAAAATTATGGTTCTTTTGAAATCCCGGAGCGTCTGCGGACGCTCCGGGATTCTATTTTTACATAACAATTTTTACAAAACAAAAACCCACGCTACGGCAAAGCAAAAGCGCAGCGTGGGTAC
>ERZ773173.2929-NODE-2929-length-11782-cov-2.459538_pt1 | contig 11782 bp, 8 predicted proteins | sample MGYA00580535_ERZ773173 | MGnify/ENA primary metagenome ERZ773173 (study PRJEB29015, sample SAMEA2737856) | human gut metagenome | biome: human gut; feature: human-associated habitat; material: faeces | place: China | collected 2012 ...
TCAGGTAACGGTTATATTCCAGCGGCTGATGGCTGATGATCGACTCAATATTTGGCGCGCGGTTATACAGATACCAACCTGAACGGTTAGCCCGGCCCGGCGGCACATAAATAAAGGTCAGATTCGGTTCCGAGAGATCGGGTGAAATCTGCGGGTTTACCAGCGTCACTTTACCTGGTAATGCTTCAAACGCGGCATACAGCTTACGCGTCAGCACGCCGATATCCTGCGGACTGGCGGAGACGCTAAGGTTATTGCGACGCGCAAAGCGGATCAGATTACGGTAGCTCTGCATCATCGCGTCGAGCAACTCGTTGTGCGCCTCACGCACCTGATCAATCTTCCAGTTAGCGCGGTTATCGAGCATTGCCAGACGAGCTTCGTCCCAACCCCACTCGCTCACTAACTGGCTCAACACTGCGCGACGCCAGCCTACGCAGGCGCGTTCACGGCTGAGCTTTTCGCACACTTTTAAATAGAAGCAGCGACGTACTAAATCCAGACGGGTAAAATCTTCAATCGCCGTCAGGTATTCAGTAACACGCTCCAGCATCATGCAGTATGGATCGAGACCAAACGATACAATCTCGCCGTCGTGCAAACGCTGTTTGATATCTTTCGCCAGCAGACGTGGGTTCGGGTATTCCCAGGAATAGGCTTCCAGCAGCAGTGTTTTCAGTACCGCTTTGTATGGGGAATCGATACTCTTGTAGAGCTGCCAAAGGCTGGCACCAAAGTACTCTTCAGCAGAAAGCGAGCTTAAGCCACCGAGATCCAGCCATTCATTTGGCGTCAGCACGCCCTGCGCGTAAAGCGTCATCACATAGTCGTCGTAATGCTCTTCTTCGTCGCACGGCACCATATTCCACAGAATACGCTTACCGGCGAGACGCACGGCGGTACGATAAAATTCGTCAAGCAGCAGTATATGCTGGGTGGAGCCACAATCTTCGCCCCCCAGGCTGCCGCTTTCATTATGACGGAAGCGGTTTTCATCAATCAGGAAGAAGCTGACTTCCACACCCAGCGAGGCGGCCCAGCTTTCCAGCAGGCTACATTTACGTTGTAGCAATTGGCGCTCTTCGCTATCGAGCCAGGATTGATGACAGACCCAGATATCCAGGTCAGAGGAACAACTTTGCCCTACGGACGAGGTGCTGCCCATGGTGTATACACCAGTAATTGGAAGCTCACCTTTCGGCGGATCCTGTACTGACATTCCACGATACAGTTCAAGCTCGTTCAGGTAGTGGCGTTGAGTTTCATCAGGCGTGTAAAGGCAAATGCCTTTGGGAACGTTACCATCAAGGTAACCCGGCATTAGCGGATGGTGATAGTGCAACAATGTCGGCAGTAGACTGTAGACCTGTTGGAATGCAGGCCCCATAGCAGCAAGCGCGCGATCCACACGCAATTGATTTATGGCATCCAGTCTCTGTTTCAGAGTCTCAATATAGAGGTACAAGACGTATCGCCTGATTTGCTACCCGTCATGACTGTGATTCCGCCAACATCAACGGTAACACGCGGCATTCGGGATATTTCGTATGTCAAAGGTAACCGTTACCACTTTTCGCGCCTGGTTTTTTTAGTTTCACGACGAAAAAATGGTCTAAAACGTGATCAATTTAACACCTTGCTGATTGACCGTAAAGAAAGATGCGCTACATACAAGTGTAGCACCGTTTATTCTCTGTAAATTCCTTATTACGACGGCGTGAAACGCCTGTCAGGATCCACTGCCAGACCTCATTTTACGGTTTGCGCAGGCGTCTACGTTTCACCACAACACTGACATCACTCTGGCAAGGATGTTAGGATGGACCACGGATGATAATGACGGTAACAAGCATGTTAGACAATGTTTTAAGAATTGCCACACGCCAAAGCCCACTTGCACTCTGGCAGGCACACTATGTCAAAGACAAGTTGATGGCGAGCCATCCGGGCCTGGTCGTTGAACTGGTACCGATGGTGACGCGCGGCGATGTGATTCTTGATACGCCGCTGGCGAAAGTAGGCGGAAAAGGCTTATTTGTAAAAGAGCTGGAAGTCGCGCTCCTGGAGAATCGCGCCGATATCGCCGTACATTCAATGAAAGATGTGCCGGTTGAATTCCCGCAAGGTCTGGGACTGGTCACTATTTGTGAGCGTGAAGATCCTCGCGATGCCTTTGTGTCCAATAACTATGACAGTCTGGATGCGTTACCGGCAGGCAGTATCGTCGGGACGTCCAGTTTACGTCGCCAGTGCCAACTGGCTGAACGCCGCCCGGATCTGATTATCCGCTCCCTGCGCGGCAACGTCGGCACTCGCCTGAGCAAACTAGATAACGGCGAATACGATGCCATCATTCTTGCCGTAGCCGGACTAAAACGTTTAGGTCTGGAGTCCCGCATTCGCGCCGCGTTGCCACCCGAGATTTCTCTACCGGCGGTAGGGCAAGGTGCGGTGGGTATTGAATGCCGCCTTGATGATACACGCACTCGCGAGCTGCTTGCCGCGCTGAATCACCACGAAACTGCACTGCGCGTTACCGCAGAACGCGCCATGAATACCCGTCTCGAAGGCGGATGTCAGGTGCCAATTGGTAGCTACGCCGAGCTTATTGATGGCGAAATCTGGCTGCGTGCGCTGGTCGGCGCGCCGGACGGCTCGCAGATTATTCGCGGTGAACGCCGCGGTGCGCCGCAAGATGCCGAACAAATGGGGATTTCGCTGGCAGAAGAGCTACTGAATAACGGCGCGCGCGAGATCCTCGCTGAAGTCTATAACGGAGACGCCCCGGCATGAGTATCCTGGTCACCCGCCCGTCTCCCGCTGGAGAAGAGTTAGTGAGCCGTCTGCGCACACTGGGGCAGGTGGCCTGGCATTTTCCGCTGATTGAGTTTTCTCCGGGTCAACAATTACCGCAACTTGCTGATCAACTGGCAGCGCTGGGGGAGAGCGATCTGTTGTTTGCCCTCTCGCAACACGCGGTTGCTTTTGCCCAATCACAGCTGCATCAGCAAGATCGTAAATGGCCCCGACTACCTGATTATTTCGCCATTGGACGCACCACCGCACTGGCGCTACATACCGTAAGCGGACAGAAGATTCTCTACCCGCAGGATCGGGAAATCAGCGAAGTCTTGCTACAATTACCTGAATTACAAAATATTGCGGGCAAACGTGCGCTGATATTACGTGGCAATGGCGGTCGTGAGCTAATTGGGGATACCCTGACAGCGCGCGGTGCTGAGGTCACTTTTTGTGAATGTTATCAACGATGCGCAATCCATTACGATGGTGCAGAAGAAGCGATGCGCTGGCAATCCCGCGAGGTGACGATGGTCGTTGTTACCAGCGGTGAAATGTTGCAGCAACTCTGGTCGCTGATCCCACAATGGTATCGTGAGCACTGGTTACTACACTGTCGACTATTGGTCGTCAGTGAGCGTTTGGCGAAACTCGCCCGGGAACTGGGCTGGCAAGACATTAAGGTCGCCGATAACGCTGACAACGATGCGCTTTTACGGGCATTACAATAACTCTCATAACAGGAAGCCATAATGACGGAACAAGAAAAAACCTCCGCCGTGGTTGAAGAGACCAGGGAGGCCGTGGACACCACGTCACAACCTGTCGCAACAGAAAAAAAGAGTAAGAACAATACCGCATTGATTCTCAGCGCGGTGGCTATCGCTATTGCTCTGGCGGCGGGCGTCGGTTTGTATGGCTGGGGTAAACAACAGGCCGTCAATCAGACCGCCACCAGCGATGCCCTGGCTAACCAACTGACGGCATTGCAAAAAGCCCAGGAGAGCCAAAAAGCCGAGCTGGAAGGCATTATTAAGCAACAAGCTGCACAACTTAAGCAGGCGAATCGTCAGCAAGAAACGCTGGCAAAACAGTTGGATGAAGTCCAACAAAAGGTCGCCACCATTTCCGGCAGCGATGCTAAAACCTGGCTGCTGGCTCAGGCCGATTTTCTGGTGAAACTCGCCGGACGGAAGCTGTGGAGCGATCAGGACGTCACGACCGCTGCAGCGTTGCTGAAAAGTGCAGACGCCAGCCTGGCGGATATGAATGACCCGAGTCTGATTACCGTTCGTCGGGCAATTACCGATGATATCGCCAGCCTTTCTGCAGTATCGCAGGTGGATTATGACGGCATCATCCTTAAGCTTAATCAGCTTTCAAATCAGGTAGATAACCTGCGTCTGGCCGATAATGACAGCGATGGTTCGCCGATGGATTCAGACGGTGAAGAGCTTTCCAGTTCCATCAGCGAATGGCGTATCAATCTGCAAAAAAGCTGGCAGAACTTTATGGACAACTTCATTACGATTCGTGATGACACCGCCGTACCGCTGTTAGCGCCAAATCAGGATATCTATCTGCGCGAAAATATTCGCTCTCGCCTGCTGGTCGCAGCACAAGCTGTACCGCGTCACCAGGAAGAGACTTATCGCCAGGCGCTGGAGAACGTCTCCACCTGGGTACGTGCTTACTACGATACTGATGATGCCACCACCAAAGCGTTCCTCGACGAGGTGGACCAGTTAAGCCAGCAAAATATCTCGATGGATCTTCCGGAAACCCTGCAAAGCCAGGCGATGCTGGAAAAACTGATGCAGACTCGCGTACGTAACCTGCTGGCACAACCGGCAGCAGGGACAACGGAAGCTAAACCTGCACCTGCACCTGCACCTGCACCGCAAGGTGATACTCCGGCAGCCGCGCCGCAAGGAGAATAACCATGCTAAAAGTGTTATTACTCTTTGTGTTGCTGATTGCGGGGATAGTGGTTGGCCCGATGATTGCCGGTCATCAGGGTTATGTGCTGATCCAGACCGACAACTACAATATCGAAACCAGCGTCACGGGCCTGGCGATTATTTTGATTCTGGCGATGGTAGTGCTGTTTGCCATTGAGTGGCTACTGCGGCGGATCTTCCGCACTGGCGCGCACACCCGTGGGTGGTTTGTCGGGCGTAAGCGTCGCCGTGCACGTAAGCAGACCGAACAGGCGCTGCTGAAACTGGCGGAAGGCGATTATCAGCAAGTTGAAAAGCTGATGGCGAAAAATGCCGATCACGCTGAACAACCGGTGGTGAACTATCTACTGGCTGCCGAAGCCGCGCAACAACGTGGTGATGAAGCGCGCGCCAACCAACATCTGGAACGCGCAGCGGAGCTGGCCGGCAATGACACCATTCCGGTAGAAATCACCCGTGTACGTCTGCAACTGGCCCGTAATGAAAACCATGCTGCACGCCACGGCGTGGATAAGCTGCTGGAAGTTACGCCACGCCATCCGGAAGTATTACGTCTGGCGGAACAGGCGTATATCCGCACAGGTGCATGGAGTTCTCTGCTGGATATCATCCCATCAATGGCGAAAGCCCATGTTGGTGATGAAGAACATCGTGCAATGCTGGAACAACAGGCATGGATTGGCCTGATGGATCAGGCGCGTGCCGATAACGGTAGTGAAGGTTTGCGTAACTGGTGGAAAAACCAAAGCCGGAAAACGCGTCATCAGGTAGCGTTGCAGGTGGCAATGGCGGAACATCTTATTGAATGTGACGATCATGATACTGCCCAGCAAATTATCATCGATGGCCTGAAACGCCAGTACGACGATCGCCTACTGCTGCCGATTCCTCGACTGAAAACCAACAATCCGGAACAGCTGGAAAAAGTGCTGCGCCAGCAGATCAAAAACGTCGGCGATCGCCCGCTGTTGTGGAGCACACTGGGCCAGTCACTGATGAAGCACGGAGAATGGCAGGAAGCATCGCTCGCCTTCCGCGCGGCGCTGAAACAACGTCCGGACGCCTACGATTACGCATGGCTTGCCGACGCGCTGGACAGACTGCACAAGCCGGAAGAAGCTGCAGCGATGCGTCGCGACGGTTTGATGTTAACGTTGCAGAACAACCCACCACAGTAGTTCCTTCTCACCCGGAGGCAAGCACCTCCGGGGCCTTCCTGACACATAAAAAAACGCCTGCTCTTATTACGGAGCAGGCGTTAAAACAGGTCTGTATGACAACAAGTGGGTGCTTCACTCAACGTTGTGTCCATGGTGTCTGATGAGGCATAAGCGACATCTGTCAGTGGACGATAAGCACCGTAAACGGCTCTGCGTCATTCCGGAGTTTATGAGGCACTAAGGCGAACATAAGAGATGGAATGAGCATCTACTCGTTTATTATGCCACAGAGAATCGGGAAATAACATCCCTTAACACTTGTTATGAGATAATTCTATAATCCTCTTTGCTTCCTGAGTAATAACTTCCTGAGTGAATATTTAACCTGAGCTTGATCCTACACATACTTATTATGAATGATAAAATTCATTCAATTAATAACACATATATTAATTGCCGCTAAAACTAAAAAAAGCATCAATAATCAACGCGATATAATAAACCTGCCTTACATATCAACTGCGCCAGAGGTAGGATTGAAAACGCTCTCCTGATTTTCCAATTCATTTTCTGGATAAATAAATAATTTATTTTTGTCACTATTATTTATGTAATCATCCTGTCAGGGAGAGGGATCTCAATTATCAATGCTTAATTACGTCATCATTTTGATGACATGAAACCGGAGCATTTTGCATGGAATTTTCGTTTTCACCCAAACTTCTTGTTGTTGCTGTCGCCGCCGCTCTTCCTCTCATGGCCAGCGCAGCAGATACCCCGTCAACTGCCACCGCACGCAAAGGCTTTGCCGGATACGATCACCCAAACCAGTATCCACAGAACGCTGCAATTTATTGAATTTGCACGATCATGTAGGCCGGATAAGGCGTTTACGCCGCATCCGGCAATCAACCGCAGGCGGCCACAAAATGGCCGCTTTTTTACTTACTCACCACCAGCAAATGCGCATGCATAATGTCACTGGCCGGGCGACCGTGCGCCAGCAAATCAGCCATTGCTTTAAGATATGGCGGTAGATGGCGGAAATAACGCTGATACCCGGCACACAAATAATTCAGCCCCGGTTTGCCGCTGGCATCGAGCATGAAGCGGTGTTTCGGGCAGCCTCCCCAACATGCTTTTAACACGTTACAACTGCGACACTGCGCCGGTAACTGCTTAAATTTATCTTCACCAAACACCTGCTGTTGCGGGGAATCGATCATTTCTGCAATTGTTTGCTGATGCATATTCCCCAGCCGATATTGCGGATAAACATAGTGATCGCAGGCGTAAACGTCGCCGTTGTGCTCAACAATCACCGAGCGCCCACAGGTTGGCTGATGATGGCAAACCGCACCCGGCGCACCGACAAAATTGGCAAACGCCCATTCGATATTCATCACGAAAATCTTGCCGACGTCGCGTTTAATCCAGTGGTCGAATATCGCCACCAGAAATTCACCGAACTCCTCGGGGCGCACCGACCATTCCGTTAGCTCACCCTGAATATCACCAGGCGCATGCAATTTCAGTCCTTCGCGGGCAGCCGTTTCATCAGCCAGGCGCTCGACCACCGGAATAAACTGGATGAATTCCACTCCCGCATCGCACAAAAAATCATATACCTGCAACGGTTGCTGCGCGCTGGTGCGATTAACGCAGACCAGCACGTTATAGTCGACATGATGTTTTTGCAGCAGCGTCAGGGCACGCATCACCAGCTTATGCGTGGGTCTGCCACCTTTAGTCACGCGATATTGATTGTGGATCTCAGGCGGGCCATCCAGCGATAAACCAACAAGAAAATGATGCTCCGCGAGAAACGCGCACCATTCGTCATCCAGCAGCACGCCGTTAGTCTGGAAGCTGTTACTTATCTTCCTGCCAGCACCATATTTCGCCTGTAGCGCTACGGCACGGCGGTAAAACTCCAGCCCGAGTAGCGTTGGTTCGCCGCCCTGCCAGGTAAAAGCCACTTCGTTTTGCGGTTCGCTGGCAGCGATATAGTGACTGACATACGCTTCCAGCGTGTCATCGTCCATATGCGTGACTGGCTTTTCGCGGTAAAGGGATTGTTTTTCGAGATAAAAACAGTAGTCACAGTTCAGATTACAATCGGAACCACTCGGTTTCGCCATCACATGAAAAGCACGCGTTGGAACCTGTTGCAGCATGGTCACTCCTTGCCTGAAGTCATCCTTCAATACGTTAAGGGCGAAATCATACCGTGGGGCAATGAGTTATTACGGGCGTTTATTGCGAAGGGAGGGTGACGAAATGCACAGAAAACAAAAAACCCCGCCGAAGCGGGGTTCAAAATTGGTCGGCGAGAGAGGATTCGAACCTCCGACCCACTGGTCCCAAACCAGTTGCGCTACCAAGCTGCGCTACTCGCCGAAATACTGCTTTTTGAATTTTTAGTTCAATTCTTTAAAGTCGTGGTGCGAGGGGGGGGACTTGAACCCCCACGTCCGTAAGGACACTAACACCTGAAGCTAGCGCGTCTACCAATTCCGCCACCTTCGCATTGTCACAACTTCTAATAATGGGGTGGCTAATGGGATTCGAACCCACGACAACTGGAATCACAATCCAGGGCTCTACCAACTGAGCTATAGCCACCACTACAAATCTTGTTACGCGGTATTACTACCACCGCAGCTCAAGCGCCGGGACTAAATGGCGCGCCCGACAGGATTCGAACCTGAGACCTCTGCCTCCGGAGGGCAGCGCTCTATCCAGCTGAGCTACGGGCGCTTAGCGCCGTTGCGGGGGTGGATAATACGGACTTCCCACCCCTCTGTCTAGTCCCTTTTTAAATAAATTGCGCGTTTGGTTACGGTTTGTGCGTTTTGCTGCTTATTCCTCCAGTTTATGCGCTTTCCCGTGGCGATTAAGGCCAAAAACTTTATAAATCGCCGTCACCGCCAGCATAAAGATGATGCCAACAAACAGCGACATACGCGTATCTTCATTAAAGTACATGCCGATCAAAACGCAAATCAGGAATGCCATTGTTACGTAGTTGGCCCACGGGAACAGGATTGAGCGGAACGGATGGCTGGCAATCGCCGCTTTATGTGCACGCCGAAAACGCAGCTGGCTTATCAATATCACAAACCATGGCACCATCCCCGGAAGCACGCTGGCACTGTAGACGTAGACAAACACACGCTGCGGATTGGGAATGATGTAGTTCAGGCATGAGCCAATTAGCAGAATAGCAATAGATACTGCCACACCCGCAACTGGTACGCCGTGACGGGAAACTTTCGCCATCGCCGCCGGTAACTGACGGTTTTTCGCCAGTGCGTAGAGCATACGTCCGCAACTGTACATGCCGCTGTTACAGCCAGAGAGCGCAGCCGTCAGCACCACAAAGTTGATAATGCCCGCCGCTGCGGTAATACCGATTTTGGCAAAAGTCAGTACGAACGGGCTGCCGTTGCTGCCAATTTCATTCCACGGGAAGATGGTGACGATAACGAAAATCGCGCCTACGTAGAAAATCAGGATCCGCCACAGCACTTTGCCTACGGCACTGCGCAGCGTCACCTGCGGATTCTTCGCTTCACCGGCAGTAATGCCAATCAGCTCCACGCCCTGGTAGGACGCCACCACAATACACAGCGCGGTCAGGAACCCTTTCCAGCCACCCGCAAAGAAACCGCCATGCTCTGTGAGATTGCTAAAACCAATCGACTGCCCACCATTGCCAAAGCCAAAGAAAATCACGCCCAGGCCAATGACAATCATCACGATAATCGTGGTGACTTTGATCATCGCGAACCAGAACTCGATTTCGCCGTACAACCGCACCGCCGCCAGATTCGCCAACGCCACCAGCGCCACTGCGATCAATGCGGGTATCCACTGCGCCATCTCCGGGAACCAGAACTGGACATAAACGCCAATGGCGGTGATTTCTGAGATCCCCACCGCCATCCACATAAACCAGTAAGACCAGGCGGTGAGATAACCAAAAAACGGGCTCATATAACGATGCGCATAAACGGCGAACGAACCGGTAACCGGTTCGAGGAACAACATTTCGCCCATTGAACGCATGATGAAAAAGACGAACAGCCCGGCGATGATATAGGCCAACAATACGGATGGCCCGGCCCATTTCAGGGTACTGGCGGCCCCCATAAACAGGCCGACGCCAATGGTGCCCCCCAGGGCGATGAGTTCGATATGTCGAGCTTCCAGCCCACGCTGTAGCTCTGGTTTGTTATCTGCCATAAATCCTCGTGTTGTGTTTGCATGCTTTCCGGTGTTACCGGTTATCGTTATGGGTACATCGAGTGTTGCGAATGTTTTCGTAATTCAGGAGAAATGGCAAATAAAGCATTAAAAATTTGAATGCTTTGTGTAATAAAAAAGCAGACAGGCGACGAAGTGACCACTCCGTCGCTTTACAAAGAGAGGAAAATCAGAGGTTGCCGGTGTAATGCCAGCGTAAATAACGCAGCAAACGAAGCTGACGCTTAATGCGGCTCGGCTGCGAAAGCAGGCGGTAGAGCCACTCCAGTCCCAGCGTTTGCCAGATTTTCGGTGCGCGTTTTACGTGACCGGTGAAAACATCGTAAGTCCCGCCAACGCCCATATACAGCGCATCTGGATGCACCAGACGGCAGTCGCGCATGAAGATCTCCTGCTTTGGCGATCCCATCGCAACGGTGACGATTTGCGCTCCGCTGGCATGAATGCGTTCAAACAGCGCCTGACGCTGCTCGGGTTTAAAATAACCATCCTGACTGCCAACGATATTCACATTCCACTGGTTGCGCAGTTTAGCTTCAGTTTGCGCCAGCACTTCAGGTTTACCGCCCACAAGAAATACCGGCGTCCCTTCTTTGCCTGCGCGCGCCATCAGCTCTTCCCAGAGATCGGCACCGGCAACGCGGGAAACCTGCGCCTGCGGGTACTTTTTACGTACTGAACGTACAACGCTGATGCCATCCGCATATTTAAATTCGGCAGCGTTAATTAACTCCCTGACCTCGGCGTTATCTTCAATGGTCAGCATTTTTTCAGCATTAATGGCAACCAGCGTTCCCTGCTTAAGCTGCCCGTCAGCAAACAGATAATCGAGGGCATGCTGCATATCACGCCAACCAATCAACTGTAAGCCACGCAGCGTATAGGTCGGTGCCGTGGTGTTGTTATTCATTGTTATCCTTCAACCTGCGTCCGGAGCGATGATTTTGTACGTTTATGAATGAGTCCGGCGCTTTCAAAAAGCCAGTACAACAGTTTTGCGATCATCAGACATGCGCCGAAGACCACGATAAAAAAGACTACGCGTGAGACAAACGAATCCAGCCCTTCACGTGCCAGCACGATCATATTGAAGATCGCCCCAAAGCAGAAACTGTGCAATATCGCAGCCTTATAGCGATTAGTCTCGCGGTTGCCCAGCTCATACAGCCAGTCGAACCATTTGATGATCAGTCCAACCACAATCGCCCCGAGTGGGATGAACAACGCGCCGCCCATCACCACCAGTGAGCCTATAAGCGTAGGCGAGATCGCCAGTCCGGAGTGGTTATTCAGCACTTCCCAGGTAAAGTAGTTGGCTGAGTTCAGCACCATACTCGGGCGACCCGGCCACAGCCAGGAAGGGATAAAGACATAGAAATCGCGGACAATTGGAGCCAGGCCCTGGAAGTCGATGTTGTCGTAGTTCTGCAACAGCAACGCCAGATTCTCCCACGGCGAGAAGGTGTCGCGAGTGAGATAGAGAAACGTATAGAACGCTTCATCGCCGCTCACATTCATTCCATAGCGTTTTAACGCCAGCCAGAACATGCCAACAATCCCCAGCACGCCCGCCGCCGCCAGCATCCACAACGA
>ERZ773173.2938-NODE-2938-length-11762-cov-4.848723_pt1 | contig 11762 bp, 8 predicted proteins | sample MGYA00580535_ERZ773173 | MGnify/ENA primary metagenome ERZ773173 (study PRJEB29015, sample SAMEA2737856) | human gut metagenome | biome: human gut; feature: human-associated habitat; material: faeces | place: China | collected 2012 ...
TGGTCGTTTGACGTTGACGGGTAATCTGGGTGATGTGATGAAAGAATCTGCAATGTTGGCACTGGAGTATATTAAAGCGCATGCTTCATTGTTGAACTTGGATGAAGAAATATTCGACAATTGGAACATACATATTCATGTTCCGGAAGGTGCTATTCCGAAAGATGGCCCTTCGGCGGGTATAACAATGGCTACCTCTTTGGCTTCGGCTTTGACGCAACGTAAGGTGAAGGCTAATCTGGCAATGACCGGAGAGATAACTCTTCGTGGTAAAGTGCTTCCTGTAGGTGGAATTAAAGAAAAAATCCTTGCTGCCAAGCGTGCAGGAATTAAGGAGATTATTATGAGTGCTGAAAATAAGAAAAACATAGATGAAATTCAGGATATTTATTTGAAAGGCTTGACTTTCCACTATGTTACTGATGTGAAAGAAGTATTTACTATCGCATTGACTGATGAGAAAGTAACTGATGCTATTGATTTATCTGTAAAGAAAGCCAGCCAGGAATGACATTTGAATTACAATATACAGACGCAAAAAGTAATGCCCGTGCAGGTTTGATCACAACGGACCACGGGCAGATACAAACTCCTATATTTATGCCTGTGGGTACTCTTGGTACAGTGAAAGGAGTACATTTGACGGAGTTGAAAGAGGATATTCAGGCACAGATCATATTAGGTAATACTTATCATCTCTATTTGCGCCCGGGATTGGATGTCATTGAAAGAGCCGGCGGATTGCATAAATTCAATGGGTTTGATCGTCCGATGCTGACCGATAGCGGTGGATTTCAGGTTTTCAGTTTGGGAGCCATGAGAAAAATCAAAGAAGAAGGTGTGACATTCAGGTCGCATATTGACGGTTCAAAAAAATTTCTGTCGCCAGAGATAGCCACAGAAGTACAGGAAGCATTAGGCGCCGATATAGCAATGGCTTTTGATGAATGCATTCCTTATCCGGCTGATTTTGATTATGCAAAAGAATCAACTCTGAGAACTACGCGTTGGGCCAAACGCTGTTTAGATATACATACCCGTGAAGACCAATCTATGTTTGGCATTGTTCAGGGTGGAATGTATCCGGAACTTCGAAAAATGAGTGCTGATCAGCTGACGGAAATGGATTTTGCTGGTTATGGAATCGGTGGACTGAGTGTTGGTGAACCTAAGCCGCTGATGTATGACATTTTAAACCAAACAACTGAGCATATGCCAAAGAATAAAGCCCGTTATCTAATGGGAGTTGGAACCCCAGACTGTATAGTAGAGGCAGTAAACCTGGGTGTCGATATGTTTGACTGTGTATTTCCAACAAGGGTAGCGCGTAACGGTACAGCAATGATTCCAGAAGGACGGCTGGTTGTACGGAATGCAGCATATGCTGAGGATTTTCGTCCTATTGATGAACGCTGCGGCTGTTATACTTGCCGTAATTTTTCACGGGCCTATATCAGGCATCTGTTTAAGGCAGAAGAGTTGTTTGCTCTGAGGCTGCTTACGATTCACAATCTACATTTTCTGCTTGATTTTACAAAGCAGATTCGTTCTGCTATTGCCAGTGATACTTTCCCTGAGCTGCGCGAAAGATTTTTAGAAAATTATCGAGGCTAAAACAGGATTTTTCGTTTTTATGGCGAATATAATCCCAGATAGGGGAGAATTATGAAGGAGGTGTTCCCATGCAAGGTGGAGATACTATGGCGATGATCAATGCGATCTGGCCGTTTATCTTAATGGGCGGTATCTTTTATTTTATGCTGTATCGTCCTCAGAAACAAGAACAACAAAAACGTCAGAGAATGCTTGATTCTTTGAAAAAAGGCGATAAAGTAGTGACTATTGGCGGTATGTTTGGTGTGATTACCGCTATCAGTGAAAAAAAGGTTACCTTGAAGCTGGCTGAAGACGTGGAAGTTGATTTTGCACGTTCCGCTATCAGTGCTTTTCAAGATCCCGTTAAGCAGGAAATGGCAGAAAAATAATGAAGAAACAACAATTGCGCAAGGAGTTAAAATCTTTGCGCAATCAGCTTTCTAGGGATCAGGTTGACCGCTGGAGCAAAGAAATCTGTGCAAATATTATGCTTTCGCCACAATATCGTCAGGCTGACGTCATTTTTGGTTATCTGGCATTCGGAAACGAACCGAATATAGACATTGTTTTAGAGCAGGCGAGACTCGCTGGTAAAACGGTTTGTGTTCCGCAGATAATTTCAGAAACAGAGATTTGTGCGGTGCGGTTTGAAGGTTTTGGCCAGTTATCACTTGACCGTTACGGAATCCGCAGTGTTAGTGGTACAGATGTTGTGATAAATCCACATGAAATAGCTTTGGTATTGGTGCCTGGAGTTGGGTTTGCTAAAAATGGGAACCGAATAGGCATGGGTGCAGGTTATTATGACCGCTTCTTGGCACAGGTTGATAAAGCTGTGCTGATGGGTGTGACTTATAATGCCCTGTTATGCAGTAAAATACCAGTAGATTATTATGATAAACCGGTGCAGTATCTGGTTACTGAAACAAACGTTACTCTTTGTGAGTAGCTTGTTTATAAAAGTTTTGATGAACTTACTAAAGGGGGCAGCTAATTTTGAGATGGAATGAATTAGGCAAATTCTTGATTATCTCGTTGGCGATAATCGGGGGTTTCTGTGTTTATATTTCGCCTTTGTCAAATTCCATTAAACAGGGACTTGATCTGCAGGGTGGTACACATGTTGTGCTTCAGGCTGTTGATACACCTGAGTTAAAGGTTGATGATGATGCAGTTAATCGTTCAGTGAAAATTATTGAACGCCGTGTCAATGAACTTGGATTGACTGAACCGGTTATACAGCGTCAGGGTAAGGATCGTATTATTGTTGAGCTTCCTGGAGTTAAAGATCCTGATAAAGCGATTGCGATGCTCGGACGTACCGCACTTTTGGAATTTAAAGATGTCAGCGGGAAAACTGTTCTGACAGGTAAAGACTTAAAGGATGCTAAAGCGCAAATTTCTCAGGGCAACCAGTCTGTTGTCGGTTTGGAGTTCAGTGATGAAGGCGGCAAAAAGTTTGCTGATCTTACCGCACGTAACATAGGTAAACCGATCGCTATTGTGTTAGATGGTGAAGTGCTTACCAATCCTGTAGTACAGGAAGCTATAACTGGCGGCAGAGCTCAAATCTCAGGATCACGTACTATGGAAGAGGCTGAGCATTTGGCTATTTTACTGCGTAGCGGTTCTTTGCCTGTGAAAATTGAGGTTATGGAAAATCGGACTGTTGGACCTACATTAGGTCAGGATTCTAAAGAAAAAAGTATTAAAGCTTTTGGAATCGGTGTTATCGGTGTTTTTGTATTTATGATTCTGTTTTACCGTTTGTCAGGTATTGTAGCTTGTATTGCATTACTGCTTTATGTAATGATGCTGCTTTTAGTGATGCGGTATCTGAATGCGACGCTGACTCTGCCTGGTATAGCTGGTATCATCCTGTCTATTGGCATGGCAGTAGATGCTAATGTCTTGATTTTTGAACGATTTAAAGAAGAAATTCGCAATGGTAAAACTTTACGTTCAGCAATGGATGCAGGATTTAATCGTGCGTTTGTAACTATTTTTGACTCTAATGTAACGACTTTAATGGCTGCCGTTATTCTTTTCTATCTTGGTACTGGACCGATTAAAGGCTTTGCAGTAACATTGGCTATTGGTGTTATTTTGAGTATGTTCTCGGCTATTACTGTGACTAAATTTTTGCTGCGCTTTTTGATTTCAAGCAATTTCACTAAAAATCCCGCTTTCTTTGGCGTTTCTGCTCCGAAGGAGGTGAATAAATAATGTTTTCGATCGTAAAGAATTATAAAATTTTCTTTTCCATCACCATTATTTTTCTGTTGATCGGCTTTGGTTCTATTGTTACCCGTGGTTTCAATCTTGGAATTGATTTTACAGGCGGCAGTATTGTTGATTTGACTTTTGAAAATCCGGTCAATGTGGCACAGGTTCGGGATGTCCTGAAAGAACATGATATGGGCAATAGTATCATCCAACTGGAAAACAGTGATGGCAAAACTGAAGCCAACAGTGTATTGATTCGTACTGGTGTTGTGGAGGATACTGAATTAAGAGCTACGATGAATGATCTGCAAAGCAAGCTTGGCAATTATCAGATACAGCGTGTTGAGCAGGTTGGTGCTACAATCGGTTCAGAACTGGTACAGCAGGCGGCTATGGCAATAGTTCTTTCCTGGGTATTGATGATTGCTTATATTACCTTTAGGTTTGAGTTTAAATTTGCAATAGCGGCAATTATAGCACTTATTATTGATGTTTTGGTAGTATTGAGTTATTTCTCATTGTTCCAAATGGAAATGGATTCTTCGTTTGTTGCAGCACTGCTGACGGTAGTCGGTTATTCTGTTAACGGTACGATCGTTATTTTTGACCGTATTCGTGAAAATCTGAAAATACATCGACGCAGTGAAAGCCTGGGCGAGATGGTCGATAACAGCATTTGGCAGTGTATGACGAGGACAATTTATACTGTGGCAACATCATTGTTTGCTATAGTGTCAATCTTCCTTTTTGGCGGAGAGACTATACATAATTTTTCTTTCGCTATGCTGGTAGGTTTTGCCAGTGGTGCCTATACTTCGATTTTTCTGGCTGGTCCGATGTGGATGTTCTTGAAAAATAAGAAAATTGGCATTTGATAAGTAAATAAAATCCCCTGTGCTTTGCACAGGGGATTTTTCATTTATCTGTGAATAGTATTGTACTGATACAAAAATGAGATCTTTTTTCATAAAAATGCTTGATAGTACTCAGAAATAGATTTCGTTTTTTGAAGCGGCTATTTAAATAGAGCGAAATAACCGTTGATAAAAATTCCAAGAACGATCAGAGGCAAAATATAAGTGACATAAAACCGCATCCATTTAGGAAATTTAAGACCGTTGCCGGTATCAGCTTCTTTGATAAAATTGTTCCAGCCCCAGCCATAACGCTGTGTGCAAAATAGCAGATAAACGAGGCTGCCTAATGGCAGTAGATTGTTGCTGATAAAGAAATCTTCTAAATCAAGGATACAGCTTCCAGGACCTAAAGGCTGGATATGGCTCCAGACATTGAAACCAAGTATACAGGGCATAGAAAGCATTGTTATCAGCACTATATTGATATAAATAGTTTTACTGCGGCTCCAGCCAGTAAGATCGCGGATGCAGGCAGTTATATTTTCAAAGACTGCAATAACAGTAGAATAAGAGGCAAATATCATGAAGAGGAAGAATAATGCTCCCCAAAATTGACCCCATGGCATTGCGTTAAAAACGTTAGGTAAAGTTACAAAAAGGAGGTTAGGTCCGCTGTCCGGATTAACACCAAAACTAAAGCAGGCTGGAAAAATGATCAAGCCTGAAATAAGTGCTACGGCTGTATCCAAAATAGTGATAAATACTGCCTCGCCTGTTAGAGAACGTTCTTTGGCAATATAGCTTCCGAAGATAGCCAGAGCACCTATACCAAGGCTGAGTGTAAAGAAAGCCTGTCCCATAGCGGCGAAAATAACTTCGGAAACACCTTTTTCAAAGACTTTATTGAAATCAGGATAGAGGTAATATTTAAGACCAGCTTCCGCTCCTGGTAAGAACATGGAGTTTGCAGCTAAGGCTAACATGAGGATGAGCAGGCATAACATCATTGTTTTTGTGATTTTTTCTACACCGGCCTGTAAACCTAAAAGACAAACACCAAAACAAACCAGGACTGTCAGGACCATATTGAAAGTCATAGTTAGCGGATCACCAAGCAGGCCACCAAAAAGAGCGCCTACACCCTTAGCATCAAGCCCTGCGAAGTCACCAACAGCCATTTTATAAAAATAATACAGCATCCAACCAGCAACTGTTGTGTAGAACATCATTAGGATATAGTTGCCGGCAATAGCTCCGTATTTATAAAGGTGCCATTTAGTTCCTTTGGGTTCTAAAACATCAAATGAAAGTGCAGCGCTACGGCAGCTAGCACGGCCTACTGAAAATTCTGCTACCATGATAGGCAATCCTAGAATGAGCAGGAAAAATAGATAGATAAGTACGAAAGAGGCGCCTCCGTACATGCCTGTAATAAATGGAAAACGCCATACGTTACCAAGGCCGATAGCACAGCCAGCAGAAATAAGGATAAAGCCAAGTCGGGATGAGAAATTTTCACGTTCCATAGTAATAAAAGTCCTTTCACTCTGCATACACAGCATATGATAAAATAATAATTATAGTAAAAACAATTATACAAAAGAATCTGATTTTTGTAAATTGTTTGTGAACTTAGAATGAAATGAAAGTAAAAAGCATCTTGAATTTTCAAGATGCTTTTTTTGTAGAGGTAGTTCGTTTTCCTGTTAATAATAAACCTAACCAAGGAAGTTTACCTCCTAATTTAGTTATGATAATACTTGAGAGTACAGATAAAGTGACAAGAAGACAGTAGATCAAAAGAATTTTTTTGCTGGTCATAACAATTCCGCCAACGTGACAAAGCCTGCTGATGATATCCATCCAAAAGGGATGGATGAGATAAACAATAAGCGAGTTTACTGATAAGAGATGAATAAACTTTCTGATAGGATTCGAAAGACTTGTTTTGGCAAAGACTGCACAGAAAAAAATCAGAGAACCTATTGTGTAAAGGAACCCCTGCAGACTTAATTGCTGAAGAGTGTTTACCAGAATGATCAGACTGGAATTATGATAAAAATAATAATAGTAATAACTGCCCCCGATAAACAAGAGCGTAAAGATGTAGAAGACACTTACTTTTGTGAAATGTCTGATAATAAATTTTATAAAAGTATTATAATAAACTGCTGCCAGGCCGCCTGACATAAAAATAAATAAATAATGCAGAGGCAGGTAATTTAGACGATAGTTAAAAAGGTTTTGTAAAAATACTGGTAAGTCAGTACTTTTAAGATTGGGATGACAGGTCAAGTAGTTGAAGACGATCTGCAGTAAGAACAGCAGCATAAAACCAAGTTTAAGATTGCTGTTTTGGAAAAAAGAAAATAATTTATGCCATAATGGGAAAGTAAAATAAAACCATAGCAGTATGACCATAAAATATAAGTGGTAGCAGGATAAACCATAAAAGAGAAGAAAAAGGATATTTGCTGGCTGCCAGTTTATACATCCTGGCATAACAGCAGAAAAGTAAAGCAGATAAAACAGTGACCAGATAACATAGGGAAGTCCGACACTTTGCAGCCGTTTTTTTAAAAAAGGCAGATAAGCTATAGTAGTTTCTGGTCGGTATTGGCAGAATAAACCATAACCGGAGATAAAAAAGAACGCGGGAACACTATAGCGTGAAAGTATTTCCAGCAGCATATATAAGAAACTATTGGGATAAGGTGCTTCTAGGACAAAAGAACCAACGTGGATACCGATGACTCCAAGCATACAGATACCGCGCAGGTCGTCAATTATTTGATTGCGTTCCGGCATAAGATACTCCTTTTGAAAGTAGATTTATTGATTTATATATTATACTCTAAGCCTGCAGGGATGGCAAAGGAAAGTATGAACAAATAAAAAAACAGACTCGTAAGAGTCTGTTTTTAGGAGGTTATAAAACAATGTTTAAGGATTAACTGTTGCGCGGTAAACCTGTTTGCCATCTTTAAATCCAACTATAACAGCACTTTTTACTGCATCGTGGGAAGCGTCTAAAGAGGTTTTGCCTGTTACTGCCTGAAAATCTTTGGTAGCAGCTAATGCTTCTGCTACTTTTGCTGATTCATAGACACCTGCGCGTTTGATGCTGTCGGCTAAAAGCATGGCTCCATCATAGCCAAGCACTGCGGGCGCGTCAGGTTTTTGCTTATAAGTTTTAGCATAAGTATCTACGAAAGCTTTGGAAGCTTCATTGGTAGAATCCGGGCTGTAATGGTTTGTGAAATAGGTATTGTTAAGAGATGATGCACCTGCTATTTCGACTAATTTAGGACTATCCCAGCCGTCACCGCCGATAATAGGAACAGTAATACCTAGTTCACGGGCTTGCTTGCATATTTTACCTACTTCTTCATAATAACCAGGTACATAAATTACTTCAGGCTTTGCCGCAGCTATTTTTGTCAAAACAGCTTTAAAGTCCGAATCTTTTTGCAGATATGATTCTTCAATGACAACTGTACCGCCTTTTTCTGTATAAGCTTTTTTGAAAAATTCAGCCAGACCTTTGGCATAGTCACTGCTGTTATCAATGTAAACAGCAGCTTTTTGGAGCTTCAGTTCATTTAAAATAAAATTAGCACCGACAGTACCCTGAAACGGATCGATGAAGCAAACTCTGAAGGTATTTGGTTTTACCTTACCTGTTTTTTCATCTAAGGTTACTTTTGGATTAGTGGCTCCAACTGCAAGAAAAGGAACCTTAGCGGCTTCACTTACGTTAGAGGCAGCTATGGCACTGGAACTGGCAAATAATCCCATAACAACGGGAGCTTTATCCTGATTGACCAGTTTACTCATTGCATTAGCAGCTTCTGCAGGTTCAGATTTATTATCGGCAACGACCAGTTCAATTTTTTTGCCAAGCAGACCACCGGTATCATTTAGCTGCTGTACGGCAAGTTTGATTCCATTTGTAATGGATGTTCCGTAAGTAGCGTTATTACCTGTCAGCTCAGCAACAACGCCTATTTTAATAGTGTCTGCTTTCTTGTCGCTGCCTGTACCGCAGCCGCTGACTAAAACTGACATGGTTATAAGGGCACCGCCTATGGCCAGAGCCAGTTTTTTCTTAGTAAATTTCATGATAAATCCCCCTCATAAATAAATTAATAATTACGAAGAACAACAAGGTATTGTACTGGAGAGAAAAAGTCGAATTAAAAGCTTTGACTTCTCGAAGCTGCAGTACTGGAAAACAGTACGATAAAAGTACCTTGATACTATTCTATGAGATAATTGTACTTTGCAAAAAAGCAAAAAGCAAGAAAAACTTGATAAAGTATAAAAAATGAAGAAAAGTGTAAACAAAGGTATAGTTTCCATATCAGAATAGTATAATGAATTACCAGATTTACGGCAGGATTTAAATATTTAACAGCGAATTAAGATTTATAAAACAATATATATTCAAAGATGAAAGCAATATTTTAACAAGGGTGTGGAAGGTATGCAGTTAACAACAGTACAACTTGTGAGTATAGTTATAACACTGGTTTTAACGATTTTGCCAGGTATATATGCCGGTCGTAAAATAAAATCTGCTGATGACTATGCCTTAGGTGGACGCAGTGCCGGGATTGGTATGGTCGCAGGCAGTATTATAGGAACTATTGTTGGCGGTGCTGCTACCATAGGCACAGCACAGTTAGGCTTTCAGCTGGGACTAACCGCTTGGTGGTTTACTTTAGGATCTGGCATTGGGTTTATCATCATGGGACTGTTTTATGCCCGTCCGCTGCGTAATAGCGGTCTGATGACGATTTCTGAGTTTTTAGTTGTAAACTTCGGGAAGAAAGCTGGTCCGATAGCGAGTTTATCGGCTACGGCAGGTATATTTTTCAGTATTGTTGCAAGCATGCTTACGTCAATACATTTAATAGTGGGCCTTTTTCATGTAAGCCTGGTGGCTGCTGCGTCAATAATAATTGTTATTGTTGCGGCACTGGTTTTTTTTGGCGGTATCAACAGTTCTGGAATGGCTGGTATTTTTAAAATATTACTGGTTTTTGCAACTGTTTTTGTAGGAGGCATTCTTTCTTATAATGATTTGGGAGGATTGACGGGAATTCGTGAAAGTTTTCCTGCGTTTCCATGGCTCAGCCTTTTTGGTAAGGGCATTGAAGACAGTCTTTTTAGTTTATTTTCTATGGTGATTGGGGTTATTTCTACACAGACCTATGTACAGGCTCTGTTTTCGGCCAAGGATAGTGCAACGGCAGCAGCAGGCTGTGTCACAGCTGCATTGATTGTTATTCCTGTCGGGTTACCGTCAGTGATGATAGGTATGTATATGCATGCGATGCATCCGGAGATTAACGCTATTGATGCACTGCCGTTTTATCTATGTATATATTTGCCTGAATGGCTGGGGGGCATTGGTATTGCAGCATTGCTGCTGTCTTCGCTTGGTTCTATTTCTGGTCTTGCATTAGGAATTGGGACGATGATTTCACGAGATATTTTTAATGATTTATTCGGTCTTCGTGATGTAAAAAGATTATTGTGGATTAGTAGATTTTCAGTGCTGGCAGTTACATTTGGCGCAGTAATATTCGTTTTTCATTATCTTGATTCACTGGTTTTGCATTGGAATTATCTGTCAATGGCATTGCGGGGGGCAGGAATATTTTTACCATTGACATTTATTGTGTTTTTTAAAGGCTTAGTGCCAAAAGAGGCTGGCTTTGCCGCAATGATTGCTGGTATAATGGTAGCCTGCCTTTGGCCGTTTATTTTCCCGGATTCGGCAAATGCCTTATTCCCAAGCTTGGCTTTTAATTTGTTGTTTTTAGTACCGGGAGTATTATGGAGTTTATATAAAAATAAAGATAGGAGAGTTTGATGTTCAGCATCACTTTGCCGCTATTGGCAGGTGATGCTTTTGCTTGAGTAGCAGTGCATCCTTAAAGCAACTGGTGTTTGCCTATATCTGTTGTGGTATAATATATGGTATAAAATTAATAAAAAAATCGATGCTTTTTCGGAAGGAGGACTGTTGTGAGCGTAAATTTTACACATCTGCATGTCCATACTCAATACAGCCTGCTTGACGGTGCCGCAAAAATAAGTGATCTGGTTGCTTATGCTAAAGAAATCGGAATGAAGAGCCTGGCGATAACAGATCATGGTGTAATGTATGGTGTCGTTGATTTTTATCAGGAGGCAATGAAGCAGGGAATCAAGCCTGTTATAGGCTGTGAAGTATATTTGACAAATGGATCACGATTTGAAAAAACTAACCGTGATGGGATGTACCATTTGATTTTACTGGCAGAGAATGACGAAGGTTATCACAATCTGATGAAGCTGGTTTCACTTGGACATTTAGAAGGGTTTTACTATAAACCTAGAATTGATAAAGATATTCTAAGACAATACAGTAAAGGTATTATCTGCATGAGCGCATGCATTGCCGGTGAGATTCCTGTGCAAATACTGCGAGGCAATTTAGAAGGAGCTGAAAACAGTTTAAAGGATTATCTGGACATTTTCGGGAAAGACAATTTTTTTCTGGAAATTCAGGATCATGACCTTGAAGAAGAACATACTGTTAATACTGAACTGAAACGCCTGGCAAAAAAATATGATCTTGGTTTAGTGGCTACTAATGATTCTCATTATGTGAAGCGCGAAGATGCAGATGCACAGGATGTATTGCTGTGTATTCAGACAACAAGTACTGTAGATGATCCTAAAAGAATGAAATTTCCTAATGATCAATTTTATTTAAAAAGTGAAGCTGAGATGCGCGAAAAGTTCGGTGATTGTCCTGAAGCTTTAGAAAATACAGCGAAGATAGCAGAGCGCTGCAACGTGGAATTGAGTTTTGGTCATTTATTGCTGCCGGAATTCCCTATTCCAAATGGATTATCGGCAGAGGAATATTTGCGTAAGCTGTGTTTAGATGGGATGCCGGGGAGGTATCCTGAGCCGACGCAGCAGGTTTTAGATAGGCTGGAATATGAATTAGGTATTATCAATAAAATGGGCTATGACTGTTACTTTCTGATTGTTTGGGATTTTATAAGTTACAGCCGCAGAAAT
>ERZ773173.2955-NODE-2955-length-11669-cov-4.513346_pt1 | contig 11669 bp, 9 predicted proteins | sample MGYA00580535_ERZ773173 | MGnify/ENA primary metagenome ERZ773173 (study PRJEB29015, sample SAMEA2737856) | human gut metagenome | biome: human gut; feature: human-associated habitat; material: faeces | place: China | collected 2012 ...
AGGGGCGGAAGAGCTGCACGCCGCCGTCGGGACAGCGGTAAGCCTTCATGCCCTCGAAGACCTCGGTGCCGTAGTGCAGGACGCTCGCGGCCGGGGACATCGTGATGGGGCCGTAGGGCACGACGCGCGCGTCATGCCAACCCTTGTCGGCGCTGTAGTCCATCAGGAACATATGATCGGTGACCACGGTGCCGAAGCCGAGCTGGTCGGACGGGGGCAGCGTGCCGGGATGGGTAGTCTTAGTGATCGTGATATTCATAAGGATGACCTCCTGTCGAAATTTGTTTGCTCTTTAGATTTCCTTGAGATGCTCCATGTTGTGGCGGATGCCCTCGCAGCAGGCGTGGAAGGTCGCCCTTTCCTCATCCGTGAGCGGCAGCTCCACGACCTCCTCCACGCCGTTCGCGCCGATGTAGTTCTGGTCAACGTCAACGCCCACAACGTAGCCGTTGTTCTTCAGAGCAGCCTCGACAGCGGAAGTGTAGATGCCGCCGCCGCAGGCAAAGACGATCTGAGTGCCGTTGGAGTACCAGCCCTCCATACGGGAGGTGATGTTGGCATCGCCGTAGAACTGGCCGCCGTAGAAGTAGTTGATGTCAACGTTGGTGCCCAGCTCCTTTGCAGCAGCGTCAGCGCCCTGCACGTAGCCGTAGCCGTAACGGATAACGGCGGGCACAGCCATGCCGCCCAGGAAGCCCAGCTTGGTGTAGCCGTCCTTAACAACGGCGTAGCCTGCCAGATAACCTGCCTGCTCCTCCTTGAAGGTGATGCAGTAGCAGTTGGCGGGGATGCTGTCGGTGCCGATATCGCCCTGAGTCACATCGATAGCAATGAACTTGATGTTGGGGTACTGCTCAGCAGCCCATGCCAGAGATGCGCCGTACAGGTAGCCAACGCAGACGATAACATCAGCGCCTTCGTTGACAGCCAGACGGATCATGGTCTCGCGATCCTCATCGGAAGCATCGGACTCGGGGATGTAGTACTGGCAGTTTTTGCCCATGTAGCCGGAAACAGCAGCCCAGCAAGCCTGGTTGAAGCTCTCATCATCGATCGTGCCGGTATCGCAGGTCAGAGCGACCTTGGCGATCTTCTCAGCGCCGTCTGCTGCGCCGGAAGCGGCGGAAGAGCTGGCAGCTGCGGAAGAAGCAGTGCTGGTGGAGGAAGCGGAAGAACCGCCGCAGGCGGTCAGAGCAGCGGCAGCGGCAGCAGCACCGGCCACAGCCAGAAAGTTACGACGAGAAATCTTCATAAGAAACTCTCCTTTTATTTTAAAAAATTGCGTCAAATAAATGAAATGTGCGCTTTGGCACATTTACTGGCTCAAGTATAGCGGGTGGAAGTGACAGATGCAAGCAATTTCCGATTACAAATTCTTTACAAATCTTTTGTATAATTTAGGAAAAAGTAATGCTTTTCAACCAATTTACCCCTGCTTGCGCTGTTTTTCAAAGAAGAACACTTACTTCCCTTCCACAGCGCTGTTGCCCGCCACGTTGGAGGGGCCAAAGCCGAAGGGCAGCAGCTCGTCCATGCTGCGCTCGATGAAATCCTCCGGAGTCTTTGCCATAATAACGTTCAGCTCCGGCCCGCCAAATTCGAATAGTGCCTGACGGCACACCCCGCAGGGCGAGGTGATTTGCCGGTTCACTTCGCCCCGGCGGCTGCCCACCACCGCGATATCCGTAAACGCGGTCACGCCCTCCGCCACCGCCTTGAACAGGGCGGTGCGCTCGGCGCAGCTGGTGGGAGTAAAGGCGGCGTTCTCCACGTTGCAGCCGGTAAAGATGCGACCATCCGCAGCGCGCAGTGCAGCGCCTACCATAAAATCGCTGTAAGGCGCATAGGCCTTTTCCCGCGCGGCCAGTGCCATGCGGATCAGCTGCTGCTTTTCTTCCATGGTCAGTTTTGTCATGCCGTTTCCTCCTTTTATGGGCAAAAACAGCGCGGCTGTGCCTTGGGGCGGCAGCCGCGCTGGAAAATTATGCGATCAGTACTCTGCGCCCAGAGCGACCTTCATCATGTCGGTAAAGCTCTTCTGGCGCTCCTCGGCGGTGGTGATGCCGGGGGCCACAAAGCTGTCCGAGATGGTCAGCAGGCAGGCGGCATTCTTGCCCAGCACCTGCGCGTTGGCAAACAGGGCAAAGCTTTCCATCTCCACGCACAGGCAGCCGTCCTCGTCCCGCAGCTTTTCCCAGTAGGTGGGCTTTGCGTCCGAGGGCTGGCGGTAGAACACATCCGAGGAATGGATGTTGCCCTCGATCAGGGGAATGCCCTGCTTTGCAGCGGAGGCACGCAGCTTTTCGTTCAGGGCTGCGCTGGGCAGGGTGATGTTTCCAGTAAAGCCGCTCTGCACCCGGGCGTAGTTGCTCTCGCTCACAGCGCCGGTGGCCAGCACGGTGTCGAACAGCTTGGCCTTCTCGGTATAGCTGCCAGCAGAACCGATGCGGACGATATTTTCCACGCCGTAGAAGTTGAACAGCTCGTAGGAGTAGATGCCGATGGAGGGCATACCCATACCGCTGCCCATCACGCTGATGGGGCGGCCTTCGTAGGTGCCGGTAAAGCCCAGCATCCCGCGCACGCCAGTCACCTGCCGGACATCCTGCAAAAAGGTGTCGGCAATAAATTTGGCACGCAGGGGGTCACCCGGCATAAGGACTGTCTTGGCGAAATCGCCCATTTCTGCGCTGATGTGAGGGGTAGACATAGATGATCTCTCCTTTTTATTCATGATACAGCAGAGGGGCTTTCCCCCTGCGGAAAAGCCCTTGTTGCTATTTACCGATATTTGCTGCGGTTGAACACGTTCTGCGGTGCGATGTAAGAGCCGTTGCGCCGGATCTCGAAGTGGCAGTGGTTGCCGCTGGAACGTCCGGTGCTGCCCACATAGCCGATGAGCTGACCCTGCTTGACCGACTGACCGGCGTGCACCACCAGCGACAGGCAGTGGGCGTACAAGGTGGTGTAGCCGTTGCCGTGGCTGATGATGATGGAGTTGCCGTAGCCTGTACCCGCACCGGCGCGGTTATAGCCGGCCTTGGTCACCGTACCGCCTGCCGAAGCGTAAATGGGCGTACCGGCGGCGGCGCAGATATCCACGCCCTTGTGGCTGCCGCCGTACCAGCGGGAGCAGTTCCGATAGCCGGGCACCGGCCAGATAAACTGTCCGCTGCCGGTGATATAGGATGCACCAGAGGACACCTTTTTGGTGCCCACCGTAACTTTTTCAGTCACAGGCTCCTTGGTCACCACAGTGCTCAAAATCTGCTGGGAAAGCTGATTGCCATTTGTATCATACACCCGCTGTGCCGTCACAGTGCGGATGCCGTTCTCGCCCGTCTGGGTCACCCGCTTGGTGCCGGAGTTCAGATCATTGGACTTGGTGGTTTCGGTGGTATAGGCGATCTCTTCCTCCCAGCTTTCCACCTTGGTGATGCGCACCTCCAGCGTCTCCTCCTCCCGCACCACGGTCAATGCATCGCCGGGCAGGATCTTGGAGTTCTGGGTCAGGCCGTTTTCCCCATTAGCGGCAAAGCCGGTGTTCATATCGCACAGTTCCTTCACGGTCAGGCCATTTTTCTGGGCGATGGCCCAGATGGTGTCGCCGCTCTGCACGGTGTAGGTCTTTTGTGCCTGCTGCACACCGGAGAGCAGCTGCTCCACCTCGGCTTCCTCCTGAAAGCTCTCGGTGAAGTAGATGCCGTTTTCCAGCGTGACATCCTTGTTGAAGCCCACAGTGGTGTTGGGGTCGTCCGGGTTCTCATAGGGCTCCAGCAGGCTGCTGATGTAGCTTTGCAGGCTGGTGCCGTCCGCGCACACGGCGGTAAGCTCGCCGTCCAGATACAAAGCCGTGCCCTCGCTGATCTGGTCGCCGGAATTCTTAAGGATGGCGTCAGCCACACCATTTTCGTCCATCACGTCGTGGGCGATGGCCACGGAATAAGTAGGCTCCACGGTAAAACGCGCCTGCTCCGCACCGGAATAATTGATACGCTGCTGCACGGCTTCCAGCGCAGAATTGAACACCTCTTCGTTGGCCACATAGCCCACGGTCTCATTGTCCACCTGCACCTCCAAGGCGTAGGGCTGACGGATGGTGGTCTGGAACACCGTTACCATAACGGCCAGCGCTGCCATTGGCAGCACATACATAGCCATACGGGGCACAAGGCGGATGTTATCAGCGATGCCATGGGCAAGAAAGTGGCCGCTTGCGCGTAGCGCAGCGCCAAAGCCGTTTTCCTTGCGTACCCGGTGTGCGTGGCGCAGCAGCGCCCAGGTGCCCCGCAGGGCAAGCACTACCGGGCCGAACAGATCCCGCAGCAGCTGCGCCGCCCCGGGAAATGCCATGGATGCAATATTTTTCAGCAGATCTCTGCCCATCTGCAGCAGACGCTGCAGCCCGTGCTGCAAACGGCGCCCGGTACGGATGACCGCATACTCGGCGGAAAAGCCGATGGCGTACAGCGTCTCGCCCACCATAGGTGCTATGGGATTGTGCAGCAGCTTGTGCCACAGCTTTTCCCAGCGGTGCTGACGCTTGCGGCGAATCCTGTGCCGCCGCAGCACGCCCCGGCATTGGAACTGCGCCCACAGCGAGCGCAGCTTCTGGCGGCGGGGCTGCCGTACAGGCTTCGCAGCAGGCTGCTGCTCCTTTATTTTATCTTCAGTCAACGGGATTTTTCTCCTTCCTGCGCTGCTGCAGGGCATTTTTCCGGCCCGGAACACAACAGCTAGATGGTGTACGTTCCCCTGTTCAAAAGGCCAACAGGGCCTGTACACAATACGCTCTCTTTTTATTATACACTTTGCATGGTTTGAAACAAGCGCTTACATAAAATTTGGCTATTTTTTCACGCAGTTTTCACGAAAAGAGCGCCTCCATATCCGGCGGCAGCGGGCTTTCCACTGTAACGGTGCGCAGCTGCAAAGGCATTTCCACCCGGATGCCATCCGGCAGCGGGGTGTATACAGGCACGGCAAAGCTCTGCTTCGCGCAGTGCAGCGCCTGCCGGGCAATGCGCTCCCGGCTGCCGCCGTAAAGATCATCCCCGGCAAGAGGATGGCCGATGGACGCAAAGTGCACCCGGATCTGATGGGTGCGCCCGGTCACCGGCACGCAGGCTGCAAGGCTAAGGCCGTTTTCTCCCCTTATAATAGTATACTCGGTGCGGCTGGGCTTGCCCTCGGGGGTAACGCAGCGCCCAATGATGCTATCGCCCCGGCGGCCGATGGGTGCATCGATCACCCCTTCCCCCAGCGGCAGCGCGCCCTGCGCGATGGCATAATACAGCTTTGTCACCCTGCCCGCCAACAGCGGCGCGGCGTAGGCGTTTTTGGCCGCCAGTACAAGGCCGCTGGTGTCCTTATCGATGCGGTTCACCGGGCGGAAAACCGGGCTGTGGCCGTGGGCAGCCGCCCACGCCGCATAACCGTTGGCCAATGTGCCCCCGGGGTAGTTCAGGGTGGGGTGCACCGCCAGCTGCGGCGGCTTTTCCAGCACCACCGCAAAGGCATCCTCGTACACCACCTTGACCGGAATCTCCGGCTGCGGGGTCACGCCATCCCCCTCCGGCGGCAGCGCAAAGGAGAGCATCTGCCCGGGGTAGATGCGCCGGTTTGCCAGCACAGGCACGCCGTCCGCAAAAAAGCCGCCGCCCCGGAACTTGACCGCCCGGGCGAGATCCGTAGAGACGGCACACTGGCGCAGAAAGCTGCGCACCAGCACCCCATCGTGGGTGGTGGCCGTATCCGGCACGGCAAAATACAGCTGCATGGCCTGCCCTCCCCCTGCAAAAATCACAAAAACACAAATGATATTATAACAAAAATCCGTTTCACTTGCAAATCTTACTTTTTTATGGTATCATGAAGAACGGAAAACGAGTGGAACATACGGCGGCGGGGCGGCTTTGACCGCTCTGAGGAAAGTCCGGGCCTCACAGAGCACGGTAACTGCTAACGGCAGCCGAGGGTGACCTCAGGGAAAGTGCAACAGAAAACAAACCGCCGCAGCAATGCGGTAAGGATGAAAGGGCGAGGTAAGAGCTCACCAGCGCATGGGTGACCATGCGGCTTTGTAAACCCTACCGGAAGCAACGCCTATATGGGACGTACAGCGCTGCTCGCGTGTCCCGAAGGCGGCACGAGCCTGTCAGCAATGGCAGGCCTAGACAGATCGTCGTTTAATACAGAACCCGGCTTACGGTCTATCTCGTTTTCCCTTTTGTGTTTTTGCGCTGTCTGCTGTTGCAGGCAGCTTTTTTGTTGCAGCAACGTAAAAAGAGGCCACCGCACAGGATTTGTGCAGTGACCTCTTTGTTGCATGCAAGACTATTGAAAATGCCCGCCGCGTGCGCTTTGGGCATTTTCAGCGGAATAATCATTTTTAATTGCAACCCGGGAAAATCTGCGGATTTTCCCGGGTTGCCTTTTCACGGAACGGGGTTGCTCAGTTCCCGCTTGCGCCCAGGATGGCGTCCAGCACGGTGGAGGCGGCGCTGTACAGCGAGCCTGCGGCCTGCTCCACCTGCTCCTGCGTGGGCAGGCTGACGGCGGGCGTCTCGGTGCTGCCGCCCTCGGCGGGAGCAGTCGTTTCCGGCTGGGGCGTCTCGGTGGCAGCGGGCTGCTCGGCGGGCGTTTCCGCGGGTTGCTCTGCCGGCTGCTCAGCGGGCTGCTCTGCAGCCTGCTCCGGCACGCTTTCCGCCGGTACTTCCACGATCACGCTGTCGGCGGGCGTCTCGGGCACAGAGACAGCGGCATCGGGGTCAGTGGTGGGGGTGTACACGTCCGTCTTCTCCGGGGTCTGGGTGGTGGAACTTACCGTGCCTTCGCCGCCCATCACCGCCGCGATCATCTCTTTGGCCTTTGCCACAGAGGCTTCATCCGGCTTCATAACATAGAGCTTCTGCCCCTTGGCAGAGTAGCACTTGGTGCTGCTGCCGGAGGTGCCAGTAACGGTGTAGCGTTCAATATTCCACTCCGCAAAATCGCTCAGCTGCATGCGCACCAGCGCGCTGATCTGGTTGGTAGAAAGGCTGGTGACAAAGCTGTCGGCAACAGCGTCCAGAATTTTGGTAAAGCCCATCAGCAGCGCCGGGGACTTGATCTTGTTCAGCATGGCGTCGATCACCTTCATCTGGTTGATGCCGCGCTGCACATCGCCGGTCTTGAAGGCGTGGCGCTCGCGGGCAAAAGCCAGCGCAGCCTTGCCATCCAAATGGTTCCAGCCCTCCACAAAGGTGGTGGGGTCGTAGTAACCGGGGCTGCCCACCGAGGTGAACGCCTGATCGGAATACACGTCCACACCGCCCAGCGCATCAACAATGTCGATAAACCCTGCAAAATTGATGCGGATATAGTGCTCCACGTTCACACCGTACAGGTTGCCGAGGGTGTCCATGCTGGTCTGCACACCGTAAAGCCCGGCGTGGGTCAGCTTATCCTTGCTGTTTGTTCCGGCAAGGTCCACATAATAATCGCGCGGGGTGTTGATCAGCACCACCTGCTTGGTAACGGGGTTCACTGCGGCAATGATATTCACATCACTGCGCGCTTTTTCGGTCAGATCGCCGCGGGTGTCCACGCCGCTCAGGTACAGCACAAAAGGCTCTTTGGTGATCTTATTAGCCTCGGCGTTGCTCAAAAAACCGTTGGTCATATTGCCCAGCGCGTCGAGGCCCTGCTGCGCCCACACGCAGCCCACCGCCATGGCGGCGCACAGCACCACCGAGAACGCCCGGGACACTGTGCCTGCAGTTTTGTACTCCTGACAGCGCTTGACCAGCAGCCACAGCAGCACCAGCAGCGCCGCCAGCACCACCAGATACAGCACCGGCAGCATCTGGGTGCGCCACAGCTGCACCAGCGCCAGAACGCTTAAAATTGCCTGTACGATCAGCAAGATCTTCCCTCGTTTCGGGGGCTGGTACGCCCCATTTGCCCCGGGCACAGTGCTGCGGGGGGTGTTTTGCTGCGGGCGGCGGGGCGGCGCAGCCTGCTCCGGCGGCAGCTCCGAGAAAAACGCGGCGCTGTCCACCACTACAGTAGCGTCCTGCTGCTCAGCCTTGTGCAAAAGACGATGCAAGGAACGACCGTCCTCCTTGCGGGAATGCTCGTTTTCGTCCAACATGAGAATACTCCTTTTTTCAGCCCACCGGAACGATGGTCAGCACGGCGCGGGCGGGCAGGCAGGTGGCGGTCTGATCCTCCGCCGACAGCCAGCCAAAGCCCTCGCAGATGTGATCCGGGCAGGGCGATTCAACAAACCGCGCTCTGCCGTCCTTTACCTCTATATGCACCGTATAATAACCGGTGTCCACACTGTAAGTCTCGTCCTTTTCCAGCGGAATGTCCAGCACGGTGTTGCTATCACCGTAGATCAGCTGGGCAGTCAGTTTTCCGCCGGTGGCGTTATGGCTGCGCACAGCCAGCAGCACCGCTGCGATGGCCAGCACCACCACTGCAAACAGGATATTGGTCAAAAGCTTTTTGTTCTTCATGGCTTACTGCTCCCCGGGCTTGAGCTGCTCCAGCTCAGCCAGCCAGAGGGTGGCACAGGCATCGCTGGGCATCCGCCAGTCGCCCCGGGGCGAAAGGGTCACGCTGCCCACCTTGGGGCCGTCCGGCAGGCAGCTGCGTTTGAACTGCTGGGCAAAAAAGCGCCAGTAAAAGTTGCGCAGCCACTTGTACAGCACGGCATCCGTGTACTCTGCCCTGCCTGCAAAGGCCACCTTTGCCAGCCGGTAGATTTTTGCCGGGCCAAAACCGCAGCGCAGCACATAATACAGGTAAAAATCGTGCAGCTCGTAGGGGCCCACCAAGTCCTCGGTGATCTGTGCAATCTCGCCGTCCTTGGCGGGCAGCAGCTCCGGCGACACCGGGGTGGCCAGAATATCCAGCAGCACATCGTGCAAAGCAGCGGTGGCAGCAGTCTCAGCTTCGTACTGCACCAGATAGCGCACCAGCGTTTTGGGCACACCGGCATTCACGCCGTACATGCTCATGTGGTCGCCGTTGTAGGTCGCCCAGCCCAGCGCCAGCTCCGAAAGGTCACCCGTGCCCACCACAAGGCCGCCGGTGCGGTTGGCAAGGTCCATCAGCTCCAGCGTGCGCACCCGTGCCTGCCCGTTCTCAAAGGTGACATCCAGCACGGTCTCGTCCTGCCCGATATCCGCAAAGTGGCTGCGCACAGTGTCGGCAATGCGTATCTCCTGAAAGCTTACGCCCAGCTCCCCGCACAAAATTTCGGCATTGCTGCGGGTGCGCTTGGTGGTGCCAAAGCAGGGCATGGTCACCGCCAGCACATCGGCGGCGGGGCGGTGCAGCTGCTTCATGGCGCGCACTGCCACCAGCAGGGCAAGGCAGCTGTCCAAGCCGCCGGAAATGCCAATGACCGCCGTTTTAGCGTGGGCGTGCTCCAGCCGTTTGGCAAGGCCGTCGGCCTGCATCTTCAAAATCAGCTCGCAGCGGGCGGCGCGGCGCTGCGGGTCACTGGGCACAAAGGGCGCGGGGTCGATGCAGCGGGTGAGCACCGTTTCTTCCGGTGTAAGGTCAAATTCCACCGTGACGTAGCCCTCGGCAGTGTGCTCAAAGCTGGTGTTGCGGGCACGCTCGGCTTCCATGCGCTGGCAGTCCAGCTCGGTCTCGGCGTGGTCGCCCGCAAAGGGCGCAGTCTCGGCAAGGATGCTGCCATCCTCGGCGATGAGGTCATGCCCGGCAAACACCATGTCGGTGGTGCTTTCGCCGTGCCCTGCCGAGGCGTACAGGTAGCCGCACAGCAGCCGGGCAGACTGGTTTGCCACCAGTGCGCGGCGGTACTCCGCCTTGCCCACGGTCTCATCGCTGGCAGAAAGGTTTGCAATCACGGTAGCGCCCGCCAGCGCGTGGAAGGTAGAGGGCGGCAACGCGCTCCACAAATCCTCGCACAGCTCCACGCCCAGCACAAAGCTGGGCATCTGGCGGCAGCGGAACAGCAGCGACGTGCCAAAGGGCACCTGCTGCCCGCAGACGGTCACCGTCTGCACCTCGGTGCTGCCGGGGGTGAACTGCCGCTTTTCGTAGAATTCGCCGTAGTTGGGCAGGTAGGTCTTGGGCACGATACCCAGCAGCTGCCCCCGGCACAGCACGGCAGCGCAGTTGTACAGCTTGCCGTGCACCAGCAGCGGCAAGCCCACCAGCACTACGGTGTCCAGTGCGCGGGTCTGCGCAAGCAGCCACTCCAGTGCATCCAGTGCGCCCTGCTGCAAGGTGCGCTGCAAAAACAGGTCGCCGCAGGTGTAGCCGGTAAGGCAAAACTCCGGGAAAACCGCCAGCTTTACCCCCCGCTGCGCGGCAGCTTGCAGCTGCGCCAGCACCTGCTGCGCATTATAGGTGCAGTCTGCCACCCGCAGCGCGGGCGAAAAGGCAGCTGCCTTTAAAAAGCCATCTTTCATAAGAGGATTTCACATCCTGTCTGTTTCAATGTAGCCATGGTGACCCATGTTGACCATAGTATACCACAAACCGCATAAAACGGAAAGTAACAGACTGGTAAAAGAAGTGTGAACGTGGGAAAACCCTCTCAGTCTCGTTTTTCCAGTTGGCGACTTCCCGGAGTGCACCCCTTCCGTCTGCTCACTTCGTTCGCAGCCACCCGCTCCCCACTCTGTCGCTAACGCGACATCTCTCCCCGGCCGGGGAGAGTCTGTCCAAGGGGACGGCTTTTCGCTGTGGCGGCAAACTTTCCGGCATTGCCAAAAGGCGCCCCCTTGGGGGAGCTGGCGAGCGCAGCGAGACTGAAGGGATAAAAAACACCCCCGCAGGCATAAGCCCACGGGGGTGTTATTATGCTAGTATGTTCCCTGCACCCCTAAGGGTACAGTCACGCAAGCATTGTCTGAGAGTTAAGCTTACTGGAAGTTGAACTTGCCCTCGTTGACAACGTTCTTAGCAGTGCCGAAGCCCAGGTTGTAGATAGCAGCCAGGTTGCCAGCAACGTTCAGGATGCTGTTCACAACGCCCAGAGCGCCGTAGCCGAACTTCTGAGCGCCAGTGGACTCACCGGTCACATTATCGGTGTAGTTGTCCTTCCAGATCTTGCTGAACTGGCCGCCGAAGCCGGTCAGGCCGTCGCCGGGGGTCCAGGTGCCGCTGAACACAGCGCCAACGGTGTTGTCCAGGAAGCCCTGAACGTACTTGTTACCAACGATGGTAATCAGGTTCTTGTGGAAGTTCTGCCACTGAGCAGCGCCCATAGCGGGTGCCAGGTAGTCAGCAACGCTACCACCCATAACGTAGGTCATCTCGTTCTCAGACACAGCAGAGAAATTTGCAGGCATCATCATAATGAATTACTCCCTTCAAAAATAGAAAAAATATTTTCGAACCGGTGTTTCCGGCTCAATCCTTATTAGGATGGCAATAATATACCACACTTTCCAGAAATGTTCAAGTACTTTTTTGAAAAAAGTGTAAAAACTGTGAAACATCGTCCCGGCTTTTGTAGCAAAACTGCACTGTTCATGCGGGTTTTTCTGGTGTGACAAGTTTTTTCGCAAATTTGTGAAAAATAGACTACCAGAACCATAAGGCGGTGCTTTGCAATGAAAACAGTTGTTTTTGTGGACGAATTGCTGCTGGTAAACTTTGCCGCAGCCGCCGCGCTGCTGCTGGGCGCGGGGCTTTTA
>ERZ773173.2961-NODE-2961-length-11656-cov-3.455564_pt1 | contig 11656 bp, 6 predicted proteins | sample MGYA00580535_ERZ773173 | MGnify/ENA primary metagenome ERZ773173 (study PRJEB29015, sample SAMEA2737856) | human gut metagenome | biome: human gut; feature: human-associated habitat; material: faeces | place: China | collected 2012 ...
AATGTCTGGAACTTTTCAGTCGTTCTCTCCGGACCGCTTCATCTGTGTAAATATACCATAATTCATCACACAGTTCCTTTCCTACTTCCGGAAGAAGTGCTGCTTCTACTATATAATAAGAGCAACCTTCTTCTTTTTTCTTCAAGATATCTTTCCGAACCCATTCCAGCACTTCCGGATGCACAATATCATTCAATATTTGTAATTTCTTCGTTTTTAGTTTCAATTAAATTGTCATGGAAAGATATTTGACGGTTTAATTCGTTTTTATCATTTTCAGCTGTCATTAATTTGGTTTGCAAACGTTTAATTTCGTTTTCAACCCCTTCTGTTTTCTCTTTTAAATCCTTCAAATCTTTATCATTGATAAGTTTTTCAACTTCTTCAATTTGTTCCTGACAAATTGTCATATCATCGTAAATTGTGACATTTTTTTCTTCCAATTTGTCCAATTTATTATTTAATTCGACAATTTTCGGTTCTGCAGAAGCAATGAAATCAGCTTTTTCTTTCAAGATGTTTTCACTGTTTGCATAATTTTGGGTCATATTGTCAAGTTCAACTTTTGATTTTGAAAATTCGCTTAAAGAATCTGAATATTTACCACGAACATCTTCTAACTTCGTTTCTAATGATGTTTTTTTATTTTCAAGAGTGGCTAATTTTTGTTCCATCTCTTTTAATCTGTCTTTAAATTTGTTTAACTCCTCATCATCATTTTGGCTAAAGCTTAAACCGGTTCTTAATCTTGTACCACCAGTCATAGAACCTGATTTTTCAAGCAACTCACCTTGCAAAGTTACCATTCTGTATTTACCGATAAGTTTTTTTGCAGATTCTAAATCTTCTACAACAATAGTATCGCCAACCGCATAATAAAATGCGTCTATATATTCATCATCAAAATCTACAAGATTAATTGCAAAATCAATAACCCCTTTATCTCTAGGTAACTGTAATCTTGTAGGAGCTTTTTTAATTTTGTTAAGCGGAATAAAAGTTGCACGCCCTGCGTTAGATGATTTCAAGAGTTCAATTGCAACACCTGCAACATGTTCATCGTCAACGACGATATGAGCCATTCTACCACCAAATGCAACTTCCATTGCAACTGAATATTCTTTATCAACAGTTCCTAATTTAACTAATGGAGCATGAACACCTCTTAGTTTGGCGTTCATAATTGTATCAACTGCACGACCGAAATTTGAATCCTCTGCCATTTGTTTTTTCGTTTCCATAACGGCAATTTTTCTTGATGCCATTTGGATATTGTAGTTCAAATCATTGATTTCATTTTTTGTTGTATCAAGGTCATGCATTGCATTTTGTTGGATAATCTTGAAATCAGCCATTTCCTTTTGCAATTGTTCTACAAGAGTTTTTTTCAAATCTTGATTTGCTGCAAAATTTGTTTTCATTTCTGTTAATTCAGCAAGTTTTTCTTTCGCATCTTCCAAATCTCTTTGAAGTGTTTTTAGTTCACTTTCAAGTGGAAGTTTTGCTTGAATTAATTTCGTTTCTTCATCTTTTAAATCTTCAAGTTGCTTTCTTAAATTGTTGCGTTTTTCGATATGCTGATCAGCAGTAGCATTTAGGCCGGTCATATCTTCCAAAATCTTTTTAAGCTCAGCTTCACGAGTTTTGCTATTTTCTTTTATGACTGCTATTTCATCATCTTTTAGTTTAATTTTTAGTTTGAAATCTTCGATTTTCTTTTTGAAATTTTCTATACAATTTTTCGCATTTTCAATAGAATGCAAACCATCATGATTTTGTTTATCAGCGTAATTTGTCGCATTTTCTTTGCGGTCAATTTCACCTTTAAGTGCTTCTTCTTGTTTTTTTAGCTCAATTTGTTGAGCTTCACCTTTTTCTTTAACAAGTTCTGAAATCTCTTGATATTTTTGTTTTATAAGATTTAATCTTTCATCTAAATCTTTGTTTTTTACTTCCTCTTCTTTTTTCTTTTTAGTAAACTCAAGGATATTTTCATGTGCTTTTTCAAGGCTTCTTTTTATATCAAAAAAGCGAACTTTGTTTATTTGACCTTCTAATCCTTGTTTTTCATCTCTTAATTTTTGGTATTTTAAAGCGACTTCTCGTTCTTCTTTTAGTTGTTCTAATCTGTTGTCAACTTCATTTAGAATAACCGTTGAGCGTTCAACTCTTTGTTCAACCGTTTCAAGCTCGTTTGTTGCCTGATCTATCCTTCTGTCAAAATCTGCAATACCTGCGATTTCATCAATGATTTTACGACGATTTTTAGGGGTGCAGTTTGTAATCCCCATTACATCGCCCTGCATCATTACGTTGTAACTGTTTGGAGTTACGTTATATTTTTCTAAAATCGCATGAACATTGGTTAAAGTCGTAACACTATCATTGATATAATAAGTGCTTGCATAACCTTGAGAAGTCTTTCTGATTTTTCTTCCGATACTTAAATCTTCGCCATTTTCGGTATCTCCGAACGTTACTTTTACAAAAGCATCATTCCTTTTGGTATAGGTAGAAATAAAATGAGATAAGTTTTCAGCACGCAGTTCACTTGCGTTTGCAAGTCCAAGTGCAAACAAAACACTGTCAATAATATTACTTTTGCCCGATCCGTTTGGACCTGAAACTGTCGTAAATCCTTTTAATAACGGTATTTCCGATTTATTGGCAAATGATTTAAAATTGTCTATCTCTAACTGTTTTATGTACATAATTTCCTACCAAGTCTTATTATCTATTGAACAACAACTTTTTGTACATGTCAAAAGGTTAAAGAAATTGTTACGTTTTGAATTTTTCATAAATAATTTGCCAAGTTTTAAAATTAATGATAAAATTCATTTATGTTAGATTTTAAGGAACAGAACGATAAAGAAAGAGCTTTTTTTAATCAGGATTTTTCTGCGGTAAATAAGGTTTTACAAAGGGTTAGAAAATCTCTAATAACAGGTGAAAATTTAAGTATAACTGATTTGGATTTGTCTGATATTATAAATTTTGACAGAGCTGAGACACTTGTTTATATTACGCTTTTCCAATCAGGTCAAAAATTTATTCGATATGGAAGCAAAAGGCAAGATTTTCAATCAACTTTAAATCGTGATGTTGAAATGTTACGAAAAAATAAAAAGTTTTCAGATTTTGATGTTTCAGATGAAGTTAGATGCCGTATTATGTTAGAATATGTTATTGATAGACATCCTGTTTCTCCGGCAAAATTAAACTCTGTTCATTTTGATAATTCTCGTTTTGAAATTGGAATAAATGGTTTAGAACTTAGAAAAGACGGTATTTCATATTATTACATGCCAACAGATGCCATTACTTTAAGTCATATGGGATTGCGTTCTGTTTTAGAAACTTTAGTTCGAAAAACTCCAATTGCCAAACTTTCAAATAGTCGTTCAAAAAGGTTGGAGATACTTTCGCAATCAAAAGATTATGAGTATTATTTATTCAGAAGTAGGGCATTTATTACATACAAAAATGACTGTATTCCATTGTATAGGGGGAATGTTAGATATACCGAATTTAGTTATGATGTTTTGTACAATCAGGTGATTAAATCTGCAGATTGGCTTTTAGCAAATATGTATGATGATGGTAGATTTTTATACTATTATGATTGCTGTGATGATACTTACAAAGACCATGAACATCCAACAAGGCCCGAAAATAATTTATACTACAACGATTTAAGGCATTGTGGCGGTATTATAGCTTTAATCAGAGCTTACGAATTAACATCTGATGAAAAGTATATAAAGGCTGCAAAAAAGGCCGTTGATTGGAGTATTTCAATCTCGAAATCTCATGATACTCAGTGGGGAAAAGCTTATTACGCTTTTTATAATAGAAAAGCAAAACTTGGAGGAACGGGAGTTTTATTAGTTGCGATGATGCAATACCGCTCATTTACAGGTGATAAATCCTATGATGAATACATAAAAGGTTATACGCGTCACGTGATGAGCAGGGTTTATAAAAATGGAGAAATTTTAGGATACTATATTCATCCGCAATTCCAAAACGGGCAGCCACTCATCAATATGACTGATGAAGAACGAAAAGAAACTTTTTCATTCTATTATCCCGGTGAAGCTTTATTAGGCTTGGCACTTTTTGCAAATAATTTCTTAGATGATGAAGATTTAGCTAAGGAAGTTAGAAAAATTGGTAAAAAAGCGTTAGATTGGATTGTTGATGAAAGGCCTCATATTTATGCAGACTTATTTACGGCACTTCCATCGGATGCTTGGTTGATGCAAGCAATTGAAGAATGGTGTAAAGATAAAGATTTTCAAAAACAAAATTATATAAACTTTGTATTCACGGATGCAGCAACAATGGTTGAAAAGACATATAGACATGATGATTCGCCTTATATTGATTATGAAGGTGGATATTACTATGAGTATGGAGATCATTATTTCCCAGATGGCGCACGTTCAGAAGGGTTGATTGCTGCGTATTATCTCGCAAAATATTTGAATATGAACAATTTGGCAGAAAAATTATTGAATGCTTGTAAAAGAGTGGCAATGTGTCAATTCCATTTGTTTAACGATGAAATAAATAATTACTCTCATAAAAATCCTGAACGTTCTTTAAATTCAATCAGATTTAAAGCGACAAGACAATGGGTAAGAGTGGATTCAATCCAACACGTGTCTTGTTTCTTTGCTAGGTTGTATAAGACTGAAAATTAAAACAATATTTTCTCCATAATAAAAAAGACCAACAAGTCTGTTAGTCTAGGGAAAAAGGGAAAGGAAACAAAATATAAAATTTTTATTATATTCTCGCAAACATTTAAAGCAAAACAGATGCGAGGGTTAAGTTTTTTGGTTTATTCAATTTATTACGGGCAATACCCGAGTGCGTTCCACTGTATAAAGCGCCATTTCAATAATATTTGTAATACTAAGTTTTTTGTAAAAGCGCCTCTTAAGCAGTTGTAAGCTATGTGGTAGTAAGCTTCGCTTACCCGAAAGTTTTGAATGTAGATTCAGTGTTCTTTTCAATAACTTTTTGAACCGCATCCATTTCAGTTGAAATTGCGTCTTGTTCAGTATCTAATTGCTTCAATCTTAATTCTAAGTTTTTATCTTCTGCTTGAATAATTTCAATCTTCGAGTTAATTTCTTGAATAGATTGATCATATTGATACTTGTCATATTCGTATTGGTTCATAGCATCGTCATATTTTGCTTGATCTGTTGCAGTGTTAGTAGTAACTGCATAAGTAACTTCATCCGGTTTTCCAGGTTTAAGAGTTACGTTAATAATACGACCTGTTGCATCTTGTTCCATTCTGGCTTCAACACTCTTAACTTCTTCAGTTTTTTGAGCCGAGCCTATTGTGTAAGCCGGAATGTTACTTTGAGAAGAACCATTGTCAGAATAAATCGCATTATCTAATACATTTTTCTTGTTGAATATAGGTGACCAAGTTCCTGTAGATGTGTTTTGAACATATCTAACCATCCATTTACTGTCATTTCCATATTGTTTGTTCAAGATTTCAATGTATTCGTTTTCTTCTTTCATTAATTTTTTGATTTGATCATTTGACAAAGTGTTAAGATATTCGTCTTTACCTTTGAAAGCCTTCAAATCATCATCACTCATCGCATTTATAACAGCGTCAGTTCTAGTTTCCATTTGTCTTAATTGTTTAGAACCAACATTATAAGGTCCACCTTTAGCACTTCTAGTAACAATAGATTGACCTGCAGATACCGCAGCAAAATCATCAGTCCAAGAAGAAGTGTAGCTGATTAAGTACAATCCATTTGGTTGAGCAATCATAGTAGAAATAGAATTGCTTAAAGAACCATCTTCAAATGTGTAAACTGTTTTAGTGTAATCGTCAACAGACGGAGGAACCGGCACTGCCATACCAAGAAGTTGGTTGTAGTAGTTAGCAGATTGGTTAGACAACGTAGTACGTTGTTGGTTAATCTGTTGGCCTTCAAATTCAACATTTGTTTTTCTTGCAGTAAGACCTAAAAATCTTGCCTGCGAAGCCGCCATACCCATGACCTGTCTTCCTTTCCGTTTGTTTCCTTATGTTTTACATGACGACACATGTATTTGAAAACTTTAATTTTTTGGGAAGAATTGTTAACATTTTGTAACATGTGTTATGAAAATAAGACGCAAAGAGGCATAGTCTGTATCAAAGCAGCTAGGCAGCGAAGCAGTAATATAGTTAGTTATGAAAAGTATTATCTTACTTCCCTTTTTGAGGGAAGGTTAGGATGGGTGCTATCCCGTAAGGGCACATGAAACAATCAGCACTCACCTAAATCACCTCTCACAAAACGTGACATTTAGTCACCTTTTGTTCAGCACAGTCTCATTAGGAAGGACTTTATTTTATTCATTATTGAGTATGAATAGATATATGAACAGATGTTTATTATATTATTCTGTGCGGTTTAGTTAATAATCTTGCTTCAACACGTTCTTTTATTGCTCCTTGCGGTTCGTAGTACGGTGAAACAGTCATTACTTTTGCTGCAATATCAGGATAATAATATATAAACCTCAATTCACTTGAAGTTAAAGGTTTTTGAGTGTGAACATTTGCATAACGAGCCAATTCAAGAATGTTGCGAGCTTCATGTTCATCTTTAAATTCAAGTTCAAGGTTGTCATAAACGTTTCTAAACCCTTTAATACCACCATATTCTCCTGTTGTAATCATTCTACCTGTTTCAATGATTTCGGGTTCTCCTCTACCAAGTTCTTCAAAATCATACAATTCATAGTTTCTGCGGTCTTTTAATGCTCCATCTGCGTGAATGCCTGATTCGTGCGCAAATGCGTTATCACCAACTGCAGGTTGATTAATTGGGATAGGAACCCCAAAAGCGTATGATGTATATTTAGCAAGTTTCCATGTTTTACTCAAATCAATGTTTGGATCAATGTGATATCTTTGTTTAAATCCTGCGGATTTAAGGATTGCGAGTAAGCATGATACCAGATCAGCATTTCCGGCACGTTCTCCCATCCCATTTATTGCGGTGTTAATGTACGCATCAACTCCAGCATCAATTGCTGCTCTCGCTCCCATAACAGAACATGCGGTTGCCATGCCTAAGTCATTATGAAAGTGCATTTCAATTGGCATTTCAGTTTCTTTTGCTATTTTGTAAATTCGTTCGTAAGTTGTTTGTGGATCTTCGTAACCTAGTGTATCGCAGTATCTGAAACGTTTTGCACCAGCTTTTTTAGCCTCATTTGCATATCTGATAAGAAAATCAATATCGCTACGAGATGCGTCTTCTGCATTAATTCCAATATCAATTGCACCCAGTGATTTTGCACATTCAACTGCTTCACATGTCATGTTAATTATGTCTTGCGGAGTTTTCTTGCCTAAATATTTTCCATTAATCATTTGTTCTGAAGTTGATTGAGAAAGGTTAATATATTTCAGTTTTGGTACATTTTTGAAAGAAAGCTCAACGTCAGAAGTAATTCCTCGCATCCAACCAGATAACCTTGTTCTTGAGATAACACCTCTTTCAACCAATTCAAGGTTCCCATTGAGGTAGTTTATTTCGTGTTGAGTAGTTGGAAATCCAAACTCGGATTGTGTAATTCCCATGTCATCAAGCATAAGGTTAATAATTGTTTTTTGTAGTTTTGCTAAGCCAAGTCTGGATGTTTGAACTCCATCTCTGTTTGTAACATCAACGAAATAAATTTTGTTTTCTCTCATACGTACTCCTTTGTACACAAATATAAATAACTTGCATTTTTTGAAAATATTAATTACAATGTTAAGTATGAAATCTTTTATGATTTCTGTCAAGCATCTTTATAAAAACATAATATTATGACAAATACGAAACAATTAGAGAAAAAAATAAATAAAGTTTATAAAAAAGGTAATGTTAAAAGCGCAATTGAGCTTTGCCAAATCGGTTTGCAAGACGATCCTACCAATGCAGATTTGCATGTGAGGTTAGGGGATTTGTACTTGGCATGGCATTTAGATATTTATAATTCATGTCAGTATATTGATGAGGCGATTACAGAATACCAGAGAGCATTGGAAACTTACATTGATTCTGCTGAAATATATTTTAAAATAGGTCAAGCACACTTTTTTAAAGGAGATTTAGATAAGGCTATAAATTATTTGGATACCGCTATTTCAAAAGATAATAAATTGGGGAAAGCGTATTACCTTTTGGCTGAAACTTATACCAAAAAAGCAAGATTTTCTGATGCAATCATGAATGCTAAAAAAGCAATTAAGGCTATGCCTTTGGCTAATTCTTGTGCGCATTTTTTGCTTTCAAGTTTGTATAATGTTTCATCTGCAAGAAGTTTCAAAAATTATTGTTTATCAAAATTTGAATTTGCTCTATCTGTTTTGACACTTCCATTCGATAAAATTGCTTTAGGAAATGTTGCAAGAATGATGACGTACGGAAAATTCTTGCCAACTCTTGTTAAAGGCGCATATTTAGTACAAACGAACAGACTGAGTGAGGCTCTTGAATTGTATCGTGATGCGGTTGACAAAGCTCCAGGATTTATTCCTTTGTATTGTTTGTTGGGAGATATTTATCGCTCTTTAGGACAATTTGATGATGCAGTAACAGAATATAAAATGGCTATTTGGCTTGACGGTTTGAACATTCCTGCATATAGACATCTTTGTCAGGCTTATGAAGAACAAGGTGATTATGACAGTGCAGTTGAAATTTATGAAAAATTAATACAAATCATGCCGAACATGCCTGATGTTCATTCAAATCTTGCAAACATTTTGTATGTAAAAGGTGATATTGACGGCGCAATTTCGCATTTTCAAACTGCGGTTACCTTAAATCCTAAAAAGCAATGGACAAGTGTTATTAACCAAACATTAGGTTTTGTATATCAAGAATCAAAGCAGGATTTGGATGCAGCTATCAGCTCTTATCAAAGTGCTTATCTTTTAACGCCTAAAGACATTGATATTTATGTAAATTTAGGTAGTGCTTTTTATGACAAAGAAGATATTGAAAACGCTTTACAAGTTTACAGAAACGCTTTGGATTTAGATCCGGAGAATGCAAAAATTCACTGTAATTTAGGTTTTTTATACTGGGGCAAAGGTGATATTGATGAAGCCTTGAAAGAATATGGATTGGCTATTAAGTTTGACCCAAGTTATGATATTGCTTACAATAATATGGGCGTAATTTATCTTGACGATTTAGGCAGGGTGAAACAGGCGGCTGATTTGTTCAAAAAATCAATTGAATGTAATCCTAATTATGCTTTGGCTCATTTTAATTTAGCACGTGCAATTGCAATTACAGGTGATAAAATTGAAGCTGCAAAACTTTATCAAGTAGCACAAGATATAAACAAGATTACGAATGAAATTGATCCGCAAGATATTTTAGATAAAATTAATGCGTTGTTTGAGTAGGTTTATATAAAAAGTAGAAAATTTGAACAACTAATGTGTAAAGAGAGGGAAAACTATTTATAAATCTTATTCCCTATTTGCACTTGTTTTGCATACATTTCTTCACAAGCTCCGTAACCTCTGCTTGTTGCGTCAGTGTCAGTTCTTGATAAACTAGATTTTCCTAAAGTTTTACCTTTCCCATTGTAAATATCAACCAAATACCCGTCAATTTTTACTATGTCATTCTTTTTGACTTTTAACAAAGCCCCCATAACGTTTGCATTTGCCGGAATAATGTGTGTATGAGAAACGTGTGATGATACATAATTTAGATCCCAATAAGTATTGTTATAAGGCGGTTTTGCTCTCCATTGCAATTGTCTGGCTTGTCCTAAAGTTTTTGTTGATTTGAATTTCCAATGTTTATGTAATTCTTTGGGCTTAGAGGCTAATTCACCCCACGCAATTCCTAAATCTATTAAAAATACGTCATCAAATTCGCTTCGCATTACATCCCTGAACCAAAAGTTGTTGTTTTTAGCTACAACTAGTCCTGATAATGAATATTCAGCTTGAGGCTGAATTGCATATTTGTATTTTTCCCCATTAACCTTCATGTATTTAGCATTATCCAGCATATTTTGTATAGGGTCATTGTATGTGTTTATTGGTACTTGTGTAGTTGAAGATACATGCGGGAAACTAAATTTGATACGGAATAAAATATCGCCAAGAATTGAATTTATTACAATAATAATAAAGATAATCAAACTTAATCTGCAAAACCATTTCCAAATATCTTCAAAATCCATAACACCTCTTAAATATTCGCAGTTTCAATCGTTTTTATCGGTAAAATAATTCCAAATGTTGAACCCTGACCTACTGCTGAATTTACAAATACTTTACCGTTGTGGTATTTTTCAATTGTTTGTTTAACAAGATGTAATCCCAATCCTGTCCCTTTTACTGTATGTATATTGTTTTCAACCCTATAAAATCTATCAAATATTTTCTTTTGAAATTCTGGCGCAATACCGCAACCTTGATCTGTAACTGTAATTTCTGCATTGTTGTCTGTTTTAGTAAGATTAACCTTAATTTCTCCATTATCAGGAGAATATTTAATAGCATTTGACAAAAGGTTTGTTAATGCTCGTTCAATGCCATCATAGTTAAATAAAAATTCAGGAATTCCATCATCTTTTGTTACAGTTATTTTTAAATTTCGTTCTTTTGTTAAGGCTTGAACCTGTGATACACATGTATCGACAACTTCGTACACACTATTCAAAGATTTTTCCATCTGAGCATTTGCTTCCATTCGAGAAAAATCTAATATATCGTTAACCATACCTTGAAGTCTTATAATTTCTTGGTTTATAGTCCCAATAAATTCTTTTTGAGTATCATAATCAAATTCATTTCCGTAATTATAAAGTGTGTCGATATAGCTTCTTAAAACAGTAACAGGGGTTCTGAGTTCATGTGAAACATTTGAAATAAATGTTGATCTCATCGCATCCATTTCAGCTTCTTTTGTCATATCAATAAGAACGATTATGTAGCCAACGTAATCTTTGTTTCTTGTAAACATTGGTGAAATAATAGACTTGATAACTCTTTTGTCGACTTGGATATTAAATTCAAGCGGTTTGTTTTCCATAACTTCAAGTGGTGTATCTTTAAATTCTTCAATTTTGTCTTTGAAACAGAAATTTCCTTCAGTGTCGACGTAATCTTGAATTTTAATATTCAAAATTTGTTCATCATCAAGTTCAAGCAGTTTGTGTGCATGATTATTTATTAAAACGACATTATCATTATTATCACAAACAACAACACCATTCGCAATACTCATTAATACTGCTTCTAACTTGTTTCTTTCTAGTGTTAATTGTTCAATATTTTGTTCTTCGTATATGTGAAGCCTGTTAGACATTTGGTTGAAAGCGTTAAATAATTCTTTAACTTCTGCGCTAACATCTTTGTCTTTGATAGTATAACCAAATTCTCCGGTAGAAATTTTTTGAACACCATTATGAAGTATCCTTAATTCCCTTGTAATAAGGTATGTATTTATAAGGATTACAAACGCAAACACAATCCAAGCAACAGAAAATACAAATAATAGTGATGCTCGTGTAGTTGATGATATTTGTGAAATTATATTTCCAAGAGAATATAAAAGCACAGAGGATATTACTTGGGGAGAAGAACTATTAAAGG
>ERZ773173.2970-NODE-2970-length-11626-cov-2.551119_pt1 | contig 11626 bp, 7 predicted proteins | sample MGYA00580535_ERZ773173 | MGnify/ENA primary metagenome ERZ773173 (study PRJEB29015, sample SAMEA2737856) | human gut metagenome | biome: human gut; feature: human-associated habitat; material: faeces | place: China | collected 2012 ...
ATCCTTCTGGAAACCATGCACAGAGATCTCTATCAGAAAGATATTGAAGAGGAATTCCAGATCAGGAAACCTACAGTGACAGGGATCCTGAAGCTGATGGAGAAGAACGGTTACATTTACAGAGAGAGTGCGAAACAGGATGCACGCCTGAAACAGATCATTCCCACAGAGAAAGCAGAGAAGATCCGTCCTGCAATCTTAAAGAGTATTGAAGAAGGCGAAGCCAAAATGCTCCGGGGAATTCCGAAGGAGGATGTGGAACTGTGCAAACAGGTTCTCTGGCAGATGTATGAAAACCGGAAAAAATCCTGCGATAGCAGGAATGATTTTTAACAGACATAACGAGACATAAGGAGGACATTGACGAAGATGAATAAGAAACTTTTACGTTCAGTCCGGGAATACAAGAAGCAGTCTGTACTGGCTCCGGTCCTTGTAATCCTGGAAGTACTGATGGAAGTTCTGATTCCTCTGGAGATGGCGAAGATTATCGACGTAGGTATTGCAAACGGAGATATGAGCTATATCATCCAGCGTGGAGTCATCCTTGTTGCAATGGCAATGCTTTCCCTGTTCTTCGGCGTACAGGCCGGAAATATGGCGGCAGTTGCAGCAGCAGGATATGCGAAGAATTTACGACACGATATTTTTTATAAGGTGCAGGATATTTCCTTTAAAAATATCGATCGCTTTTCAACATCAGGTCTGGTCACACGACTGACCACTGATATCACAAATGTACAGCAGGCATACATGATGAGTATCCGCCTTCTTGCCAGGGCACCGTTTATGATTATCCTGTCATGGATTATGACACTGACGATCAACAAACCGATCGCAATGCTTTTCCTGATAGTTGTTCCTGTCCTTGGCGGTACACTGATCTTTATTGCGAAAAAGGCACATCCGCATTTCATCAAGGTATTTGATGAATATGACAACCTGAACAATTCCGTTCAGGAGAATGTAAATGCCTCACGTGTAGTTAAGGCTTTCGTAAGAGAGGACTATGAGATTGAGAAATTCCATGGAATTTCCAGATATGTTTATGATCTGTTTACTAAAGCAGAGAAAATCGTTGCATGGAACTCACCGGTTATGATGTTTGCCATGTATACTGTAATCATTATTATTGTTGTAATTGGCGGAAGAGGAATTGTTCTCGGTGGCATGGAAACCGGTGAGCTGACAAGTATCATTGTCTACGCACTTCAGATTCTCATGTCCCTGAACATGGTAACTTTCGTGTTTGTTATGATCATGATAGCAGAAGCATCCACAGACCGTATTGTAGAGGTTTTGGATGAAGTTCCTGAGATGCAGGATAAAGCTGATGCAGTGAAGAATGTGGCAGATGGTTCTATTGACTTTAATCATGTAGATTTCAGCTATGCAGGAGAGGGAGGAAATCTTTCCCTGAAGGATGTAAATCTTCATATTAAATCCGGTCAGACAGTAGGTATCATCGGCGGAACCGGAAGTGCAAAGTCTACCCTGGTGCAGCTGATCCCCAGACTCTATGATGTCACAAAGGGTAATGTCCAGGTGGGAGGCGTGGATGTACGCAACTACAATCTGGAAGTACTTCGTGACCAGGTTTCCATGGTACTTCAAAAAAATGTGCTGTTCTCAGGAAGCATCTATGACAATATTCGCTGGGGTGATGAACATGCCAGTGAGGAAGAAGTTCGGAGGGTCTGTAAGCTGGCCCAGGCAGATGGATTCGTCAGTGAGTTCCCGGATGGCTACGATACAATGATCGTTCAGGGCGGTAACAACGTATCCGGCGGTCAGAAGCAGCGTCTGTGTATTGCAAGGGCTCTTCTCAAGAAACCGAAGATCCTGATCCTGGATGACTCTACCAGTGCAGTAGATACAAGAACAGATGCCCTGATACGTAAGGCTTTCCGCGAGGAGATCCCGAACACAACAAAGATTATTATCGCACAGCGAGTTTCTTCTATTGAAGATGCAGATCAGATCATCGTACTGGATGACGGTAAGATCGCAGGTGTGGGTACTTCAGAAGAACTGCTGAAGACAAATGATATTTACAGAGAAGTATATGAATCACAGGTCAAAGGAGGCGGAGACGATGAATAAGAAGAAAAAATTAGATCAGAACACCATCCAAACTGCCAAAAGACTTCTGAAATATATGACAGGAACCCATAAGATACAGTTTATCATCGTATTTATCTGCATCTTTATCAGTTCCGCAGCAAGTATTGCAGTATCCCTGTCCCTGAAATTTCTGCTGGATGACTTTATCATCCCGCTGATCGGACAGACAGATCCGAACTTTGCAGAACTCTATAAGGCACTTGCAGTCCTTGGCTGTATTTTTGCACTTGGTGTGATTGCCACATTTATTTATACCCGAATGATGGTTTATATCGGTCAGGGTGTGCTTAAAAGTGTCCGTGATGATATGTTCGAGCATATGCAGACTCTTCCGATCCGCTATTTCGACCAGAATACAAACGGATCTGTCATGAGCCTCTATACCAACGATACAGATACCCTGCGTCAGATGATCAGCCAGGCGATCCCGCAGGCATTGATGGCATTGTTTACCATTATTGTTACTTTTATTTCCATGCTGCTGTTAAGCCCGCTGCTTACCATTCTGGCAGTTGTGATCATCTTTATCATGCTGAAGGTTACCAATAAGATTGGTTCCAACAGTGGCAAATATTTCATCCGTCAGCAGGTATCTCTGGCAGATGTGACCGGTTTCGTGGAAGAACGAATGAATGGTCAGCGTGTGGTAAAAGTTTTCAACCACGAAGATAAATCAAAAGAAGAATTCGATAAACTCAATGAAGCACTTTTCGAGAGCTCCGCAAATGCCAATAAATACGGAAATATGATGGGACCGGTGATCGGTAACATCGGTAACCTGCAGTTCGTACTGACAGCAGTACTTGGGGGACTTCTTTCTGTAACAGGTGTGGGCGGCATCACCCTCGGTGTTATGGCTTCCTATTTACAGTTCACCAAGAGCTTTACCCAGCCATTCATGCAGGTGGCACAGCAGTTCAACGCCATCGTTATGGCACTTGCAGGTGCAGAACGTATCTTCAGGCTCATTGACGAGAAGCCGGAAGAGGATGAAGGTTACGTAGAACTTGTTAATGCAAGAAAGGATGCCAACGGCAATATCACAGAATGCAAAGAGAGAACAGGCATGTGGGCATGGAAACATCCACATTCTGCAGATGGCTCCGTTACTTATACAGAACTGACTGGAGATGTCCGCTTTGAAGACGTTACATTCGGATATAACCCGGACAAAGCTATTTTGAAAGACATCAGTCTTTTCGCCAAGCCGGGACAGAAACTTGCTTTCGTAGGTTCCACAGGTGCAGGAAAGACAACAATCACAAACCTGATCAACCGTTTCTACGATATTCAGGAAGGTAAGATCCGTTACGATGGCATCAACATCAACAAGATCAAAAAAGATGACCTGCGCCACTCTCTCGGTATCGTACTGCAGGATACACACCTGTTTACCGCAACCGTGATGGAAAACATCCGTTATGGAAAACTTGACGCCACCGATGAAGAAGTCATTGCAGCGGCAAAACTTGCCAACGCCGACACCTTTATCCATCAGCTTCCGGACGGTTACAACACACTTTTAACCGGTGACGGTGCCAACTTAAGTCAGGGACAAAGACAGCTTCTTGCCATTGCGCGTGCTGCGATTGCAGATCCGCCGGTACTGATCCTCGATGAGGCGACCAGTTCGATCGATACCAGAACCGAAAAGATCGTTCAGGACGGTATGGATAAACTGATGGCAGGACGCACCACATTCGTGATCGCCCACCGCCTCTCCACCGTTAAAAACAGTGACTGTATCATCGTATTAGAGCAGGGACGCGTCATTGAGCGCGGTAACCATGACAAACTCATGGAAGAAAAAGGAAAATACTATCAGCTTTACACGGGAAATCTTGCGGAAGGCTAACATTTTGCATGAAAAACGGGCATATATAAAGTGAAAACTTTATATATGCCCGTTTTAGTCTCCATTTTTGGTCAAACTCACAAACATTCTATAATTCTGAACGAATCTGTTTCCTCCACGGCAGAACGATATGCTCCGGCAGGCGTCCTTTCACGGTTTCTGCCCCGGAACAGATCTTATCTGCACAGCATAAGATCCAGCCTTCCATGTATTTTGGCGGAACGATATTTAATGGAAACATATGACATTTTATCATATCCTTCTCTATCTCGTTCAAATCCGGGATATCACGGGCTGCATTCTCACACGCCTTTTTTGCATGATGAAATCCATGCCATTTATGTGATGCATCTTTCTCATGCCAGTCATACAAAAAATAATCATGTAACAGCGCACCGCGAACCAGCGAATGGATATCCACCGGCGCATTCATTTTCAGTGCCAGATAATAGCTGAAATATGCAACCGACACACTGTGGCGGAACACGCTGGTGTCACCGTGCTGCATATAGCGGTGTGACTCTAACAGACGGGACTGCCTGCAGAGTTCCTCTAAGGTGTCATAAAAGTATTTTTCCTGCTCGTCGGATAAATGATAGGTCATTTTGCTCCTTCTTTCCATGCTATTCAATAAAACAGTTACCTGGGCGAAACTCTGCTTTAGGCTGTGAACGTTGTGGGAAATTGACAGCTGAAACGAAAGCACGCTCTCGCTGCGTGTCGCTCGTAGCGGATACTAAGTGACCAAAATACGGTCACTAAGTACCGACGGCTCCCCAGCACTTTCTTTTTCATCTGTCAATTTTCCACAACATCGCCAGTTCATGAATGAGTTTCGCAATTATCTTAGTATATGCACGCATAAACAAGATTGTCAAGCTATCGCAAAAATATGAGGACTTTTTTCAGTCCTCATATTTTTATACACATGATGTTGGTATCAAATATAATACCTTACAGTAACTCTTTTAATATCTGGTTCACAAGCGCCGGGTTTGCTTTTCCTTTCATGGCTTTCATGGTCTGTCCGACTAAGAATCCGATTGCCTTTTCTTTGCCGTTATGGTAATCCTCAACCGACTGTGGATTTTCTGCTAATATTTTCTGTACTGTCTCACGGAGTGCACCCTCGTCGTTGACTGTCTTTAAGCCTTTCTCTTCAACATATTTTTCCGGATCAATGTCATCTTTAAAGATCAGTTCGAATACTTCCTTTGCGACCGTGTTTGTAATGGAACCGGAATCGGCAAGATTGATCAGTTTTGCAAGGTTGACCGGAGAAAAACGGATGTCTTCCGGATCCATGTTGTTTTCCTTTAACAGACGCATAGTTTCGACCATGATCCAGTTGGACACTTTTTTCGGTTTGCCGCAAAGCTCGGTTGCCGCCTCAAACAGATCTGCAAATTTTTTGTGTCCTGTGATGATCTCGGCATCGTATTTTGGAAGATCAAACTCTCTCTGGTAACGCTCTAATTTTTCCGTGCGAAGCTCCGGCTGGTTTGCCTTTACTTTTGCGATCCACTCATCACTGATCACGATCGGCACAAGATCCGGCTCCGGGAAATAACGGTAATCCTGGGCGTCCTCTTTGGAACGCATTGCATGGGAAGATTCCTTATTGTCATCCCAGCGGCGTGTCTCCTGCACGATCTTCTTTCCGGCTTCAAGCAGTTCGATCTGACGTGCACGCTCTCCCTCGATAGCTCTTGCGATCGCTTTAAAGGAGTTTAAGTTTTTCATCTCGGTACGGGTTCCAAACTTCTTTGCGCCGGCTTCACGGACGGACAGGTTGACATCGGCACGCATGGAACCTTCGTTTAATTTACAGTCAGATGCTCCCAGGTACTGGATGATCATGCGCAGCTTTTCAAGATATGCGATAACCTCCTCTGCGGAACGCATATCCGGCTCGGATACGATCTCAATCAGCGGTACACCGGAACGGTTGTAATCTACGATGGAGACATCCTCCCACTCGTCATGCACCAGTTTTCCGGCATCCTCCTCCATATGGATCTCATGGATACCAATAATCTTCTTTCCGGCTGCTGTCTCGATCTCGACACCACCGTTTCTGCAGATGGGCAGATATAACTGGGAGATCTGGTAGTTCTGCGGGTTATCCGGGTAAAAATAGTTTTTACGGTCAAATTTACAGTACTGGGTAATACTGCAGTTTGTGGCAATTCCCACTGCCATCGCATATTCCACCACCTGACGGTTCAACACCGGAAGGGAACCCGGCATACCGGTACAGACCGGACAGGTATGTGTGTTTGGTGCACCGCCGAATGCCGTGGAACAGCCGCAGAAGATTTTTGTTTTCGTTGCTAACTCAACATGGACCTCAAGTCCAATGACAGTTTCATATATTTTACTCATGTCTATTCCTCCATTTTCGGACTATGCAAGCGGGCTGTGCTCATAGGTTCTTGTCTGTTCAAATGCATATGCCGCGCGGATGATCTTCTTCTCTTCAAAACAGTTTCCAATAAGCTGTAACCCGATCGGCAGACCGTTTTTATCTTTGCCGCACGGCAGTGAAATTCCCGGTAAACCGGCAAGATTTACGGAAATCGTGTAAATATCTCCTAAATACATCTTGATCGGATCACTTAAAGACTGTCCTAATTTTGGTGCAGTGGTCGGTGCTGCCGGTCCTAAAATGACATCATATTTTTCAAATGCTTTATCAAATGCCTGTTTGATCAGTGCCTTGGTGCGGAGTGCTTTCAGATAATATGCATCGTAATAACCGCTGCTCAGCACGAAAGAGCCAAGCATGATACGGCGTTTTACCTCCGGCCCGAATCCTTCAGAACGGGATTTTTTGTACATGTTGTGAAGTCCCTCGTATTCTTTGGTGCGGTAACCATATTTGACACCGTCAAATCTTGCCAGGTTGGAACTTGCCTCTGCACAGGCGATAACATAATATGCAGGGATCGCATATTCTACCAGGCTTAAATCAAACTCTTCCACGATGGCGCCCTTTTTCTTTAATTCCTCTGCAGCCTGCAAAACTGCTGTTTTTACCTCCGGTTCTAAGCCTTCCCCGAAATAATCGCGTGGGATACCAATCTTCATTCCGGCGACATCATCCACCAGCGCCCTGGTAAAATCATAATCCTCCCTTTTCACGGAAGTGGAGTCCTTCGTATCATAAGAAGCGATCGCCTCTAATATCGTGGCACAGTCTGTCACATCTTTTGCGACCGGTCCGATCTGATCTAAGGATGAACCGTAAGCGATCAGTCCGTAACGTGATACCGTTCCGTAGGTCGGCTTGATTCCGGTCACGCCGCAGAAGGAACTCGGCTGACGGATGGAACCGCCGGTATCTGATCCAAGTGCAAAGACACATTCCTCTGCCGCAACCGCTGCACAGGAACCACCCGAAGAACCGCCCGGCACATGCTCTGTGTTCCATGGATTTTTTGTCTCACCGTAAGCGGACGTCTCTGTCGTGCTTCCCATGGCAAACTCATCCATGTTGGTCTTTCCTAAAATAACTGCCCCTGCTTTTTCCAGATTCAAAACTGCCTCCGCCGTGTAGGTCGGAATAAAGTTATATAAAATCTTAGAAGAACAGGTGGTAAGCAGATCTTTCGTACACATATTGTCTTTGATGGCAACCGGTACACCTGCAAGCGGCCCCGTCAGTGTGCCGTCATCAATCTGTTTCTGTACTTCCTTTGCGCGTTTCAGTGCTCCCTCTCTATCTACTGTCACAAAGCTGTTTACGAGTTTTTCTTTTTTCTCAATCGCGTCAAGCGCCGCCGTAACAGCTTCCTCTACTGAGATTTCTTTTGCTTTTATTCTTTTGCCGAGTTCCACGGCAGTCAAACTCATAATATTCATATAAATCTCCATTCCTGCTCCTGCTTTTTATCCGAACATTTTCTTTGCCTGCTGCACAAAATGTTCTTTGAGCAATCTGATTAATCTCCAATTGTCTTTGGCACTTTAAATCCACCGTCTTTCTGTGCCGGTGCATTCGAAAGCGTCTCTTTGCTGCCGTCTCCGTTTGTCACTACATCTTCCCTGAATACATTGTTTACCGGGAACACATGTGACATCGGCTCCACTCCTGTGGTGTCAAGTTCATTTAATTTATCAATATAGTTGAGCATTTCTTCCATATCTTTCTTTGCATGTTCTTTCTCTTCCTCATTCAGCTCTAATTTTGCAAGGATTCCGACATACTCGATCGTCTCGTCTGAGATCTCATTTTTGCGTCCTGTTTTAATGACTTTCGGTTCTTCCTCTTCGATCTCCGGTTCCAGGGTTTCCTCCGGCTCTTCAGCAACAACCGGTCCAACAACCAGACCATAGCAGGCAACATCCCCTGCCCCGGAGTTGTTCCACTCTGCCTGGATCGCAGTTCCTTCATATTTTAATCCACATTTTTCCATCACTTTCGCAGAGTATGGATTTCTGGTATCACATCTCGCCTGGATCCTGCGTGCGCCGACTTCATTGGTCAGGTATTCCACAACGGCTGAAAGCGCCTCGGACATGATTCCCTTATGCCAGTAATCGCAGCTTAAACAATAGCCGACTTCCATGGACTGTACTTTTTCATTGACCATCACCACACCGATGCTGCCGATTGCCTCACCGATCTCTTTTAATTCGATACACCATTCATATTTTTCCGGTTTCTCATAGGCGGCAATCCAGCCTTTCAAAATACCTTTTGTCTCCTCTTCGCTCTCGTGTGCCGGCCACAGCAGATATCTTGTCACTTCCGGGTCAGATGCCCAGTTGCGGTACATCGGCTCTGCATCGGAAAGTGTAAATCGTCTTAAAACAAGACGTCTTGTCTCGATTGTTTTTGTTCCCAAATGTTTCACGGCTGTTCTCCTTTTTCATTCATATGATGTCTGTTTGCAAAACTCAATTTACATTCAATTTTGAACCTGATATGGATCTAAAATTATTTTGTTTTGGATTCTTTGCATCTGTTCTAACCTGATTACGGCTCTAATCTGCTTAAATCACGAGGGAATAAAGTAGTTTCACGAACATTGTCCTCACCGACTAATTTCATGGTCAGACGCTCTAATCCGATTCCAAGTCCACCATGTGGCGGCATGCCATGTTTGAATACGGATAAATACTGTTCCATTCCCTCAGACTCCATACCACGCTTTTCGATTTTTTCCATCAGTTTGTTGTAATCGTGGATACGCTGTCCACCGGTCGTGATCTCAAGTCCCTGATATAAAAGGTCAAAACTTAAGGTATAAGTCGGATCTGCCGGATCGTCCATCGCGTAAAACGGACGTTTCTTGGATGGATAATGTGTAACAAATACGAAATCCGCATCATACTCTTCCTTAAAGTACTGTCCGATGAGTGCTTCCTCCTCCGGCTCAAGATCGTATGGATTTCTGATCTGGCGGTGATATTTTTCTGCCACTTTTTCTTTTGCTTCATCGAAGCGCACGGTCGGAATTTTTTCGACGTTCGGCAGTGTGACGCCTAATAACCGAAGTTCCTCTGCATAATCTTTTTTGAGCAGTGCGATCATATACTGCAAAAATCCGGTCTCCATCGCCATGATATCTTCAAATCCATCAATATATCCCATCTCAAAATCAAGGCTGGTGTACTCGTTCAAGTGACGTTTGGTATTATGTTTTTCTGCACGGAATACCGGCGCCGTCTCAAATACCCGGTCAAATACGCCGACCATCATCTGTTTGTAAAACTGAGGACTCTGCTGTAAAACTGCCGGTCTGTGAAAATATTCCAACCGGAACAGGTTTGCCCCGCCCTCTGCACTTTTTGCACCGATCTTTGGTGTATGGATCTCTGTAAACCCCTGACTGTATAAGAAATCACGAAATCCCCGTACCACACCTTCCTGAATACGGAATTTTGCACGCTCCCTGATATTTCGAAGGGCGATCGCACGGTTGTTTAAATTTGCCTCCAAGGAGGTATTTAATTTCCATTTTGAGATTGCAAGCGGCATCGGTGCAGCCGGTTCGGACAATACCTTGATTTTATCCAGACGGATCTCAAATCCGTGTGGTGCACGTTCCTCCGGTTTTACGGTTCCCTCCACCTCAATCGTTGCTGCCTCTTTTAAATCTTTTAAGTCAAACTGTGTTTTTCCTTCTTCGTAAACACACTGGATCAGTCCTTCTCTCTTTCTTAAGACAATAAATGCAACTTCACCCATATCACGGATGGTATGCACTGCTCCGTTTACTTTTACACTTTTTCCCTCATGGCTGCCGGTCAGTAAATCACCGATCTCTAAGGTTTCCTTTTTGTTTACACCTGTCATGAATTCCATATTCTGTACACTCCTTTAGATATGATAAGGTGCGGGACGGGAACCTTTTTGAAAAACAAAACTCTGTCTTTCAGATTTTCAACAAATAATAGAATGCACGCTCCGCGAACATTCTATTATCATGAATACAAAAAACCCCGGAAAAGCATATGCTTTTCCGGGGCGAAATCTCTTAGTATCCCGCGGTACCACCCGCATTGAAAAATGATGTCGTTCTCATCATCTTTCCGCTCTCTGTGCTTAACGCGCACTCACGTACTGACCTACTTTCAATCCGCTGCCGCTGTTTTTAAGATCAACCGCTCGTGCAAATTCCTGTTCAATCAGTCTGCTCCAGAGTGTTCCCTTGACCTTCTCTTTCAAACAGCGCTCTCAGTCGGTGACGCTGTATTCCTGTCGACGCCCAAAGATCAGAGTCTCTTTCATCGCTTTACTGTTTTAACGTTGTAACATTTATACCACATAGATTTCTTCTTTGCAATATTTTTTTGCAACTTTTTTTGTTTTATGCTGCATTTTTATTGATGCACCAACATTATTTTACAGTAATTTTGCAGGTTGCTTTCTTTCCACTTGCAGTTTTTACAGTAATCGTGGCTGTTCCTTTTTTCAGCGCCTTTACTTTACCATTCTTATCAACTGTTGCCACTTTTTTGTTGGAACTCGTCCAGGTAAGTTTATCTGTTGAGGAAGAAGGTGTCATAGTCGCTTTTAAGGTCAGAGTCCTGCCCTTTGCAACAGTCGCCTTGGTTTTGTTTAATTTTACCTTGGTTGCCGGTACTTTTACCGTCACTTTACAGGTTGCTTTCTTTCCACCTGATGTCTTTGCGGTAATCGTTACAGTACCTTTCTTTACAGCCGTTACAACACCATTTTTATCGACTGTAGCTACTTTCTTGTTAGAACTGCTCCATGTCACTTTGTCCGTTGCATTCTTATCAAGAGTAGCTTTCAGCTGTTTTGTTGCATTTTGCTTTAATGTCAGTTTCTTTGCACTCAGTTTAATACCTGCTGACTTCTTATTACTCTTTACAACGGTCACTTTACAGGTTGCTTTCTTTCCACTTGTTGTTTTAACTGTAATCGTAGCTGTTCCTGTTTTGACTCCTTTGATCTTACCGCTCTTTGTTACTGTCACTACCTTTTTGTTTGATGTAGACCATGTAAGTTTATCTGTCGTTGTCTTCGGAAATACAGATGCTGTCAGTTTCGTTTCAAATAAGTATTTGTTACTGTAAACTGCAACATTTTTATATCCATAAGATTCCATCGTATTCAAAAATGTTTTTGCAATATTTCCGATCTGTGTGCTGCTTAACTGATTTAACATATCA
>ERZ773173.3005-NODE-3005-length-11483-cov-7.072891_pt1 | contig 11483 bp, 2 predicted proteins | sample MGYA00580535_ERZ773173 | MGnify/ENA primary metagenome ERZ773173 (study PRJEB29015, sample SAMEA2737856) | human gut metagenome | biome: human gut; feature: human-associated habitat; material: faeces | place: China | collected 2012 ...
CCAGGTCGCCGCGCACTGCCACAGTGACCTCCGACACGCCCTCAGGCAGGGTATAACTGTAGCTGCCGTCGGCGTTGGCGGTGGGAGTCAGGCGGACGTAGTTCCCATCCGCATCCTTATACGCTGCCACGCAGGCTCGGTCACAGGTCACCGTCAGCGTCTGCCCATCCACCCGGCACGTCGGTGCGTTGTCCCCACCGATGGGATTCACGACTACCGCGGAGGCCTCTGCCCGAATGCCCGTGACCTTGAAGCCCCACTCGCTACCGGAACCGTCGCTGTTTATCTGAATCTTCACCGTATCACCGGGGACCGTGACGGTGGTTCCGGCCAGCTCTGTGCCGGTGTATTTACCGATCTGTTGCCCGTTTCCGTCATAAATGTACAAATAGTCGAAGCCGTCCTCCATGCAGGTCCGCTCATCGAAGGTCACATACAGCTTCTGTGCCCCGGGGCTGGTGTACAGCCAGACATCCGTGCAGCTGTCCGGATAATCGTGGGGACTCTCCATCTGCTCCGGCTGGGTGCAGATGTAAGCAGTGTTGCTGACAGTAACCTGGCAGGTCCTCGTCACGCCGCTGCCATCCAGCGCAGCGGCTGTAACGGTAGCCGTACCTTTTTTCAGCGCTGTCACCAGGCCGTTTTCATCCACGGACGTCACGGTGGGATCGGAGCTGGTCCACTGGACCCGCTGATCGGCGGCATTGGAGGGATACACGCTGGCCTGAAGCTGGAAGGTATCCGTTGCCTCCATCGTCAGCGAGGACCGGTTCAGGGAAATGCTGGTCACAGGCTGCAGCACCGTTACCTTGCAGCTGGCGCTGGCCTTGCCCACGCTGACCTTGATGGTGGCGGTGCCCACGCCCACGGCCTTTACCAGGCCGGTATCGCTGACCGTCACCACAGCGGTGTCACTGCTTTTCCAAACTACCTCGTCGGTGAAATCCTCCGGCGTTACCGTCAGCGTCAGCTGGCCGGAGGCGCCCTTGTTCAGGGTCAGGGCCGTCTGGTCCAGGCTGGCGGAGGTGGCAGAGACCTGCCGGTCCACGAATTTAATGCTGTTGGCGTTGGCGAAGGTCTCGGCATACGTTCCGGCCACGCCGTAAATTGTCAGCTTGTCCGGGTAGCTGAAAGCGTTGGCGGAAATGCTGGTGACGCTGCGGGGGATGGTAATGGAGCTGAACTTGACAGAATCCTTGAAGGCGTTGTCCTTGATGGCTGTCACGCGCCGGGGCACCGTCAGCTGCTCCAGTGCGTCGCAGTGCCGGAAAGCGGAGGCGGGGATGGTCGTGATGCCGGCGCCCAGCTTCACATCCGTCAGAGCGTCGCAGTCATAGAACACCGAATCGCCCAGTGATGTCACGCTGTCGGGAATGGTGATTTTTGTCAGCCCGTCGCAGTCGTAAAACGCCTGATAACCCACAGAGGTAACCGTGGCCGGGATGTCCATTTCCGTGATGGCGTCGCAATTGTAGAACGCATTAGACTCGATGAGCTCCGGCGCCTTGCTCCAAACGAGTTCCTTCAGCGCGGTGCAGTTTTTGAATGCACTGTCCCGGATGTTCTTCACAGACTCCGGCAGTACCAACTTCTCCAGCACCGTGCAGCCCGCAAAGGTGGAGGCCGGGATCGATTCCCAAGCGTTGGGCAGGGTCACATCTGTAAGGCTGGTGCAGTTGGCAAAGACAGATACAGCCATGCTCGTTACAGAATCGGGAAGCTTTGCCTCAAGCAGACTGGTGCAAGTGTTGAATGCATTGGCGCTTATCGTTTTCACGCCCTTGCCAAAGTCGACATGCTTCAGTCCCGTGGCTTTGAAGAAAGCGGAATCGCCAATCTCTGTTACGGAATCGGGAATGGTGATGGTTTCAATACCCGGGCAGTTTGCAAACAGGCCACCAGCCACGACCGTTGCGTTGTCCTCAATAGTAACGTCTTTCAACCCATCACAGTTATAAAAAGCGCCGGACTGATAATCATAGGCATATTCAGGTATATATGCCGTACTTGATTTCGTGAGGGTTTTGGGAATCGTAATAGATGTCAGGCTGTCGCAATCGAAGAACGCATGGGCGTCCATTTGGACCAGCCTGCTGGACAATTTCACATCAGAAAGTGCGCTGCACTTGGCAAATGCTCCGGCGCAAATCATTTCCACCGAGTTGGGGATTGTAATTTTTTCAAGAGCCGTGCATTTGGCAAAGGACTGCCCGCCTAATTTTGTCAGGGATTCAGAGAGTTTAACGTCCGTTAAATGGATACAGTTGCCGAATGCATAGTCGCCAATCTCTGTTACAGAATTGGGAATAGTGATGGTTTTGATACCTGGACAATTTGCAAACAATCCACCGGCCACAATAGTTGCACCATCCTCAATGGTAACGTTCTTCAAACCATCGCAGTTATAAAAGGCACCGTTTTGATAGCCGTAGGCGTATTCATTAATATATGCATCCACTGATTTTGTGAGGGTTTTAGGAATTGTAATAGAAATCAACTTGTCGCAGTCGAAAAACGCGTGGGCATCCAACTGTTCAAGGGCACTGGACAACTTTACATAATGGAGCGCACTGCATTGGGCAAATGCTCCGGCGCTGATTTTTGTTACGGTATCTGGTATATCTATTGCCCATAGGGAGGTGCAGCTGGCAAATGCTCTGGTACCTATGGTCATTAGTCCATCATTCAATGTAATACTCGAAAGGCTGTTGCATCCGAAAAATGCCAAATCGCCGATAGCCGTAACAGTATCCGGGAAAGATACTGCCCGCAGCAGTGAATTCCCTTTAAACGCCTCATTCCCGATCGCTACCACAGTATACCCATCCAGCTTAGACGGGATAATGAGGCTGGTGGCATTGCCCTTATAGCTGGTGATGGTCGCATTTTCATCGTCATCCAGCGAATAGGTATAAATCACAATGGGCTGCCCGTCCCGGCCATAGCCGGTGCCGCCGAAGCCGGAGGACCAGCCGCTGGACATATAGGGTGAGTCACCGGAAGTATACCAGTCATCAAACCCACCCAAGACTCCAAACCAACTCGCTACATTGTCCCGTGTACACTTCGGAACATTTTTTCCATCTTCGTAGTGATGCACGATTCGAATAGGACTATTTTCGTCTGTGTAAATCGGGTAATCAAGGCTTGTTTTGCGTGAATAATTAAACAGTTTGACGCTAGCCTCAAAACCGCCGTTAGCATACAGATACGCCGCAAAGTGCACACATTTAAGAGGGGCGTCATTATATGTCATCTGTTTCAATTCGCAGGTAACACCGGCCTTAAGATATCCGTACGCATTAAGTACTGGCATTTCCGTGATGCCCAGTTTGGCAACCAAGCCAACTTTTGCCGTTCCTTCCGTAGAAACAGTAAAGCTCTTCGCACCAATTTTAGGCACAAACCGCACACCGTTTGCTTTGCTGAAGGACAACTCTTGTGAAGCGTGCCCCTTCTCAATACTATCAGACGCAATAGATGCTTCTGTTTCCACAGAAAATGTTACGCCGCCCACGCCGGGGACACCCAATATGGCCAGTCTGATATCGTCAAGTTCAAAGGCGCTCGGATAGTCGAGTTTGACAACGTGATGCAGTTCATAGTCGAAGTCCAGTTTTACGGACGCAATGCCGTCAAAAACACTGACATTATAGGAAACTACTGCATTTTTTGCCTTAAAATTCAGCTCAATACTGCCTCCGTTGCCAAGGTCAACTTTCCTTTTAACGTTCAGCTCCGCCTTAGACTTGATGGTTCCGGATGCCTGAATTGCCGCTTGTGCCTGCGCATAGGTAGGGAATTCCTCACCTAAATCCTCCACATAGTAGCTGACTTCGGAGCCATCCAGCGGGATGACACTGCTCAGGTCCGCCTCTATTACACCCTGCGCATCCACATCCTCAAAAATAGCGCCGTCCTCCGCGCGAACAGCAGAGATGACGGTGTTCTGCCTACTGACGGCAACGCTGGTTGCCTGGTAGCCCACAGGGATCGTATTCTGATAAATAACAAAAAGGTCGCCGGACTGAATAGTCACCGGGCAGTTTACAATGGTGACGGTATCATCCTGTACGCTGACGTCCGTACCGTCCGGAAAAACGATCACACCGTCCAGGAATTTGTATACGCTGTTATAGTCCTCGGAAACAGCGGATAGGCCCATCACCGCCGCGGCGTCCTTGAGCATGGCGGTGGCCTCGGTGGAGGTCAGGGTCTGCTGGGGCAGGACCTTGCCGTCCTGCAGGGCGAACCAGCCGCGGTTCACGGCCACCTGCAGGTCATCCGGATAGCTGACCTCGGCGGATTCGGCGTAGGTATATTCCGCTCCCTGGTCCAACTGGAAGCCCAGGCAGAAATTCAGGGTGTGGGCTGCAAATTCACGGGTGGCTGGCTGGTCTGGTTCAAATGCCGACCCGGCCTCCAAATCAATGACACCGAACTCCACCGCTACCAGCAGGTCGCGGTAGCCTGCGGACGTCTCCTCCATGTCGCTGTAATAGTTGTCAGGGTAGTTGTCCTCCTCCACGGTCATGTCAAAGGCCTTGACCAACTGCCGCACCCATTCGATGCGGCTTACCGGCTTCTCCTCAGCCATGACCTGCGGCACCAGCAACGCTCCTACGCTGCACAGTACCAGCATGAGTGCGATGAGCTTTTGTTTCATGTGATATCTCTCCTTTTTTCTCACAATAAGGTTTATATCAGCCAACCCTCAGCTTTTCCAGAATATCCAGATATTCCTCCGGTAAGGTCAGCTGCGGTTGGTCGGCGATTTTCCAGCCCAGTGGATCCGTGCTGCGGCGCACCTCCTCCAGCATATCCGGTATAGCCAGCAGCTTTTCCCGGCAAACTTGCGCACTGGCGTCATCTCCCGACTGCCAATAAAACAGCATGGCTGTGTACAGCTTTTGAAAATAGTCGCCGTATTCGGCAAGTGTATAACGGCTGCAGGCAATGGCCGACTCCTTCTCCTGCATCATGGCTCGTATATCCCCCAGCGCATACGCTGCGTTGGCCTTGGCATCATGGCCCAGCGCTGAGTATGGGCTGTATGCCAGCAGCCGGTCCGCCACCGCGTTCAGCTGCTCCGCGTCATCCAGGGTGGTAAGCTGTTTTTCCAGTGCCCGCGTGTAAAACGGCGTGACCCGTAAAGCGGCCTGTGCGTTGCCCGTCAAAAACAGGAGGTCCCCTGTGCTGAGCCACAGGCTCACGGCAAGGCAGCAGGAGGCCAGAAGTGTGACAGACATGGTTCCCGTTCTTCGAAGCCGGCAGCACTTCCCACCGTCTATTTGCAGCGCAGGCAGCAGCAGAAGCCAAATCGCCAAAAACTGCAGGTCAAAGTCAACCAGTGCATGCCCCAGCAGCACGACCAACAGCATACGCTGGCGCATGGATGCAGCCCGGCTGAAAATCCCGTGTATACCCGCGGCAGCGCAAAGGCCAGCCGGGAGCCATCCCACGTCGATCAGCAGCTGCAGCAATTCATTGTGCACATAGGCCACGCTGTAAACACCGTGCTGGAAGCTTCCCTGCAAGGCATAATAGCCCATATAGCCTACGCCAAAGGGATGCTTCAAAATGACAGGAAGCAGATCCTTCGCATACAGTATCCGTCCCAGCAAGGTACTGGAACCAGCCGCAGCCGGGTCGTAATGCTCACCCCCACTGAGGAAATATGTCAGCACGGCATACAGCCCTGCGGCTGCTGTCAGGCAGCAGAATAAGAGAAGAGCACGCTTCCCGCTGCGACTCACTATGCCAATTGCCGCCAGTACTGCCACCAGGAGCAGCATAGCCCCGCGGCTGCCGCTTTCCAATACACCGAAAATCAGTAACGCGCAGAGGGTATATTCGCGCCAGGAGCGATTCTGCTGTGTGCAGACCAGCACCAGTGCGGCGATCAGAAACACCGCGAAGGTATTCGGATATTCAAAAAAACCGGCCAGACGCTGATTCACCAGAACCATATCCTGCAGGCCGGGGATCTTTCCCATCAGAAAACTCAGCAGTACCATTTCCCCTGCTCCCCAGGGAAGCAGTGCGTAAACGGAATCGCGTTCTCCCGGAGCAACTTGTAACAGGGCCAATACATACAAAAGCAACGGAAATGTGTGTACAAAGCCAAACGGAGCCATTCCTTTGTCTGCGGCCCAGGCCACGCTGCACGCATAGGCCAGCGGCAGCAGCAAAATCGCCGCGGTTGATAAATTCCAGCGGAACGTGAGCTGACCGTTTCTTTTGAACGCAGCCACGATGTACCAAACCAAGTAAATACCTACCGGAACAGCGGCAAATGAATAAAAACCGCCGGAGGCAAAGGGAAGTACGAATCCCAGCCATGCCAGCGGTTTTGCATCATCCGGCACGGCGGCCTTCCGCCTATGCAGAATAAGCCACCCCAGAACACCGTTTACCAGGCAGATCGCCCCGTACAGCAGGAGCTTGCGGGCAAGGGGACCGAGCAATGTCTGAAACAGCATAATTTCCTCCGAAATCTGAAAATGCAGAAAGGGAACACCCAGAACAGGGCTTATGCACTGGGTGTTCCCTTTTCCGCTATCTTGGAAACCCAACGATTTCCTTACTGCGTTATGTTATACGGTATGCTTTTTCTTGCTCAGCACTGCTGCCCCGCCCATCGTTGCCAGGACGGCCATGGCGGCATAGAGGACTACGCCGGCATCTCCGGTTTTCGGAGTCGTGGGCTGATCGGGCTTGGCGGGCTGATCAGGCTTGGCGGGTTGATCGGGCTTGGCGGGTTGATCGGGTTCACCGGTCGCGGGAATGGTCTCTGTGCGGGTCACACCGCAGACGGTACAGGTGAAGGTCTTTTCACCCTGCTCCGTGGCAGTGGCCTCCTTGGTGATCTTCCCCTCATCCCAATGGTGACCGGTGGCGGGGATCGTCACATCAGCAGCCTCTTTTTCACCGGCCTCATCAGTGAAGTTCTTCTGGCAGCGAGCACAGCTCCAGTATTCCGTGTTGCCATCTTCGGTGCAGGTGGCAGCCTTGGCGGCATGGTGGGTCATGTCGTGGCCCAGAGCCTTGATAACCTGACCGTCAGCGATCTTTTTACCGCAGTCCAGGCACCAGGTATCGCCGCTGTAGCCGTCCTCGGTGCAGGTGGCATCCCTCTGACCCCGCACTTCGGTGTTTCCAGCATGGTTGTCGGGGTCCACCGGCAGCGTCACATTCTGCACCTCACGGGCACCGGCTTCGTCAGCGAAGCTCTTCTGGCAGCGGGCGCAGGTCCAGTATTCGATGTTGCCCTCTGCAACGCAGGTGGCAGCCTTGGCGGCATGGTGGGTCATGTCATGACCCAGAGCCTCAAGGACTTCCTCCTCCGTGGCCTGGCAACGCAGGCAGGTATGATGTCTCAGGCCCTTTTCCGTGCAGGTGGCAGCCGTGTCCTCGATCCACTGATCCCAATCGTGGCCCAGAGCAGGAGCCACCAGAGACGTCAGCTCCAGTGCACCGGCAGCATCGCTGTAATCCTTGCCGCACTTGGTGCAGTGCCAATACTCTACGGTACCGTCGTTCGTGCAGGTGGCGGGTACAGCGTCATGATGGATCATGTTGTGGGTGTGATCCAGTTTGGGGATCTCCACACCCTCCTTGGCATACTGGCAGACGGTGCACTCCTCGTGCTTCATGCCGGTGCTTTCCTCGGTGGGCTCTCTGTCGATTACCCACTGGAAGTCGTGGGCGGCCACATCCGTCTTGCTGCCGCAGTCGCAGGCGTGCCAATGATTTTCCGCGTCACTGGACCAATTCTTGCTGTAGCTGTGACCCTGGGCAGGCAGAATGGTGTCCGCCTCTGTGATCTCCTTGGTGCAGGCTTGATCGCTGAAGAACTTGCCGCAGCGGGCGCAGGTCCAATACTCGATGTTGCCGTTTTCCTCGTGGGTAGGCTCCACGCGATCATGGTGCCGGCTGTCGTGGCCCAGGGCATCGACAACGGGGATCGCATCGATGGCGTTGCCGTCCTTATCCAGCATCTGGCCGCAGGCATCGCAGGTGTAGTACACCTCGCTGCCCGGCTCAGTGCAGGTAGCGGCAACAGCCGGATGCTCCGTTTTCGCGGTGTGGGGGCATGTAATGGTCAGTGTGGCCGTGGCTACCGCCGTATCTTCCCAGTACTCATCGCTGCCCTGGAAAATATCCGCTGTGATCAGAAGGGTCTTCAGACCAAGCGTATACGTTCCCGCAGGCGTGTTTGCCGGGATGGTGAAGGTGATGTCGCAGATGTGGTCTGTCTCGTAGTTGTCCGGGGTAAAGGACATCCACGCGACCTTACCGCTGCCGATCTGGAAACCGGGCAGGTCCTGCGACGAGACAGCGGTTCCCTTGATGCCGCCTTCCTCGACGACGTCGGCCTCAAAGGAGTCCAGGGTGATCTTCTGATTGACCTTGATGGAGACGACGACAGTCTGTTCCTGATCGGACACATAGACAGTCGGCTTGTCCAACTCAGCCGAGAAGACGGCCCCTCGGTTGTTGCTTTCGTTGGCGGCCAGTGCCGGCACGCAGAGCGAAACGCTCAGCAGTGCCGCCAGCAGCAATGCCAACAATCGCTTGCTCAGGTGTTTCATGCTGTGATCTTCCTTTCTGTTATTTTCCAACACGCTTTCCGCATGTATTGGACAGTTTTACACGGGTGGAGGCTGCCGCTCACCACTTCACGGCAGCGCTGTTGGTGACGGCAGAGAGGACCTGCCGGGCTTCCATGGCGCTGATCTTCCCGTCGCCGTTGAGGTCGGCGCAGAGCATTTGCAGAGCGTCCAGGCTGTCGGCGCGGGTAACGGCTGTCATGACCTGCCGGGCCTCCTTGGCCGTAAGCTTGCCGTCGCCGTCCAGGTCGCCGCGCACTGCCACAGTGACCTCCGACACGCCCTCAGGCAGGGTATAGCTGTAGCTGCCGTCGGCGTTGGCGGTGGGGGTCAGGCGAACGTAGTTCCCATCCGCGTCCTTATACGCCGCCACGCAGGCCCGGTCACAGGTCACCGTCAGCGTCTGCCCGTCCACCCGGCACGTCGGCGCGTTCTCCCCGCCGATAACATTCAATTCCACAGGACCTGTCCGGCCGAAATGAATGGTGGCATTCAGCAGAGGATCGTTGTAGTTACCGATTTCTATTTTCTGCCATTGCTCCTCTGTTCCGGGGTAATAGACATCCTGAAGACTGGTGCAGCCGTTAAAGACATTCTCTCCAATGCAGGTAACACTGTCTGGAATTATTATGCTGGGCAAAGAACTGCAGTCATAAAAGGCGTAGTCCAATATGCTGGTCACACCATCCGGAATGTCCACGCTTTTTAAGGAACTGCAGCCAGAAAAGGTGCCCCACTCAATGCTGGTCACACTGTATGGAATTGTCACACTCTCCAGACTGCTGCATTCACCGAACGCAGCCTCTCCTATGGCTGCTACGCTATTGCCGATTGCCACACTGGTCAGGGAGCTGCAGCCACTAAAGGCGTAGTCCAATATGCTGGTCACACTGTCTGGAATTGCCACACTCTCCAGACTGCTGCATTCGGAGAATGCAGCCTCTCCTATGGTTGCTACATTATTGCCGATTGCCACACTGGTCAGGGAGCTGCAGCCGGCGAATGCAACATATTCAATGTCGGTCACACTGTCTGGGATTTCCAAATTAATCAATGAACTGCAGCCATAAAAGGAGCGATAAGCTATATCTGTCACACCATTCGGAATGCTGATTTCTTCCAACGATGTGCAACCGCTAAATGTCTCCCTGGGGATAGCCGTCAGACTCTGCGGCAGGGATATACTCGTCATAGCTCCCGAAGACGCAAACGCTCTATTCCCCATCACACGCGTTCCGTCCCGGACTGTATAGCTCTTGGCAGAATCCTTATTTGCTACCGCGACTAGATACGGACCTACATACAGAATGTTGTCCTCCCAATTATCGGCATTATTGTAGTAGGCGGTTCCATCAAGGACGTTGTCTCCTAGGTCCGTGATTTGTCCGGGCCACACAACATCTGCAAGGGCAGTACAATTTGAAAAGGCCCCCCACCCAATGCTGGTTACGCTGTCTGGAATGCTCACACCGGTCAGGGAACTGCAGTTCTCGAAGGTAAAATCTTCAATGCTGGCTACGCTGTTCGAAATTACCACGCTGGTCAGGGAACTGCAGTTGTAAAGAGCACCCCGCCCAATGCTGGTCACACTGTTCGGAATATTCATACTGGTCAGGGAACTGCAGCCCTCAAAGGCACTGTACCCAATGCTGGTCACGCTGTTTGGAATTGCCACACTGGTCAGGGAACTGCAGCCACTAAAGGCGTGGCCCAATATGCTGGTCACGCCATTCGGAATGCTGATTTCTTCCAATGATGTGCAGTCCTCAAATGTTTCATAGGGGATGGCCGTCAGACTCTGCGGCAGGGTTATGCTCGCCATTACTTTCGAGTCCGAAAATGCTCCATTTGCCATTAAACGGGTCCCATTTCGGACCGTATAGCTTGTGGCAGAATCCTTGTTTGCCACTGAAACCAAATACGGCCCTACGTACAGGATGTTACCCTCCCAGTTATCGGCGTTATTGTAGTAGGCGGTTCCATCAAGGATATTGGCTCCTAAGCCCGTAATCTGCCCGGGCCACACAACATCTGCAAGGGAAATACAGCTCTCAAAGGCACCCCACCCAATGCTGGTTACACTGTCCGGAATGTTCACACTGGTCAGGGAACTGCAGCCCCTAAAAGAGCCGCTCCCAATGCTGGTCACACTGTTTGGAATGTTCACACTGGTCAGGGAACTACAGTTCTCGAAGGCACTGCCCCCGATGCTGGTCACACTGTTCGGAATTGTCACACTGGTCAGGGCGCTGCAGCCGCAAAAGGTACAGTCTTCAATGCTAGTCACACCGTTCGGGATCATCACGCTGGTCAGGGAACTGCAGCCGTAAAAGACCCGCTGCCCAATGTCGGTTACGCTGTTAGGGATTGTCACACCGGTCAAGGAACTGCAGCCGTAAAAGGTGCCGTACTCGATGTAAGTCACGCCATTTGGAATATTTACGTTGGTCAGAGAGTTGCAGTTCTCGAAGGCAAGAGCGCCTATGCTAGTCACTCCGTTAGGGATTGTCACACCGGGCAGGGAACTGCAGCCATAAAAGGTGCCGTACCCGATGCTGGTCACACTGTCCGGAATGCTTACACTGGTCAGGGAACTGCAATCGGAAAAAGCATAGCTCCCAATGCCAGTCACACCTTTACCTATTATGACCGTCTGGATACGATCGGCATATTCATGCCAGGGTGCGAATTCCGAGTAGCTATAGTAGTCCGTCATATCCCCTGTGCCGGAGATGGTCAGGACTCCGTCGCTGGACAGTGTCCAGGTCAGATTTTCGCCGCAGGTGCCGGACGCAGTGTCGTCCGCCCAGCCAGCAGTGGGCAGCATGGTCAGCAGCATCAGTGCCGCCAGCAGCCAGGATAACAATCGTT
>ERZ773173.3007-NODE-3007-length-11475-cov-4.774781_pt1 | contig 11475 bp, 10 predicted proteins | sample MGYA00580535_ERZ773173 | MGnify/ENA primary metagenome ERZ773173 (study PRJEB29015, sample SAMEA2737856) | human gut metagenome | biome: human gut; feature: human-associated habitat; material: faeces | place: China | collected 2012 ...
CGGTCAGGCCGTGGAACTTCTCGGGCAGGGGGCGCAGGCTCTTGGCCAGCAGGGTCAGCTCAGTGGCGCGCACGCTCAGCTCGCCGGTCTTGGTGCGGAACACCTCGCCCTTCACGCCGATAATGTCGCCCACGTCCAGCTTTTTAAAGGCGGCGTAGGCCTCGTCACCCAGCTCGTCGCGGCGGACGTAAAGCTGGATATCGCCCTTGTCGTCGCGCAGGTGGGCAAAGCTTGCCTTGCCCATGACGCGCTTGGACATCATACGGCCTGCCAGTGCCACCAGCTTGCCGCTGTCGGTCTCGTTGGGCAGTTCCTTAAATTCTTCCTTCAGGTCAGCAGAATACGCGTCCTGCGGGAACTTGGTCAGGGTAAAGGGGTCGTTGCCGGCGGCCTGCAGGTCGGCCAGCTTCTGGCGGCGCACCTGTACCTGCTCGCTCTCGGACAGACCCGCAGCGGGGTTTCTCTTTTGCTCTTCCATGGTTACTCCTACTTAGTTTGCAGAATGGGTGATGGCCAGCACAGTGTACTCCACGGTCTGGCCGGTGGGCAGCAGCACTTCGACCTTTTCGCCCACAGCCTTGCCCATCAGGGCGTGACCCACGGGGCTCTCATCGCTGATCTTGCCGTTGAAGGCGTCAGCTTCGGTGCGGCCCACGATATCGTATTCCTCGGCCTCGTCCTCGCCGGTCTCACGGATGGTGACGTGGGTACCAACAGAGACGTTATCCACGCTCAGCTCGCTCTCGTCGATTATAACTGCGTTCTTGATGGTCTGCTCCAGCTCGGTGATGCGGTTCTCCACCAGACCCTGCGTATTTTTGGCCTCGTCGTACTCGCTGTTCTCAGACAGGTCGCCGTGGCTGCGGGCTTCCTTGATCTCTTCAGCCAGCTCCTTGCGGCGGACGGTTTTGAGGTATTCCAGCTCCTCCTGCATTGCCTTCAGACCGGCAGCGGACATCTTGATCTCTTGTGCCATTTGAGAATCTCTCCTTGTTATTAGCTGTATTTCTTTCGCGCAGCCACAAAGCCGCACAGGAATGCCATTTTGACTACACTATTATAATAGCAAGCCGGTGCCTTGTCAACAAAAAAGGCGGCAGTATGGCAGAAAAAAGCGGCTCTTACCGCGCGCCTTTTCCATGCCGTCCCGGAAATCGAGCTTTCTCCCCTGCCTGTATGAAAATGCGATCCCGGAAAGTCCGCAGACCTTCCGGGATCGCTCTGACATCTTTTTACTCAGATAAGCTTTGGCACCTCTGCGGTCAGCAGCTCTGCCAGCCGGGCGTGACCCTTGCAGGTCAGGTGCATAAAGTCCACCTCGTTGAACTCGCACTCGGCGGCGTCCATAAAGTGCACGCCCTGCCGCTCGGCCACGATACGCAGCTGCTCGGCGACCCCGCGGGATTTCTCCACGCAGCCTGCGCCCATGACGGCATCGTGGAAGCCGTCCTTGATGCAGGGCGGCGCCACCACCAGAATGTTAGGTGCCTTGCCACCCCAGCAGTCCACGCTTTTCACCTTGAGCAGCAGCCGCTCCATGCCTGCGCCGATGCAGGCAGCGTTTGCGCCAAAGCGCTCCTTGACGTCGTTCGTGCCCAGCATGATGATGAGCAGGCCGATGACCTCGTGGCTCTTGAGCAGGGCGTAAGCCACGCTCAGTGCATCCATGGACTCATGCAGCGGGTCCACGAACACGGTAGTGCGGCCGGAAAGCCCCTCCTCGGTGACCAGATACTCTTCGCCCAGCGCCTTTTGCAGGCGGCAGGTCCAGCGCTCGTCCTCGTTGAAGCGGATGCCATGGTCGGCGCAGTCGTTGGGGTCGGCACAATAGCCGTGGGTGTTGGAATCACCCAGACAGAGAATATGCTTTTTCATAACCAAATCACTCCTTTTCCATCGTCTGCCGGAAGTAGTACACAGCGCCCACCATCCCGGCATCGTTGTGCAGCTGCGCGGCACGAATTTCCAGCCCTTCGGCAAAGGCGGGCATGACTGCAGCCTTTACCTTGGCGGCAATGGGGTCGATGAGCAGTTTCTGCTGGGCAGACACGCCGCCGCCGATCAGGATCAGCTGCGGGTTGAAGATATGCACCATGCCTGCAAGCCCCTGTGCGATTTCGTCCGTCCATGCGTCCAGCAGCGCCAGCACCGTCTCGTTGCCCGCCTCAGCGGCGGCAAAGATAGCGCGGCCATCCTTCCATGCCGGGTCTTTCTCCTGCGCGGCGCGCACCAGAGCGGTGGTGGCGGCGTAGCGCTCCCAGCAGCCCTTTGCGCCGCAGGTGCAGTCCACGCCGTCCAGCGCGTGGGTGCGGTAGTGGCCCAGCTCGCCGCCCAGACCCCGCGCGCCTTCCAGCAGACGGCCTCCGGTCAGGATGCCGCCGCCCACGCCGGTGCCCAGCGTCACACCGATGACGTCGGTATAGCCCTGTGCACCGCCGACCCACACCTCGCCCAGCGTCATACAGTTGGCGTCGTTGGCTACCGTGACCGGCAGGCCAAAGGTCTTTTCCAGTTCCGCCTTGATGGGTGCGCCGATGTAGTTGGGCAGATTGCCGCAGGTACCCGCCACGATGCCCTTGCGGCTGTCGATCTGGCCGGTGGCCGAAACGCCCACGCCGACAAGGGCGGCAGGGGAGAGGCCCTGCGCTTCCACAAAGGCTTTGGCTGCCTTGCACACCGTGGTCAGGATGGGCGTCTCGTAGCCGTCAAAGCTGACGCTCTCCTCGGCTTTGGCCAGCACGGCACCGGTCTCATCCACGATGCCCAGCTTGACGGAGGTGCCGCCGATATCAATGGCAAGATACTGTTTTGTCTTCATAAAAACGTCTCCGCGTCAGTGGTTCATGGCGTTGATGGCACCGGTGAAGCGGGCCGTGATCTCGGCCGGGCGGGTGATGGCACCGCCCACCACCAGTGCAAAGGCACCGGCTTCCAGTGCCTTGACCGCCTGTTCCGGGTAGTGGATATGACCCTCGGCAATGATCTTTGCCGGGCACTCTGCGGACAGCTTGCGAATAAAGTCAAAGTCGATATCATCAATGCCGGTGGTCTCGGGGGTGTAGCCGCGCATGGTAGTGCCCACAAAGTCGGCACCTGCCTCGGCGCAGAGCATGGCGTTTTCAAAGTTATCGCAATCGGCCATCACCAGCTGCTCGGGGTACTTTGCCTTGATGGCGCGGATGAACTGTGCGGAGGTGGAGCCGTCCGGGCGCAGCGCACCGGTGCCCTGCACGGCAAGGATATCCACCCCGCAGGCCACCAGCTCGTCCACTTCCTTCATGGTGACGGTGATGTACATGGGTGTGCCGGGGTAATCCTTTTTGATGATGCCGATGACCGGCAGCTCCACCACCTGCTTGATTTGGGTAATGTCCCGCACGGTGTTGGCGCGGATGCCCACAGCGCCGCTCATGGCGGCAGCTTTCGCCATCAGGGGCATCACGCCGCCCTCCTTGGTATACAGCGGCTCGTGCTCCAGTGCCTGACAGGACACGATCAGTCCACCCTTGATCTGTGCAAACAGCTTTTCCTTATCCATGGTCTTACTCCTCCATTCTGATTTTGACGACCGCCTTGCGCACGCTGACACAGCCGTGCTGTACAAGGCCGGGCTTATGCAGCTCCTCCGGGAAGAACAGCACAAAGCGTCCCTCGCCCAGTGCACCGGTCACTACGCTGGCACTGTCCTGAAAGCCACAGTCCCCGGTAAATTCCCCGATCTCCGCGCCGGGCAGATTGGTGTAGCCCCAGCCCTCGCTGCCGGTAAGGTCTACCTGTAAATCAGCGTAACGCCTGTGGTACTCCGGGTGGTAGCCCGCGTCCGGGTGCAAGGTGGCGTCCATCAGGTTGATGAACACCTTATCGCCGTCCACCTCGGTGCGCCCCAGCGGCAGGGCGGCAAGGTCGTGGGTAAGCAGGTAGTCAATGGCGGTATCCAAGTTGGGGTGCAGTCCCCTGTACCGGCCCAGATGCTGCAGGGTATCGCAGATCATTCGCGTTTCCTCCAATAAAAGAAGCGCCCGCCTCCCCTCTGAAAAAGAGACGGAGAGGGGCGCTTTTATCCTGTTACAGCTTTGCGATGGCAGCTTCGATCATGGCCTGTGCCTCGGCCACAACGGCTTCATCCTCGGGGATCAGGCCGGGCATCGGGGCGCGCACGCTGCCCAGTTCCAGCCCGTACATCCGGCGCAGGATCTCCTTTTGCACCGCGTACAGATTGCCGTGGGCAGAGCACATCTTGTAGATGATGCGGTTTGCCTCGTACTGGATAGCACGGGCCTTTGCGATTTCGCCCTTTTCCAGATGGGCGTTCATAGCCAGATACAGCTCCGGCATTACGGCATAAGTGCCGCCGATGCCGCCGTCTGCACCGATGACGCGGCCGGAAACAAACTGCTCGTCCGGGCCATTGAACACCACAAAGTTGCCCTCGCCGCGGGCGGCAATGCCGGCATCCTTGAACATCTGGATGTCCTGCGTGGGCATGGAGCTGTTTTTCACGGCCACCACGTTGGGGTTCTTCAGCATCTCGTTCAGCAGGCTCATGGTCAGCGCCGTGCCAGCCAGCTGCGGGATGTTGTAGATGACGAACTCGGTGTTGGGTGCTGCTGCGGACATATCGTTCCAGTACTTGGCAATGGCGTACTCCGGCAGGTGGAAGTAGATGGGCGGGATGGAGGCAATGGCGTCCACGCCCACGCTCTCGGCGTGGCGTGCCAGCTCCATGCTGTCGGCGGTGTTGTTACAGCCAACGTGGGCAATCACGGTCAGCTTGCCCTTGGCTTCGCTCATCACGGCTTCCAGCACCGTCTTGCGCTCCTCGACGTGCTGGTAGATGCACTCGCCGGAGGAGCCGCCCACATACACGCCCTTGACGCCCTTGGCGATCAGGTGACGGGTCAGCGCCTTGACCCCCTCCACCGAAATGTTGCCCTCTGCGTCATAGCAGGCGTAAAAGGCAGGGATGACACCCTGATATTTTTTGATATCTTTCATGTTTCAAGCCCTTCTTTGCAATCAGTAATAATTCAAGATAAAATAGTCGTTCGTATCAGGTTCTGAGGCTTTTTGCTCCGGGCGGGGGGTATTTTTGCCCTCTTGCCGCTGTCGCAATTTTAGCCCTTGACCGCACCCATTGCGATGCCCTTGGTGAAGTACTTCTGGAAGATGAGGAAGATGATGATGATCGGCACTGCGGCCAGTGCGGCACCGGCCATGATCAGGCCGAAGTCGGTGCTGTTCTCTGCCTGCAGTTTTGCAATGCCCAGCGAGATGGTCAGGTTGCTGGTGCTGGACAGCATGATCAACTGCATGAAGTAATCGTTCCAGCTGTTGATGAAGGTAAAGATGGCCAGCGCGCCGATACCGGGCTTGACCATGGGCAGCACGATCTTGACAAAGGTGCGTGCCTCGCTGGCGCCATCGATGCGGGCAGCCTCCAGCATTTCGGTGGGGATGCCCTCACTGAACTGCTTCATCAGGAACACGCCGAACGGCCAGCCCACAATGGGGAAGATGACCGCCCAGATGGTATTGTACAGGTTCAGTGCGCTCATCTCCCGCAGCAGGGGGATCAGGATGACCTGCTTGGGCAGTGCCATAGCGCAGACGATGAGGGTGAACAGCAGCTTGCGGCCCACAAAGCGCTTTTTGGCCAGCGCATAGCCGGCCATGGCGGCGGTCAGGCAGGTAAGGATCATGGACATAACGGCCATGAACACAGTGTTGATCATCCAGCGGATGGCAGCGGGAGCCATGGGGCCTACCGAGAAGTAGACGGGCTCGCCGTTGGCGCTGAACTTGGAGCCGAAGGGCACGGCCAGCTGCCACAGCGGGGCACGCTTACCGGCAAACAGTTTCTGGTAGTTGGTCAGCACCCACTGGCTGGGCCACCACTCCGGGGTGGTCGCATTGATGGCGGCACCGGTCTTGAAGGAGCCGGTGATGATCCAGTACAGCGGGAAGGCGAACAGCACCGCCATGATGCTGATGAGGATGATCGCCAGAATGGCGTAGGCGCTCATCTTTTTCAGTTTACTGGGATGGCGCTCCAACGGTTTTTGCTTTTTTGCAGCAGTTGCACGCATTGTTCCGCACCTCCTTAATTATCCTTGTTGCCCAGCTTGAACTGGACAGCAGACAGAATGGCGATGATCACCGCCAGCACCACGCCCATGGCGTTGCCGTAGCCGTACTTGTACTGCTTGAAAGCGGTGTAGTAGATGTAGTACATAATGGTATCGGTCTTGTGGTTGGGGCCGCCGGAGGTCAGCAGCTGGATCAGTGCAAAGCACTGGAAGGAGTTGATGGTGGTGATGACCAGAATGTACAGGGTGGTGGGCATAATGGCCGGCCACTTGATCTTCCAGAAGCACTGGAAGTCGGTAGCGCCGTCCACCTCGGCAGCCTCCACGATGGACTGATCCACGTTGCCCAGTGCCGAAACGTACAGCACGATGGGCTGACCCACGGAGGTAGTGAGCAAAATCAGGATGATACAGCCCAGTGCGAACCGCTCGTCACCCAGCCAGTTGATGTTTTTGTCCAGAATGCCAAGGCTCTTGCCCAGATAGTTAAAGATGCCGTAGTAGTTGTTGTACATCCACTTCCACACCACGGTAACAGCGACAGAGCCGGTGACCACGGGCAGGTAGAACACGCAGCGGAAAAGGCTGGTGGCCCACTCCGGCAGGTCTACGATGGCGGAGGACACCCACAGCGAGAAGATGCAGGTGATGGGCACCGACACGATAACGATGACGAAGGTGTTCTTTAATGCACCAAGGAAGATGGGGTCGGCAAACAGGGTCTTGTAGTTTGCCATCCCCACAAAGATATCCGCGCGGTTCATGGTGGAGTCAAAGAAGCTGGTCACCACGCAGAGGATCATGGGGTAGATGACGAAGCCCAGAAAGAAGATCAGGCTGGGCAGCAGGAAGCAGTAGGAGGCGAAGGTTTCGCGCCGTACCAGCGCACTGCTGCGTTTGGGCTCTTTCATTGCCGTCTTTGCAGCCAAGAGGATCACCAGACCTTTCGTTTGAGAGTGTTTTTTCCGTAAAAGGGCCCCTCCCTCACCCGGAGGAAGGGGCCTTGCGGTTCAGCTGTGATGCAGTTCAGAAAAAGTAGCGCTTATGCCTCGGCAGCAGCGGCTGCGTTTGCGTTGTCCACAAAGGTCTTGACGGCAGTCTCGACGGCCTCGCCGGAGCCCACGCGCTGCAGCATGTTCCACCACTCGGTGCGGGCAGTGGTCCAGCCCGGGGTGATCTGGTAGTAGTCACCCAGATAGCCCATGAACTTGCTGTACTCGCTCATGACCTCGTTGCCGGCGTAAATGTCGCCCACGCTGGTGCGGACGGGGAAGTAGGTGGAAGCCAGCACGCTGTCCTTGACCTGAGCGGGGTCGGCAGCGATGAACTCAATAAAGGTCTTTGCAGCCTTGATCTTGGCCTCGTCGCCGTTATCAAAGATGCCGAAGCCCCAGATGCCGCCGCACAGCTTCGGGTCGCCGCTTTCGGTGGGGAATGCCATGGGGAAGATCTCGTCGCCGCTGATGGTCTGGCCTGCGGCAGCGGTGTCAGCGTTCAGCTGCTGTGCAATGTTCCAGCAGAAAGCCATCTGCAGGGTGCCGTTGCGGAACAGGGTGATCTCCTCGCCGCCGTTGATGGAGGGATCGAAGTTGACGCCCTTTGCATCGTACAGAGTCTGAATGGCCTTGATGTTCTCGGCAGAGTCGGCGGTGTACTTGGTGTGGGCTGCATCGGTGAAGGTGCCGCCGTACATGTTGTTGATGATGGCGCGGGTGCCCTGGTCGCCGCCCTGACCGCCGCAGTAGACGGCTGCCACGTTCTCGTAGCCGCCCTTGTACAGAGCGTCAACGGTGTTCAGGAAGCCTTCGGTGCTCCAGGTGTGCTTGTCAGTATCAATGTACTTGTCCGCGCCCACTTCCTTGACCTTGGTCATGTTCACGGCCATGCAGTGTGCGGTCATGCACAGGGGATACTCGTAGTAGTCGCCCTTCTCGTTGTGGCAGGCAGACTCCACAGAAGCGTAGATGTCCTTCTTGGCGTCGTCGGTCCACAGGTCGTTCAGCGGAGCCATAACGCCCTTGGCACCCCAGTTGGCCACCAGACGCTCGGGTCCTTCCATGACCAGATCGGGTGCGCTGCCGCCCTCGATGGCGGTGTTCACCTGATCGTCGCCGTTGGTGTAGTCCAGATACTCCACGGTCACCTTGATGTCGGGGTACTTTGCGTTGAAGCTGGAGATCAGGTTCTGGACGGTATCGTCATTGCCCCAGCCGCCGATGGGGTATGTCCACAGCTTGATGCTTGCGCCGGTGCTGGCTGCACTTGCAGCAGCAGAGGAAGCGGTGGAGGAAGCAGCAGTGCTGGTGGAGGAGGAACCGCCGCAGGCGGCCAGTGCACCGGCAGCGCCCAGAATACCGGCAGCCTTCAGGAAGGAACGGCGGGAAATGCAGTTTTTCATGGTAGATTCTCCTTGTTCATCTTCTTCGACCCATCGGGGGATCGTACTCCGTTTTGCTCGTAGCGGCTGCTCGTGTCCGCAGCCGTTGTTTGTAGCCCAATTATAGAAAATTATTTTCATTTTGTCTATTCGTTCTTTTCATAAATTTTCATTTTTAAACCCGGCAGTCTGCACAAAATTGTGGGATATCAGAAAAAACACAATATTTTCATCCACTTTACTTGTCAAAATAGTTACAAAACGGTACACTTTCCCCAGCTGTTCTGAAAATCACTTTCAGCTTTGAAATTGTAAAAATGAAAAGCATTTTCACTATTTGGGGCATTTTTTCCTTCAAAACTGTGCCCTCTGCACAGAATCGGCGGGTAAAATGTGTTCATTACGCCTCTTGCACAGCGGCGCGGTTTCTCTTATACTTTTATATAAGAAGGTAAGCACGAACACGGCACCGGCATCGCCGGCGGCCTAAGTCAGGAGAGGGAAGAATGTCTACAAATTTTTGGGAGCTGCTGCAGCAGCATCAGGGCGACCTGACAAAATCGGGCCGCACCGTGGCGGACTATCTTGTGCAGCACGCAGCAGAGGCACAGTATCTGTCCATTTCCTCGCTGGCAAAGGAGTGCTGTGTGGCCGAGGCCACGGTGTTCCGGTTCTGCCGGTCGCTGGGCTTTGAGGGCTACCACGAAATGCGCATTGCGCTGGCGCAGGCCAATGCCACCGGTGTGCTGGTAAACCAGCAGGAGCCCGCCCCAGACGCCGACACCGCCACCCTGTGCGAGCACGCCTCAGCACTGTTCATGACCGCCATCAATGGCACCCAGAACGCCCTTTCGCCGCAGGCGGTGGATCAGGCTGTGGCGCTGCTGCACAGCGCCCGGCAGGTGTTCTGCATGGGACAGGGCGGCAGCATGGCCGCCGCCAAAGAGATCTGCGCCCGGTTCGCCTGCATCACCAACAAGTTCCGTGCCACCGCCGACAGCCACATGCAGGTCATGGCGGCCAGCCTGATGACCGAGCAGGACGTGGTGCTGTTCGTCTCCTACTCCGGCGCTACCCGGGACCTGATGGAGACCCTGCGCACCGCCAAGGCCAACGGCGCAAAGATCATCCTGATCACCCACTACGAGGACTCCCCCGGCGCAAAGCTGGCAGACATCGTGCTGCTGTGCGGCGCACAGGAAAGCCCGCTGGATTCCGGCAGCATCCCCATCAAGGTGGCGGTGCTGTATGTTGCCGAAGTGCTGGTGCTGCGGTATATTCTGGACGATAAGCCCGGCAGCACCGAAGCGCAGGAGCACACCACCGAGGCGCTGGCTGTAAAGATGCTTTGAGTATCAACTTAAAATTTCAGGTTCCATCATAAAAGTTGGGGTCGGGAGAAAATCCCGACCCCATTCTTTATAGAACAAAAAATCGGTCAGACCAGCAGGCCTGACCGATTTTTTGCTTATCAATGATGTTGCAGCGCTGTACGCTTAATCGCGGCGGCGGCTGTTGAGACCCAGCAGACGCACCACATACAGGAAGATGTTGATGAAGTCCAGATACAGCGTCAGTGCGCCGTAGATGGAAGCCTTTTCCGCCAGCTCGCTGTCCCCTGCGTAGTAGGAGTACATCTGGCTCAGCTTCTGGGTGTCGTAGGCGGTCAGCAGCATGAACACCACCAGACCGATGCCGGAGTACAGCACCGTGCCCATAAAGCCCATGCCAAACAGCACACCGACGAAGCCGGTGATAATCAGCGCAAACAGTGCCATCATCAGTTTGGGGCCCCAGCCGGACAGATCTTTGTGGGTGGTGGTGCCGTAGACTGCCATCAGACCGAAGTACAGCGAGGTGGCAAGGAAAGCCAGCACCAGTGTGCCCAGATCAAAGGCAAGGAAATAGTAGCTCAGCACCATGCCGTTGAGCAGGGCGTAGCCTAAGAACACCCCTCTTGCCGCACCCACGGACATATTCTGCACCCGGGCGCTCAGCACGATCACCAGCGCCAGCTCGGCAATGGTGAACAGCAGGTACAGCGAATTGACCACATAGAACAGCGGGGTGGTGGCGGTTACAAACGCCGCCGCAAAGGTGATCAGCAGCCCCAGCGCCATCCAGCGGTAGGTGCGGGTCATATAATCAGCCGAGGTCATTGTAGGCTCTGCATAGCCACGGTTGTAATTGTTATAACTCATCTGGGTTCCTCCAGTCTATTCTGCGGAGCATTTCTCTCTTGCTCCGGTCTACGGAATATAGTATACTGCATAGAAATGAACGTTTCATGAAAAAGGCTGTGATATTGTATGTCCCTTGGACTTTATCTGCATATTCCCTACTGTTTTTCCAAATGTCGGTACTGCGATTTTTATTCCCGCCCCGGGGAGCTGGGCGTACCGGACGCCTATGTGGACGCGCTGCTGCGGGAGCTGCACCGCTTTGCGCCGGATGCGCCCCTGCGGCCGGACACCCTTTATTTCGGCGGCGGCACGCCCAGCCTGCTCACCCCGGCGCAGGCAGAACGGCTCATCCGGGCAGCAGAGCCTGTGCCCGGTGCAGAGATCACCTTGGAAGCAAACCCTGAGACCGTCACCGAGGAGAGCCTGCGGGGCTTCCGGGCGGCAGGGGTGAACCGCATCTCCTTCGGGGTGCAATCTGCCCGGGACACCCAGCTGCGCACCCTTGGCCGTCCCCACAGCGCCAAGCAGGCGCGGGCAGCCTTTGCCGCCGCCCGGCGCGCCGGGTTCGAGAATATCAGCGGCGACATCATGCTGGCATTGCCCCACTATACGCAGGCCGAATTTGACGAGACACTGGAGCTGATCGAAAAAGGCGGTGCCACCCACATCTCGGCTTACCTTTTAAAGATCGAGCCGGACTCCGCCTTCGGCAAGCACCCGCCGGAGGGTCTGCCCACCGGCGATGAAGCCGCTGATTTCTACCTTTACGCCGTGGAGCAGCTGGAACACCACGGCTACCAGCAGTACGAGATCTCCAACTTTGCAAAGC
>ERZ773173.3046-NODE-3046-length-11308-cov-3.169821_pt1 | contig 11308 bp, 13 predicted proteins | sample MGYA00580535_ERZ773173 | MGnify/ENA primary metagenome ERZ773173 (study PRJEB29015, sample SAMEA2737856) | human gut metagenome | biome: human gut; feature: human-associated habitat; material: faeces | place: China | collected 2012 ...
ATGGCCGAGGATATGGAGGAGATCTACGCCGGGCGCGAAATGCGTTTCGAACTGCATGAGCAGGGACATCTGTTTGTGCGGATGAATCCGTCGCTGGCGGCCAGCCTGGTGTCGAACCTGCTGAAAAACGCCTATGTCCACGGTGACAGGGGCGGGACGGTGTCGGTCACTGTTGCCCCGCATGAACTGCGCGTCTGCAACAGCGGCGGCGGGGGCGCACTCGACGCGGAGCATATCTTCGAGCGCTTTTACCAGGGGACGAAGAAGGAGGGCTCGACGGGGCTCGGCCTCTCGATCGTCGACGCCGTGTGCCGCCTTTACGGGCTGCGCGTGGGATACTCTTATATAAATAGGTGCCACTGTTTCTCGGTACATTTCCGGATATAAAAAACGAAAAAAACGGATCGGGGCCGATTATTTCAACTTCATTTCAGCTTTAGGTCGCAACTTTGCACTGTGAACACAAGTCAAACCTAATATTGAAACGATTATGAAAAAGCTCATGATGATTCTCGCAGGCACAGCCCTGATGGTAACTTCCGCCCCCGCATTCGCGGGCAACGACCGTCCGATCGCAGTCGGCGAACTTCCGGCTACGGCACAGCAATTTATCAAGGCGCATTTTGCCGGCGTAGAAGTCTCCTTATCCAAGGTGGACGAGGAACTTTTCGACAAGGATTACAAGGTCGTGTTCGTCAACGGCGCGAAGGTCGAATTCACGAAGAACGGCGAATGGAAAGACGTTGAATGCAAATACGGTGAGGTGCCGGCCGCCATCGTACCGCAGCAGATCCGCGACTATGTCGCCAAGAACTATCCCGACCGCAAGATCACGGCAATCGACCGCGACCGCCGCGACTACGAAGTCGAACTGGACAACGGCCTCGACCTGAAATTCGACCTGAAGTTCCGTCTGATAGACATCGACAATTAATTTAACCCCGGGATTAACCTCAAATTCGGAATCGTATGAAGAAATTCATGGTATTGGTAATGGGACTCGTGTCGCTGGGTGTGATGGCGGGTTGTGACGACGACAGTAAATCGGTAAAGGTACCGGCCGCCGTGCAGGCCGCTTTCGGGGAGATGTTCCCCGCTGCAAGCCATGTCGAATGGGAAGACAAGGGCGGGTATATGGTCGCCGATTTCCGCAGCGCGGGCACGGTCATGCAGGCATGGTTCGATGCCGCCGGCAAATGGTACATGACCGAGGAGGATATCTCCTATGCCGAGTTGCCCCGGGCGGTGCGTACTGCCTACGAAGCCGGCGATTATGCCGCTTGGCATGTGGACGACGTGGATAAGCTGCTGCGCAACGGCCAGGAGACGGTCTATGTGCTCGAAGTCGAACGTGCCGAGCAGGAATTCGACCTCTATTATTCTGAGGACGGCGTGCTGTTGCGCGAAGTGCCCGACAGGGACGGCAATGACGATCACGGCGATATGCTTCCGCAGGAACTGTCGAAGGCGATCAGCGACTTCATCGCCCGGAAATACCCCGGTGCCCGTATCGTTGATGCGGAGCGGGAGAAGGGAAATACCGAGGTCGATATCATCTTCGCCGGGAAAGCGCTCGAGGTGTGCTTCGGTACGGGCGACGCCTGGCTGTGGACGAAAACCGGAGTGCGCCTTTCGGAGGTTCCGGACGTGGTGAGGCGGACTTTGCAGTCATCGCAGTACGGTACGTGGGGGATCGACGATGTTGACCTCTACGAAAGCCCCGACCGCGTGTGGTACGCCATCGAGGTGGAAGACCCGCAGTCCGAACGGGAGGCGACGGTGCGTATCCTCGAGGACGGCACCCTGCTCTGATCGTCCCGTATGCTTTTGCGGAGCCTGCATCCCGGAGGTGCGGGCTCCGTTTTTTTTTGTTATAACATAGAGCTATATCGTTATAAAATAATATGATGTGTTTTTCGTACAAATTAGTAGAAACTATTGTATATTTGTATCAGGAAGAGAAAATACAAACACAAACTTAAAACAATATTACTATGTTAAGCAAAAGATTACATGACGCACTGAATGCGCAGATCAACGCCGAATTGTGGTCGGCCTATCTTTATCTTTCGATGTCGATGGACGCCGAGAACAAGGGGCTGAAAGGTGTGGCCAACTGGTTTTTCGTCCAGTTCCGCGAGGAGCAGGATCATGCCCGCATCCTGATGAACTACATCAATTCGCGCGATGCCAAGGTCGTGCTGAAGCCGATCGAGGAGGTGCGTACCGAGTGGACGTCGCCGCTTGATATGTTCAAGGACACGCTGGAGCATGAGAAGGTGGTGACTTCGATGATCAACAACCTGGCAGCCATCGCTGCCGAAGATAAGGATTTCGCATCGTCGAACATGCTCGTGTGGTTCGTCGACGAGCAGGTCGAGGAGGAGGAGTCGGCACGCGACATGATTACCGCCTGCGAGGCTGTCGAGGGCAACAAGTTCGGGCTTTATACGCTCGACAAGGAGCTGGCGGCCCGTGTCTACCAGCAGGCTTCGCCGCTTGCCACGGCAACCGAATAATTCGCAGCGAACCTGATTGCTGAATCTGCCGCCCCGGGAATCCGGGGCGGTTGCTTTTGCCGGATGATCCGGAAGGCCGTGTATCGGGGCAGGATGGCTGGGAAAACAGTTCCTGGAAAGCTATTGGGGAGAAGCTATTCCGGGGGGGGGCTATTGAGAGGCATGATACCGGGGAAAGCGATTCCGAGGTATCGGGCGAGGTGTCGGGCAAGGGCGATTCCCGAGGGAGATTGCGGGGCTGATATGGGAGCGAGTTACCGCATGCCGGAGCCGTACCGGCCGGGAAGGAGGCGCGGGAATGGCCTTGTGAAGAGGGCCGGGAGCGGGATGTGGGAAAACAAGAGCCGGATGCCGGGGCTCGTGCAGGGCGGATAGGGGGGGCTCACCTCATCGCTTTGCCTTGTAGTCGATCCCGGCCTTGCGGGCCTGCGAATGCTGGTACGGGCGGCGGATGCGGTAAAGGCGTCCGTCCTTGACAAGCCGCGCGCCGGTTTGGTGGAAAGCGAAGGGAATGTCTGCCGCGACGCACTGGCGGCGGATCGAAAGCACCCAGTCGTAATTGCAGGGGCGGGCTTCGATTCGCCCCCGACGGATACCTCTTCGATCCCGGGGATGAGGTATCGTGCGATGTCGAGCGGCCCGAGCAGCGGGGCGCAGATGACCAGCTTGTGGCGCAGGGGGGCGTCCAGCAGCAAAGGCAGCCGGTAGTCGGCCATCGCCTGGTTCTCGACCGTGCAGCCCACGGCGAGGTTTTCGTAGCCCCCACCCCAGTCGGGCGGCAATACCTGCATGAGCCGGTCGATACGCTTGGTGATGAAGAAAAAACGCAGGTCGCTGCGTATGCGGATCATCTCCCACGCTTCGGCGCGCCAGGCGTCGGCCTCCTCGACGAGGAAATCAGATGTGAAGCAGGTATAGACCATCTCGCCCGGCGGGACTTTGTAACGTCCGTCGCGCGTGCGGCGCACAGGCAGGTTGAAAGCCGCTGTCCTGCGTACCTCGCGGCTGTCCTTGTCGTGCTGCGCATCCTGCCGGTAGACGTAGCAGTGCCGGCAGCCTTCGCTGAGCTTGCGGCATCCGTGCCACGGGTTCCAACTGACCGACATAACCTGTTATTTGAGTTCCATGCGCAGGCGCACCATGTGGCGGCATTCGACGCCGTTTGCGAAAAACGGAACGGGGTAGTGTTTGCGGAAATAGTCCACGTCGACGCCGCAGCGGACGAACCCGCAGCGTTCGTAGAGCGCAATCTGGCCCGCGCCCAAATCTCCTGTGCCGATTTCGAGAAGATGGAACCCGGCCGCCCGGGCCGTGGCGACGGCGTGGCGGAGCATGGCCGTGGCGATGCCCTTGCGCTGGTGTTCGGGGACGACGGCGATATTGACCACTTCGGCCGTGAACGGCCGCGTGTGCAGGAATACATACTGGCCGAGGATTTCCCCGTCACGACGTGCGACATAGGTTGTGCCGCGGCCGGCATAGTCGGCTACGGACTCTTCCGATTCGTCGGCCAGCAGCAGCAGGTCGCGCCGCGGTGTGTCTGTCTTTACAATTTCGAGATCCATGTCAGAAAAGCGATGCGGCGCCTTCGAAGGTCGCCAGTACGACGATGTAACGCAGGGCCTTGCCCGCGAGCATCGAACCGCCCGTGAGCCAGACGTTGCTGCGCATCAGCCCCAGCACGATGGCGATGGCCTCGCCGATCGTGGGCAGAAATGCGAAAAAAGCCATCAGCGCCCCGCGCCCCGCGAGGAACCTGCGCGCCCGGGCCAGCTGTTTTTCGCTCACACCCAGCCGGGTGATCCACTCGCTTTTTCCCAGCGTGCCGATCCAGTAGCAGCTCATGCCGCCCAGCGTGTTGCCCAGCGATGCGGCTGCGACGCACAATACCGGGTCGAGCCCCATGTGCACGAGCACGATCATCACGGCTTCGGAGCTGAACGGGAGGATGCTCCCGGCGATGAATGCCGAGAAGAAAAGTCCCCAATAGCCCCAGTCGGCCAGTGTTTGCGAAAGCGATTCCATGCCTTGGTGTCCGATTTTGTGCAAGAGTAGTCTGCCTGCGGGACAAAGATAGCTTTTTTGCCCGAATAGGCTTGCAGGAGCCCTGCAAAAAGCGCTAATTTTGTCTGAAACGTAAATCTGACCGCTTATGCTTAAATCGAGACTTTGTATCGCTTTTTTCGCTTTTGCCGTGGGGTGCGCCCCTGCGCAGAAGCCGCTTACCGACTATGTGAACCCCATGCTGGGGACGGCGACGCTGTGGGACAGCGTCGACCTTGGATTCAAACCCACCAAACGGACGTGGGGCGCCGAGGTTTTCCCCGGATCGTCGCTGCCCAACGCCATGGTGCAGGTCAGCCCCGTCACCAAGTTCCACAGCGGTGCGGGCTACCAGTATGAAGATTCCGTGATCTACGGTTTTACGCACACCAACAAGGGGCACTGGAACCTTTGCCATATTCCCCTGCTGCCCGTGACGGGGACGCCCACGCCGGGCGACTACTGCTCGCCGTTCAGCCACGAGCGCGAATCGGCCGCCCCGGGCTATTACCAGGTATTCCTCGACCGTTACGGTGTCGATGCACAGCTCAGCTCGACGCTGCGCTGTGCATTCCATAAATATACCTATCCCGCGGGTGCCGCGGCCTCCTTGCTGGCAGACCTGCAGCGTTCGAACGAGCATGTGCGTGCGTGGGATATCCGCAAGGAGGGTGATAACGTGTTCGCCGGCTGGCAGCAGACCGGCGAGAAGATGTATTTCTACGCCGTGGCGAACCGTCCCGTGACCGGGATAGAGCCCGTCGTCGAGGGCGACCGCGAGGTGCGCATCGTGCGTTTCGGCGAGGGTGACGGGGCACTGGAGCTCCGGATCGGGTTCTCGTTCGTGAGCGAGAAGAACGCCCGCGAGAACCTCGAGGCCGAGATGCTTGGCAAGAGCTTCGCCGAGGTGCGCTCCGAGGCTACGGCGACGTGGAACGACCTGTTGGGGCGGATCCGCGTCGAAGGCGGCACGGAGCGGGAAAAGGGGCTGTTCTATTCGAGCCTCTACCGTTCGTTCCTCTGGCCGGCGCTGCGCAGCGACGTGAACGGTGAGTTCACCGATGTCGACGGAAAGGTCATCAATCCCGGTTTCCGTTACTATACGGGCCCGTCGTATTGGGACGACTACCGCAATAAGCTGATCCTGCTGGGGATGCTGGCTCCCGATGTGGCGGCCGACGGCATCAGCTCCGATACCGACAAGGGCGAGAAGCGGGGCGGATTCATGCCGACCTTCTTCCACGGCGACCACGCTTCGGCGTTCGTGGCCGGGACTTACCTGCGCGGCAACCGCGGCTTCGACGTCAACCGTGCCTACAACCTCGTGCTGCGCAACGCTACGGTACAGGGCCCGAGCCGCCCGTGGCTCGACGAGTATATTGCCAAGGGGTACATTTCGGAAATGGACGTCGAGAATCCCGTGACGTGGACGGTCTGCAAGGCTGCCGTGACCAAGACGCTGGAGTACAGCTACGACGACTATGCGGTCGCCCTCTTGGCCGATGCGCTGGGCGACAAGGAGAACCACGACATGCTGATGAAGCGCACGTCGAACTACAAGAACCTCTTTGACCCCTCGACGGGGCTGATGCGCGGGCGCCTCGAAAACGGCGAGTGGATCACGCCTTTCGATGACCAGTATCCCTACTACGAATATATGTACCGCGAGGCGAATGCCTGGCAGCAGGCGTTCTTCGCACCGCACGACACCGAGGGGCTGATCGGCCTCTTCCCGAGCCGCGAGGCGTTCGGCGAACAGCTGGACAAACTCTTCTCGATTCCGTGGAAAGGATACGAAGTGGACAACCTCTCGTGCTTCATCGGCCAGTACTGCCACGGCAACCAGCCCGACCACAGTTTCCCGTACCTCTATTATTTCATCGGTCGCCAGGAGCGTTCGCAGGAGTTGTTGGATTACATTCTCGACCGCTTCTACGGTATGGGGCCGGAAGGGCTGGCGCTGTGCGGTATGGACGATGCGGGCGAGATGTCGTCGTGGTACGTGTTCAATGCTATCGGCCTTTACACCTATTCGCCGGCCGACCCCGAATATATCGTGACCGTGCCGCTGTTCGACAAGGTGCAGGTCGCACTGGGCGACGGCAACCGCTGGACGATCCGCCACGACGGGCAGGGACGTAAGATCACGGGCATCACCTGCGGCGGCAAGCCCGTCGACGGTTGGTTCGTGTCGCACGATGCGCTGAACAAGGGCGAACTGGTGATTACGACCTCCGAAAAATAACGGTGCAGGGCAACCCCGCGCCTTTCGCTTCCCTCGGGCGGGAGCTTGGGCTGCCGGCCGGAACGTGCCCGAAGGTGCCGGAGCCGGGAAGGTGCAGCCGGGTGCCCGTGCCCGGGATGATCGTTGCATGAAGCGGCGGCAGGAATACCCCTGCCGCCGCTTCATGTCGTTTCTATGGGGTTGGGGTGTTGTTGGGGTTGGCGGGGCCCGGCTGCTGTTCCGGCCGTGCGGGTCAGGGCTTTTCGGCCCAAATGCGGATGGTCGGGCTTTGCACGTGCACGCCGAATTCGGCGGCTTTGGCGAGTATGCGCCGCGCCAGTGCGGCTTTCTCCGTATCGGGAGCATAGCGGAAATAGGCTTCCGCCGCACGGACGTGCTCGGCGTCGACGAGCGGGAATTCGCGCGTTTCGGGGATGCCGAATGCCGAATCGGGAAGTTCGTGCCGCTCTGCGGCGGTGAGGCGGTCGTGCGGTTTGGTCTGTGTCGTCATGGCTGTTGCAGCATTGGTGTTGTTGCGGGGATACGCAAATTCCCGGCCAGCCACCGCTTTTTCGCACAGCGGCTGCTTCGTTGCCCAATGTGCTTCGCCCGGTGACGGCGCTTTACGCGATGATTGTGGCGACGATGCGGCGGCCCGAAGCGCGGTTACGGACCTCGAAGAGATAAATCCCCTGCCAGGTGCCGAGGTTGAGCCTGCCGCGGGTCACGGGAATGGTGAGTTCGACGCCCGTGAGTGTCGATTTGGCATGTGCGGGCATGTCGTCGTCGCCTTCGAGCGTATGGGTGTAGTAGGTCTCGCGTTCGCCTACCAGCCGGTCGAAGATCGCCCCGAGGTCGTTACGCACGTCGGGGTCGGCGTTTTCGTTGATCGAAAGCCCTGCGGAGGTGTGCTTGACAAAGAGGTGTACCAGTCCGGCGTCGGGCAGCGGCGGGAGGTGGGACAGCACTTCGTCCGTAACCAGGTGGAACCCGCGGCTGCGAGGCGTGAGGGTGAATTCTGCTTGCTGAACCATGGTGGAATATTGATGTACGTGTGCAAAGGTACGAAAAATTGCGGGCCGCCGTGTCCCGGGAACGGGTATATGTTGCCGCCGGGGTCGGGCATGGTACGGCAGCGGGAGATTATGCATCGAAATATTGGAAAATCCGGTATTTATTTTGATCTTCGCAGTACTAAATGCCGCTATCATGTCCGCTATCCTGAATTTCCTGTTCCCGGGGGAACCCCGGGATTCCCGCAGCTCGTGGCTGTTGCTTGCTGCGCGTGTCGTTTTCGGCCTGCTGCTGATGTCGCACGGCATCGCCAAGTTGCAGAACTTCGAGGCGCTCTCGGCGACGTTCCCCGATCCGTTGGGTGTCGGGAGCCGGGTGTCGCTCGTGCTGGCCGTTTTCGGGGAGGTCGTCTGCGCGGCCGGGTGTGTGGCCGGGTTATTCTACCGGCTGGCGCTGATCCCGATGGTCTTTACGATGTGTGTGGCTTTCTTTGCGGTACACGGCGGCGATCCCTTTGCCGCACGTGAGCTGGCGCTGGTTTACCTGGTTGTCTTCGTCTTGATGTACGCAGCCGGCCCCGGGCGCTACGCCGCCGATACGCTCATTGCACAACGGATCCGTGCGCCGAAGCGTTAGCCCCGGTTCTTGCCGAGGGTGGGGAGGATAGTAGGGGTGCCGTGAACCCGTTTCGTCCCCGGCTTCCGGCCTGTCGGCCGCCGCATGGAAACGATGAAGGCAGATGCCTTTTATCATCTGCCCTCAGCTTTTTGCGGTCATAGACCTTTTTCGACTTGTGTACCCGGCTGAAACTGACCGGGCGGTCGTGATTCCCGATCTCGGCCTCACGGCTTGCCCTGCGGTTGGCCTTGAGGTAATCACGCAGTCCGTTCGTCTTTGTTTTCATCACTACATCGGTTTTACGGGGGCAAAGATAATCGGAATATTTTAAGGGGGAGCGCCCTGAGGCTAATTTCCCGCTTCGGTGCCGTATTATGCCTGCTGCAGGTCGGCGAACCAATAGGAATAGCTCTTTTCCGATCCGTCGTCAAGGCGGATGCGGTAACTTCGGCGCAAAGGCGTGCCGAGCCGGAACGGGACGGGGGTGCGGAAGATCGGCCCGTCGTAGCAGAATGTGTGGTATTCGCCGTTTTCGCCGTTGGGATCGACGCCCGCAGGCAGCGAGGCCATGAATGCGGGGTCTATCTCGCGCCCGACGGCGTCGGCGCCAAGGCTGTCGGCCATCGTGGTGACGATGACCGTCCTGAGCCCCGAGGCGAGAAAGTCGTGCATCACGCCGCCGGAGGATTCTCCCCAGAGCGGTTCCGCGACCCCGATGCCGTGGGGTGCGAGCTGCCTCTCGCGATATTTACGTACGTCGTGTAGGAAGATGTCCCCGAAGATGAAGCAGGTTACGCCCTGCGCCTTGAAATGCTCCACGGCATGGGACATGGCGGCGCCGTAGTCCTCCATATTGCCTTTCGGGGTGAGGTCGACGATGTGCAGGGGGATGCCGATACTGTCGGCCTGTGCCTGCAGCAGGGCGGTCGGGATGCCGTGCATGGTCGAGCGGTGCGTGTCTCGGTTTACGGTCGTCAGCAATGCGACGATTTCGTATTTGCCCGACTGCATCGCCCGCAGCAGGGCATGGGCGGAGTCCTTGCCGCCGCTCCAGTTGAAAACCGCCTTTATCCGTTCCATGTCACATGTCCGGCGTTGTGGAAGAATCCGCAGACGAGGGTTAGGTATTCGGGCAATTTGCCGTCCGTGCCCCACTTCAGGTAGATGCCGAAGAGCTCGGCGGTAGTTTTGCCGATGTCGAATCCGCAGGCTTCGAGCGACGGGCGCACCAGTTCGGGGTGTCGGCAGGGCTTCCCGTCGGGACGTGTGCAGGTGCCTTCGGGGCAGTGGAGGCATGTCCCGACGTAGGCGAACGATAGGCCGCCGTACTGCCGTTCCATCCCGAGTAATTGCTGTTCGAGGCGTCTGCGTTCGGGCAGGATCAGCCGTCCGGCTTCCGACGAGGGGAGCCCCTGCTTTTGCGGAACGATTTTCGTAACGGTGAGCAGTGCCGTGGCGTAGCCGGAAAGGTACCTCCCGACGCTGAATCCGAAAGGGGGGCATCCCCAGCTGCGCCCGTAATTGGGGCAGGCGCGGCAGTAGTCCCCGATCCGTTCGGCATCGCGGAAACGGGCGATGTAATCGGCAGCGGGAAGTTCTGCCGAAAAATCCCGGGCCGTATATGGAAGCGAAATATCCACGTGGTAAAAATAGCGGTTTTACCGTGCCGTGGTGCCGGTTTGTGAAAATAATCCGGATTTCCGGACAATTTTTCGGAATAATCCGCTATATTTGCTTCAGATTTGGTTCTCCGCTCCCCGTCGCGGGAGGGTGTGAAAAGGGAATCGGGTGCAAATCCCGGACAGTCCCGCTGCTGTGAAGCCCCGTGACGTTCCGAATATCTCAGCCACTGCCCCGCGGGGCGGGAAGGCTTCGGGACAGGGGTCAGTCAGAAGACCTGCCAGATCGATTCGTTGTCGGAAAGTCTCGCGGACTGGGCGTCTGGTTTCGGTCGTATGATGCTTTGGGATTTTATGCAATCGGCGTTTTGCAGGGATTACTGTCCTGTTTTTCGATGCGAGGTTTATGCGGACTGCCGGGCGGATCCGGACGTATTCCCGTAAGCCGTGCGGCGGAAATTTTGAGAATTGACAAACCGGAAAGGCATGGTAATATGGAACACGATGCTGTAATGAATTTTGGGATGCGGCCATGTCTTTTGTAAATAACGATGGTTATGAATATCGTACTGTATGGAGTATCGGCGGAAATCGCCGGGAAAATCGCCGGGAAATACGGCCTCAAACTGATAAGTACACCCGATAAGTTCCAGCCTTCGGGAACCGTGGTGCTGGTGCCGCCTATGGGCACCCCGCGGCAGTTGCTCGCTTTCTACAATGCCATGCTGCGCCATGAGGACGACGTCGATGCGGTGATCGTCTGCGGTATCGAATCCTGCGAGGCGGCCAGCACGGTGCAGTATTGCACGCCCCCGGGGAAATTCTTCTCGCTGGGTGGTGACCTCGAACCCGAAGAACTGGAGTCGGAGTTGTACGTGATCCTCGATTCCCTGTTTGCGGAAGGCAATCAGATCAATTTCTAAGTCCCGAGGGCAGGTATCGCCGCAGTTGCGGTGCACCGTTCCCGGCCGGCATAATCCGGAATTATATCCTCCCGTGCGCGGGCGGAACTGTTGCGTAATTTCTGCGTGCCGGGCCGTTTCGGGTATGGGTGTCTTGAGGTCGGTGCGGGGCGCCGCATGGGGTTATACCCGCGTGCAGCGTCGTGCGGCCGCGGTGCCCGGCATGTCTGCTGTGGGCATTATTTTCATATGCCAAAATTTTATTTTCCCACGCAATGCTTTGAAAATATGTGCTTTAGCACTTCTTCGGAGGCTAACGAATTGCGTCCCGTGACACTGCCGACATGATGGATGACCTGGCGGATTTCT
>ERZ773173.3064-NODE-3064-length-11267-cov-48.947467_pt1 | contig 11267 bp, 5 predicted proteins | sample MGYA00580535_ERZ773173 | MGnify/ENA primary metagenome ERZ773173 (study PRJEB29015, sample SAMEA2737856) | human gut metagenome | biome: human gut; feature: human-associated habitat; material: faeces | place: China | collected 2012 ...
TTGTCTTGATGTTGTGTAGTACTTAACGGTCGTAAAGCGATTTGTTGACGGCCGTAAAGCGATCTGCCAACGGCCATCAACAAATCGCCTAACGGTCGTTAGGCGGTGAAAATCTCTGTACTTCAGCAGAATAAACATATATGTTATGTGCAAGAATGCCACATGTAGAGTGGAGAGAAGCGCTGTATTATGATATATCAAGTGATTTTTCTATCTTGTGCAACCGCATGCAATCGTTTGCACTGTTCGTTTCCCACATTTTACACTCTCTTTATACTTTACTAAAGTAATAAAGCATATTTTTGTTGCGTCATGCTTTGGGTACTTGAAAGACGTTAGAAAGCGAAAGTACGAAAATTATTTTTCGAATAATATATATAGGTAATTAATATTGTTAACTTTAATTTATTAAATGCATGAAGCAAGTTAATCTTAGAATCTGTCAAACGATTCTTACCCTAATGTTAGGGTTATTCTTGTCTGTAGGCGCTTATGCACAGAACATCACCGTGAAAGGGCATGTAAAAGATGCTTTGGGAGGAGTGATAGGCGCAAATGTAGTGGAAAAAGGAAATTCCACGAATGGTACAATCACTGACCTTGATGGTAATTTTACATTGACAGTTCCTCAGGGAGCTACGTTGGTCGTGTCTTTTATCGGATACAAGACGCAAGAAGTAGCTGCTGCTCCTTCAGTAATTATTACATTACAAGATGATGCGGAATTGTTGGGCGAGGTGGTCGTAATTGGTTACGGTACAGCCAAAAAGAATGATTTGACTGCGTCTGTTACGGCTATTAGTGCAGATAAAATGGTAAAAGGTGCTGTTACATCTGCTACTGATATGTTGGTTGGTAAAGCTGCCGGTGTAAGTGTGATTACTGACGGTGGTGCTCCGGGAGCTGGTGCTACAATTCGTGTGCGTGGCGGTTCTTCTATGTCTGCATCCAATAATCCGTTGATTGTTATTGACGGTGTGCCTGTAGATGACGGTGGTATTAATGGTATGTCAAATCCTTTGGCTACTGTCCATCCCAATGATATTGAGACTTTTACTATTTTGAAAGATGCTTCTGCAACAGCCATTTATGGTTCTCGTGCATCTAACGGTGTTATTATTATTAATACTAAAAAAGGAAAGTCTGGACGTGTACAAGTTGGTTATAGCGGTACATTCTCTATTAATACAAGACCCAATAAAGTAGATGTAATGTCTGCAAATGAATTTAGAGAATTTGTGACTTCTAAATTCGGTGAATCAAGTGCTCAGTTTAAAGCATTAGGTCAGGCAAATACTGATTGGCAGGATGAAATATTCAAAACCTCTTTCAGTACAGACCACAATGTTAATGTTTCTGGTGCTATACCACACATGCCCTATCGTGTATCAGTTTCTTATACCAATGAAAATGGTATATTGAAGACTTCTAATATGGAGCGTTTGACTGGTGCTATTAGCTTGAATCCTAATTTCTTTGATAAGAAATTGAATATTCAGTTGAATGTGAAAGGCATTTATAATACAAACCGTTTTGCAGATACTGGTGCGATAGGTATGGCGACGCAATATGATCCGACACAGCCTATTTACATGGATGGAAATCCCTATGGTAACGGCTACTTTATGTATATGAAAAGTGGCAATAATCCTACACCGGTTGATATTGGTTTGGCTAATCCCGTTTCTATTTTAGATTCAAAGCATGACGAATCAACTGTTTATAGAAGTATTGGTAATGCACAAATTGACTATAAGTTTCATTTCCTGCCCGAATTGAGAGCAAACTTGAATTTAGGTTACGACGTGTCTAAGAGTGAAGGTGATGTTATTATAGAAGATAATGCTCCTATGACTTGGTGCCAAGGTAACTATAAAACTGGGTTTGGGGAAAATAGCAGCTATTATCAATTGAAGCGGAATACATTGCTGGATTTCTATTTGAATTATGCTAAAGAGTTTGGTGCACATCATGTCGATGTTATGGGCGGTTATTCTTGGCAGCATTTCTATAATTCTACATGGACCAAATATCCTTATTCTACAGTAAAAGCTGAAGAAACTGGTAAGGAATTCTATAAGGATATGGAAGATTATTCAACTGAAAACTATCTTGTTTCTTTCTTTGGGCGTTTGAATTATACATTATTGAATCGTTATTTGGTGACATTTACCTTGCGTAATGATGGTTCTTCACGTTTCAATAAAGACAATCGTTGGGGATTATTTCCTTCAGTTGCTTTGGCATGGAAGATGAAAGAAGAGAATTTCTTGAAGGGAGTGGATTGGCTTTCTGATTTGAAGTTGCGTTTGGGCTATGGTATTACTGGTCAGCAAAACCTGAATAATGGTGACTATCCTTATATGGCTCGCTATATGTATTCCAAAGCTGGAGCAAATTATTATTTTGGTAATAACAAGTATTCATTGATTGCTCCTCAAGCTTATGATGAAAACTTGAAATGGGAAGAAACTACAACTTACAATATTGGATTGGATTTCGGTGTATTGAACAACAAATTGACAGGTACTCTTGATTTGTATTATCGTAAAACTGATGATTTGCTGAATACGGTTACAGCTCCTGCCGGTACAAACTTTAGTAACCAGTTGTTGACGAATGTAGGTACATTGGAGAATAAAGGTATTGAACTTACTTTGACGGCTCATCCTATCACGACAAAAGATTGGGACTGGACATTGAGTTATAACATCTCTTATAATAAAAATGAAATTACCAAATTGACATTTAATGATGACCCGGCTTATAAAGGTGTGATTCATACTGGTATTGATGGAGCAACCGGTTATAATATCATGATAAATGCTGTTGATCATCCTTATAATTCATTCTATGTATGGGAACAACTTTATGATAAGGCTGGAAATCCGATAGAAGGTGCTTATGTTGATCAAAATGGGGATAATAAAATAGACGAAGAAGATTTGGTCGCTTACAAAAAGTCTGCTCCTGACGTATTTATGGGATTAACTTCTCAATTGTCTTATAAGAATTGGGATTTGTCATTTGCTTTGCGTGCAAGTATTGGAAACTATGCTTATAACAATGTACAATCCAATCGTGAGGCTTGGGATGGTTCACAAATGTATGACCAAACTGGTTTCTTGAAAAATCGTTTGACTTCTGCATGGAAAACAAATTTCAAGACAGGGCAATATCGTTCTAGTTACTATGTTCAGAATGCTTCTTTTGTACGGATGGACAATATTTCATTAGGATACACTTTTAACAAGCTGTTCAATGATAAACAAAGTGCACGTGTTTATGTCACGGTACAGAATCCGTTTGTTATTACCAAATATGATGGTTTGGATCCTGAAATTAGCGGTAGTGGAGTTGATAATAATATCTATCCTCGCCCTCGTGTATTTATGTTAGGCTTGAATCTTAATTTTTAATCAATGAAGTTATGAAAATATTAAAATATAAATATATATTGTCGGCAGCCCTTTTGAGTACGATGTTAGGGGTTACCTCTTGTGTGAACGATCTGGATACGGTTCCATTGGATAAGGATGAATTGGTTTCGGATGTCGTTTTTGGAAAGGAGATAGGAGCTTATGAACAAAGTTTGGCTAAAATATATGCAGGTTTGGTAATAGGTGGTAATGCAGGTGGAGACTCAGACCAGGATGTTGTCGGCATTGACGGTGGTTCTCAGGCTTCATTTATTCGCGTATTGTGGAATATGCAGGAATTGGCTTCTGATATCGCTCATTGTTGCTGGAATGATCCTGGTATTCCAGACTTCAATCATATTTCTTGGGCTGCTTCAAGTCCATGGATCAAAGGATCATATTATCGTTTGTATTATCAGATTAACTTGTCAAATGCGTTTTTACGTGAAACAACTGATGATAAACTTGCCTCACGAGGTTGTTCAGAGCAAGTAAAGGCTTCTATTAAAACTTTCCGTGCAGAAGCTCGTTTTATGCGTGCTTTGATGTATCTGTATGCTTTGGATTTGTATCGTAATGTTCCGTTTGTAGATGAAAACAGCCCTATTGGTAGCGTTCGTCCACAACAAATTATGAAAGATCAATTATTTGAATACATTGAAAGTGAAATGTTGGCATGTGAAAGTGATATGCTTGATCCTGTAGTTGGATTTAATGATAATTATGGACATGCTAATAAAGCTGCTCTGTGGGCTGCATTGTCTCGCTTGTATTTGAATGCAGACACGTATGTAGGTGTAAATAAATATACTGAATGTGTGACTTATTCTAAAAAGATTATTTCAGCAGGTTACCAATTGGAACCGGTTTATGGCGATATGTTCAAAGCTGATAATGACCAATCCAAAGAGATGATTTTCCCATTGAGATATGAAGGTGAAGATACAATGACCTGGGGAGGTATGACAGCTTTGTTATGCTGGGGTTCTGCTGATTTTCAAGAAGAAACGAATGCAAAGGGAGGTTGGCAAGGTGTTAGAGCTAAGTCGTCTTTATATAATATCTTTGAAAAAGAGGATAGCAGTGATAAGGATACTCGTAAAGCAATGTTGCGTACAGAAGCTACCACAAATATTGAGATCACAAATGAAGCTGATTTTGTCAATAATGGCATTCCCGTTACCAAGTTTTATAATGTGAATAAAGATGGAAGTAAACCTGCATCTGCGGAAGCTTGGACAGATTATCCATTATTCCGTTTAGGTGAAATCTATTTGAATTTAGCAGAAGCTGTTCTTCGTGGCGGACAAGGAGCAACAAAAACAGAGGCTTTGGGATATGTAAATGATTTGCGTAAACGTGCATATTCAGACAAGGCGTCCGCACCTATTTCCGATAGTGATTTTACTTTGGACTTTATGATGGATGAACGCGCACGTGAGCTATTCTACGAAGCTCAAAGACGTACAGATTTGATTCGCTTCGGTAAATATACTTCTGCTGATTATGTTTGGCCATGGAAGGGTGGAGTTGCGGCAGGAAAATCTGTTGAAAGCTTTTATCAAGTGTTCCCCTTGCCTTCAGACGATGTTGGTTCTAATCAGAACCTGGTACAGAATGAAGGATACTAATATTAATGATTAAACATGAATGATATGAAGACAAAATATATTTATTTACTTTTGGCTGGAATCTTCGCATTGATGTCTTGTGAGGAGGATGCTACCCCCATATTGGAATTGAAGACTGCTGCTGCATTGCATGCGCTTTCCCAAACAGACATTACTATTACTAAAGACAATAAGGATGCGCAATTTCCGGAAATAGCTTGGGATAAGGCAGATTATGGAGTTTCTGCAGTAGTTAATTATGTTGTAACTCTAACAAATACTTCTACCAATAAGAGTATTGTAATAGGAGAAACAGGGGATGCAAAACTGGCATTTACAAATAGTGAAATGAATTCTTTATTGGCTAAGGTAGGAGCATATCCGGGGCAAACGTATGATTTTACTGTTTCTTTGGTTTCTGAGGCATATGATGCTTATACTGATGCAGCTAGTAACTCAATAACTTTTAAGGCTACACCTTATGACCCTAATGTAGATAATATTACATGGAAGTATGCTTATGTAGCTGTTGGCTATCCTGATTGGGACTACACTACTGCCTATTTGATAGGTGACCCTGACGGTGATGGCATTTATAGTGGTTATGCCAATTTTGATGGTGCTGCTTCTTATGCAATCATTGATGGTGCAGACCTTACGAAAGTATTGGCTAAAGACCAGCAAGTTACTGCTGATGGTAAAGGTTTCATTGAAATTACTTTAGATGCAGAAGGTAAGGTAACCCAATCAGAGAAAGGGCTGGTTTGGGGAGTAATTGGAGATGCTACGTCTAGTGGTTGGGACAAAGATACCCAGATGGAATACGATACCACTACTCGTCTTTGGACAGTGGTTACTCCGTTGCTCGATAAGGAATTCAAATTTAGAGCCAATAATGACTGGGGATTCAATTATGGAGCAGAAGAAGGTAAACTTTCTGAGTTGGCCGGTAACTTGGTTGCTGGAGGTCAAAATTTCAAAGTGGTAAAGGCAAGTCCCTATATTATTACTTTAAATTTGACTAATGCAGGAAAATATACTTATAGTATGGAAGAAACAACGATTGAGCTTTCTAGCTCTGCAATGACATTGCCTGGTAGCTATCAGAGTGGTGATGGTTGGAAGCCGGAAGCTGATGATTGCTATAAGGTAGAATCTGCAGCTCGTGATTTCAAATATACTGGCACTCACTATTTCCCTGCCGATACAGAATTCAAGTTCTATGATTCTGGTACGTGGATTGGTGTTGTTGGAGATATTACTTGGAATGAGGCTAAGACATCAACTACGTTTGTTATCGGTGATGGCGGTAATGTTAAGATTGAGGCTGCCGGTTATTATCGAGTAGGTGCCGATACTAAGAAGATGGTTGCTACTTTGGATAAGACAGGTTGGGAGATTATTGGTGATGCTACTCCTGGTGGATGGGATAAAGGCACTTTAATGGATTATGATGCTGAAACGCAAAAGTGGTCGGTGACTGTTACATTAGGTGATGGTGAAATGAAATTCAGATGGGATGCAGCTTGGACTATAAACTTTGGTGGTAGTTTAGGTGCGCTGACGCAGGATGGTGGAAATATTAAAGTTTCAGCTGGAACATACACGATTGTATTGGATCCAGAAGCTAAGAATGCTACAATGACAGCCAATTAAGGCTCTCTTATTTATAGAAAAAGGATTAAGGGGGGGACCTTTAATCCTTTTTTATTTGTCAGACCAATGAATTGTAAATAGATGAGGAATTTATTTTATACTATACTTGTATTATTGACAGTGTATGCTTGTGCCGGAAAACGCGAGATAGTTACTGAACAAAAGCAAGTATTACCTGCTGTAGAAGACGTTGTGATGTACGAAATCAATCCACGTGTTTTTGCTCTGAAGAATGCATTTAATGTCATATCAAAACATCTTGATTCTATTCAGTTTTTGGGTGTTAATGTTGTTTGGTTTATGCCAATCTATGAGATTGGTGAGGTAAATACGGTGAATTCTCCTTATTGTATCAAAGATTATAAAAGAATAAATCCTGAATTTGGAACAGTAGAAGAATTTAAGCGTTTAGTGGAATTATGCCATGAAAAAGGAATAAGTGTAATTTTAGATTGGGTTGCTAATCATACATCTTGGGACCATGCTTGGATTAAAGAACATAAAGAGTGGTATACTCAGGATAGTATCGGAAATATAATTTCTCCTGCAGGAACGGGATGGAATGATGTGGCAGATTTGAACTACGATAATGCAGATATGTGCCTTGCAATGATTGATGCTATGAAATATTGGATACAAGAAGTTGGTGTAGATGGTTTTCGCTGTGATGCTGCTGATTATGTTCCATATACTTTCTGGAAGCAAGCTGTTGATTCTCTGAGGGCTATTCCAAATCGGAAATTGTTAATGTTGGCAGAAGGTAAGCGCAAAGATCATTTTGATGCAGGATTTGATATGAACTATGCTTGGGATTTGATGGAGGCGATGCGGGATGTTTTCGTTAATGATAGTAGTGCGGCACGCTTGTTGGAGGTGGATTGGAGCGAGTATGACTCAATTCCGGCAGGAAAAATGAAATTACGTTTTATTACCAATCATGATGAGGCTTCTAAAATGTCGCCAATTGTGGAGTTAGGAAGTGAAAGGGCAGCTATGGCTGCTTTTGTTGGAACAGTTTTTTTGCATGGTGGAGCATTGATTTATAGTTCACAAGAAATTGGACATGAGGCTCCTATTAATTTTTTTGCATATACATCCGTGGATTGGTCCGAATGTTCGGATATTTATCAAGAATATGGGTGTTTAATGGGATTGTATAATAAATATCCTGCACTTCGGAAAGGAATATTAACTGGGTATCCTGCTTCAGACGTCTTGATGTATCAGAAAAGTGATGGTAAAGATGCTTTTATGATATTGGTTAATGTGCGTAATAGAGATGTTTCTGTTATCTTACCGGAGGGTTGGAAGCATCATGTAGCTACTGATATTTACGAAAATAAACCTCTGGAATTGATGAATGAAATTAAACTGAATGCATTAGAGTATAGAATAATTAGATTCTGACGGCTGGATTTTAATAAAAGAGGAGACCCTATACTATTATATTGTGTAAGGTCTCCTCTTTCTGTTTGATATGCAAACGTTTTCGTGATATTGTTCTCGTTTTCCTTTACGTTAATTGATTTGCCCTTTCTTTTCCGGTTATATTTGTGAAGTGATAACTTTAAATACTTCATATTATGAAAATTATCGTTCAACGTGAGAATCTTGTTTTATGGCATTTGATATGCTTCAGCGTGCTGCTGGCATTCACGGCATGTAGTGACAACAAAGAGGAGTTTCAGGAATATTTGACTCCTGCCTCCGGTAGTGAAGCTATTTTTGAACAAGGTTTTAGCTTTGCTGAAGCTGCTTCTTCACAAAGTGTCAGTTTTGAGGCCGGATATCAATGGACTGCTGAGCTGAGTGGTGAGGATATTGGCTGGTGCAGTATCAATCCGGCAAAAGGCTTGTCAGGAAAAGCTACGATTATGGTTTCTGTTGCTAAAAATGAAACTGGAATAGCGCGTACAGCACAATTGAATATTATATCCGGTTCAAAAAGGGAAGAAATATCCGTCACTCAAGCTGCCAATGCAATTGCAATTCCTGCTGGTCTGAGTTATACACCGGTGGTACCAGATGCTGATCAGTCTCTTGTCATTACGTTTAAAGCGGATACAAAGTCTGCCCTCTATGAGTATAAAGGAGATGTGTATGTACATATTGGTGTTGTCAGTGAAGGTCGTTGGCAATTCGTGCCTGCAGAGTGGGCAGAAAACAAAGATAAATGTAAGATGACTTTATCTGAGGCTAATATTTGGAGTATTACATTGAGTCCGAATATCCGGGAGTGGTTTGGGAGTGGAAAGACACCGGTGAACCAACTTGGAATAGTGATTCGTAGTGCGGATGGTAGTAAAAAAGGAATAGATACTGATTCCTTTATAGCGGTAACTGATACAAAATATGAAGGATTTGCACCCGGTGAGATTAAAACTGCCGCTGTACCGGCTGATATGGTCGAAGGTATCAACATAATGGATAATTCTACAGTGACACTGGTACTTTATGATAAAGATGTGAATGGAAATCATAAGGATTTTGCACATGTTGTGGGTGACTTTAACAATTGGACCTTAAGTAATGACGAAAAGTCGCAGATGTATCGTGATGATGCTTCCGGATGTTGGTGGATTACGTTGGCGGGGTTAGATGCTGGTAAAGAGTATGCTTTCCAATACTATGTGGGTACAAAGGAAGGTGAAGTAATTCATTTGGCAGATGCTTATACTGAAAAAATACTGGATCCTGATAATGATAAAGATATTTCAGCTTCTACCTATAATGAAAACCTGGTTTATCCTAAGGGAGGGGTAGGAATCGTTTCGACCTTCAAGATACAGAAAGATAGTTATAACTGGAAGTATAATGATTTTAAAATAGCAAATCCTGAGCAATTAGTGATATATGAATTGCACTTGCGCGACTTTACGGCTACGAGTGACATTAACGGTGCGATGGGAAAGCTTTCTTACTTGAAAGAAATGGGTGTCAACGCTATTGAGTTGATGCCGGTGCAGGAGTTTGACGGCAATGACAGTTGGGGGTATAATCCTTGTTTTTTCTTTGCGATGGATAAAGCTTATGGGACAAAAACAATGTATAAGCAGTTCATTGATGCTTGTCATGAGGCTGGTATGGCAGTTATTCTGGATGTGGTTTATAATCATGCTACAGGAAATAATCCGCTGGCTAAACTCTATTGGGATGGTGATAAGACTGCAAAGAATAATCCATACTTCAATGTGGAAGCACCTCATCCTTATAGCGTGTTCCATGATTTCAATCATGAAAGCCCATTGGTGCGTAAGTTTGTGAAGCGTAATCTGCAATTCTTGTTGAAGGAATATAAGGTGGATGGCTTTCGTTTTGATTTGACGAAAGGGTTCACACAAACCTCTTGCACTGAAAGTACAGCATCCAATTACGATGCGGGTCGCATTGCCGTCCTAAAGGATTATAATGCGGCCATCAAGGAAGTGAAAAAGGACTCTTATGTTATCTTGGAGCATTTCTGTGATTCAAAGGAAGAAAATGAACTGGCAGCTGATGGTATGCACTTATGGCGTAACTTGAATAATGCCTATTGTCAGTCGGCTATGGGGTATGCTGAAAATAGTTCTTTTAGTAGCCTTTATGAGAAAAACACTGCATGGGTAGGTTTTATGGAAAGCCATGATGAAGAACGCACAGCTTACAAACAGTCGCAATGGGGTGATGGTGTGCTGAAAACCGATCTTGATGCCCGTATGAATCAGTTGGCACTAAATACAACTTTCTTCCTTACCGTTCCTGGTCCTAAGATGGTTTGGCAGTTCGGAGAGATGGGATATGACATCTCTATTGAAGAGAATGGCCGTACCGGTAGGAAGCCTTTGCATTGGGAATATTTAGATAACGCCGATCGTAAAGGGCTGCACGATGTTTATGCAGGTTTGATGAAGCTGCGCAATGCTCATCCGGAGTTGTTTGATGCAAATGCAACTTTGACATGGAAGGTGGGAGCTTCTGATTGGGACAATGGTCGTACATTATTGGTAAAAAGTATAACGGGTAAGCAACTGGTGGTGGTGGGTAACTTTACACATACCGCTACTGATATTGTTTTCCCTGCCACTCCTGGTAACTGGACCAATTACTTTACAGGAAAAAGTGAAACCGTAAATAAACAGGTTAATGTACCGGCTCATGGATATGTGGTCTACACTAATTTCTGATTTCGGTAAGAATCATTCATACATCTTTATCAGCACCCGATTCAGCCAGTTCCAACGGAAACGGAACCAGCGTCGGGTGCTGCTTTGTTTTCCTCCAAAGCGGAGAACGAACTCACGGTAGCCATGTTTACGGAAGGGAAGTCCCACGTCCATGAACTCTAAGTGGCGGTATCCGCGTTGTTTGGCATCATCCAGTGCTTTCCATACGGCAAGAATCCCCGGATATTGCAGGGCATAAGTCTTGCGCATGCCACCAGAGAACCATAGATAGGCGCTGTCATCTGAATAAATGCATGCGCTGCCACCGATAATCTTCTCCTTATAAATGACGATGAAGATTTTGCTTTGCTGCCCTTTTGTCAACTGGTTTTCGAGATGCTGAAAGAACTTGATGCTGGGGAAGTGGCGCCGTATCTTGG
>ERZ773173.3086-NODE-3086-length-11165-cov-30.554995_pt1 | contig 11165 bp, 16 predicted proteins | sample MGYA00580535_ERZ773173 | MGnify/ENA primary metagenome ERZ773173 (study PRJEB29015, sample SAMEA2737856) | human gut metagenome | biome: human gut; feature: human-associated habitat; material: faeces | place: China | collected 2012 ...
AAATAAACTCCCGTTTTGTAAATGAGGAACCACCGTTTTTGGATGGTATTTGAACAGTTTGTCCAATTTCGATTATCCGTCCGGTTATCTGATTTGCCATTAATTTTCTCCTCCAAAAATCTTTTAATTAATATTTCCATATAAATCCATACGAAGTCTTACTTCTTCCACAGCAACAATTTTGAATAGGTGAACTTTGGAATCCGTTACTTACCGCTGCTGATTTCAACGAAGGATATTTCTTAACGAAGTCACCAGATTTGGTATATTGATAGACTAGCACACCATTAGCTTTCCCCTTACGCTCTTGGAGCGTTCCATAATTCATATTGTATGAATGTGTACACCATTCAAGATTTTCAACTCTGTTATTGGATTTATTTTCGTCTTTATGATTTATTTGAGTATAGTTATTTGGATTTTGAATGAAAGCTAAAGCCACCAATCTGTGAACGCTATGCGTTTTATGAATGCCATTCTTTGTTAGAACAACAGAACGATACCCATGACTATCAGAAGGCGTTAATATCTTTTCTTCAAAATGTGTTACAGCTCCGTTTCTTATAAATTTTTTAGGCATAGATTTTATTCTGCCTAAAGATGATACCTCATAAAGACCTTCATAATCTTTAATAGGCTTCCAAATTTCACTACTCATTATTTGATATAATTTTGGTATCGGTTATAAGTTCTCTGTTTTCCTCCAAGAATCGGATAAATTCCTCACAATGGTTAGTGAGAATGGGTATATCACGCTCCGGATTGAAAACGTATGTTTCTGTATAGGTATCTACCACATAACCGCCTTTGTTGAACTCTACAATGTTATACTCAAATGTCCGTACATCCGAACCGTTCTGCATCAAAGCATAAGGATAAACAAGGTGTTGATGGTGGTCTTTGAACTTCCCTACGGTATAGCTTCCGGTTGTTTTGATGTCGTGAACACTGGTAGGCATCAGTTCGTCAATCAAACCATAAACCAATACACTACCGTATGCAGTAGGCAAGGTGGCTTCTACTCTTTGTTGGGTTAATGCTCCTTTGTAGTAGTTGGCAAACTCGCGGCAAAGGTCAATGTGAAAAGTGAAAGTGCGATTGTTGTAAACAGCTTTTATCCCGTAAAGTTTTCCGTCATCGTGATATGCCTTGCTAATTTCCATTATAGAAGATTTACGGTTCTCAATCATACAATCAATTATTTCCCCAAAACACGTTCCTCTATCAGCAGCTTCACTATCGAAAGGTACTCTATTTATCCTATCAATAAGAGATTGGAATTGTTTTTCCCTAAACTCATCCTCATCGCATGGGGGATTATCAGAAAAAGCGTAATATTTTTGATATATCTTATCACTATCTATATAATTTTGATAAGAATCCAGCAACGTTGAGTATATTTTGTAAGATATTTTACTCATTCTTATACCTCCATTTGTAACCACCTGCTGTAAGGAAGCTTCTTCTACCTATACAGCAACTGATAATATTAGCATTGTTAATACCCGTTTGTCTTTCAGCCTCTTTAGCACTTTCAAATGTACTTATTAACGTACCATCCTCTCGACACTGAACAACGGCTTTTGACATCTTCGGGTGATTTATTTTCTTTTTGCTAAACCGTTCGTTTCTTGTTCCGTAATTAGCATTGTATCTCCATGTGCACCATTCTAAGTTAGAAACAGAGTTATTGCTTTTAACCTCATCTTTATGATTTACACATGGTAAATTTTGCGGATTAGGAATAAACGTTTCGGCAACAAGTCTATGAAGAGATTTATATTCAACTTGTTGTTGTTTCCATAGTGATATTCGTAAATATCCACTCCATATTTTATTAGGCTTAATTATCTTTCCTGTTATCTTTCTAAAATTACCATACCTGCTTTTAATAAGCCTATCTAAAGAGCGAACTCTACCAAGGGTACTTACTTGATAGAGTCCTTCATAACCTTGAATGTCTTTCCAAATCTCATTAGGCTGCATCTGAGTATATTTTAGTTTCCTTATTGAATATCAGTCCCAAAGCCTTTACCTTTGCAGCAAACAAACTTCTCGCCATCATCAAAGAACTACCAACATGTTCAAACTCATTAATCTGGGCAGCGAACTCATTAGCGGACTTGGCATCAGTTATAAATTCGATACTTTCTTTGATTTCCTCTATCACCTTATCATACTTTTCTTGTGCCGCTTTCTTCGCTGCAAGCATACCCAAATACGAATTGATTATCTTGGTAGTGATAAAGTCGTTCTTGGCGGTTGGATTACCGTTTTTGTCTAGGATGGTAGGAACCTCCATTACTGAAGGAAGGTTGCAGGTATTCTTACCATCATTTCTTGAAGTCGGGTCGAAAGTAATGGTACGTCTTTGTACCCCTCTTTCGCTTTTCATTTCAAGATAACCGAGCAAATCCAGTTCAGTAACGATGGAATTGTAGGATTTCTCACGTAAAGCAGGAATGAATACCGTATCATCACCTTCTTTTCTTGTGTCACGATGGGCAACGAAAATAATATGCTTGTTAAGCCCCGAAAGTGTTCGTGTCATCCATGAAAACTCTGCATTGATACCGCTCCAATCCCTGATGGACGGTTGCCGGCTGCCACATTTATAAGTAATGATGAAATCCATCATCTTGCCAATGGTATCTACTACAATAGTCTGATAAGCGGATAAGTCCTCTTGCAAGACCTGCTGGACATCATTCCATGAAGTGACCTGTACGGTATCTATGTTTTCCAAATGCGCCATATTCATACGTTTGACTCCGTTATCAAAGTCCAATAATAACGGTTTCGGTGCGCTCAATGCCACTGTTGATTTTCCCATACCAGCCTGACCGTAAATCATCATCTTTACAGTGGTAGGAATTACTAATTCATTTGATTTTTTAATAAGACTCATAATCGTAAAATTTAAAGGGTTTATATTACTTTCATTCTATTCAAAAATCTATTGATCGACTCCAAATTGTACCAAATCATTTTTCCATCTTTGGCAAATGAAACCTGGGCGTTATTCCTAAGTTTATCAAGGTAATCAACGCTACACCACAAATAAGCCATCGCTTCATCCTTATTAAGCCAAAGTTTCTGTACGGATTCAACCTTTCCTCTTTTCATATCATATCTTTCAGAAATTCTATTTTCTCTTCTCTAATCCGTCTTGCCCTACGCATATCCGAATGGAAATCCTGATAAAACGTAATTGAAAACACACATAATAAACAACAGGCGATAACAGAACGGGCTATTGGTGGGAAATCCATAGTGAATTTCATGCCAGCCAAACGCTCATATAGCATGGTCGCCAGTTCTCTTCCATTTCTTACATGAAGAATCTCGAAAGCCTTCTGCAACTGGTTGTTTATTGTGCTCACAGCCCTGCATTTCAAATCGGCTATCTCCTTCTTCTCATACCCTTGTGCATACATTCGTGCCGTAATCTCGCATTCAGGTGTAAGTTCATTAAAAACTCTCCTCATAATCGTGTAAGTCGGCTGATTAATAATTGCGGATAACCTCAATATATCCGGCTTCCCTGTTAGTGTCCACCGAATACAACGTTTGCTCCTTGTCTATTATCCGGTCAATCCTTGCCAACCTGTTAAGATCAGCGGTACACCTGCGAAGCTGTCCGGCAAGCTTGTCGCTAAAGTCAAAGCTGATTCTGTCATTCTTCTTTTTCAGCTTTTTCTTGATTTCTGTTCTTTCTTTCAGTTCTTTTGCCATAAGAATAAAATTTAATTAATGATTCGTGGATGGTAAGGGAATCGAACCCCTCTCAATCGTGCCAATTGGTTGCACAGCACGAAGCTCTAACCGATAAGCTAACCATCCGATTAAAAAAGGTGCACTATCCTCACGGACGGCACACCCAGTACAAACATCAAAATAAAACACGAATATCTAATCTATTATCAGAACAATGCTTTTAACCGCATTCTTGAAATGATCAAACTTCTGTTGCAAATCACTCCAAGATTTATACCATGTTTTTTTCTCTTCAGCTAATTTTTCGTTAGCCTCTTCCAGTTCTTGCACACGCCTTACTAAATCTTCATGCGTCATGCCTCTTAATTCTTCCACTGTCATAATCGTATAAGTTTAAAACATCGTTAAAAAGGTAGGAGTCGAACCTACTTCTTGTAAGCCAGATGAATATAGAAATCAGAATATGAGTTAATACCAACAATTAATTGCTTACACGCATTCCAACAATGCTACTTCATAAATTACCGCCCGGCTGGTTTACAAGGTTATTGTGCACTCATACCCATGCGCCTTGTGCCGGATTTGAGGTCTACCTTTTAGCGGTATTACAATTTGTCATTTATTTCAACTCTTTATAAGAGATTCTTATTAGAAAAGCACATCCGGCACATATAACACCCATTATAGTGACAGAGAATATTTTCATAGGACTGTAAGTAGTGATAGCCCCGTAAAGCATACCGGCAGCGCATATACTAACCAATATGGATAAAATGAATTGGATTGTTTTCATAATCGTATAAATTTAAATAAGTACCTGTACCCTAATCGAATAGCAGAACCTTATTTCAGTTCAGTACAGGCTATATTGTCGAAAACAGTACGGACGCCTAACCCGTATGCCCACTGCTCAAAGACGATTCTTTGCGGTGTTTTCTATTAATTGTTAAACATTGCACAGCTCACAAGCTCCAACTTGCTTATGTGCGTTTGTTATCTTTGGTTGGCAAAAACGGCTTATGAATTACACCGTAATTGCTTTTACAGAATTTCAAAGAACTAGTCAATAGTACCCTACCCGATTCTCGCTATCGGTTGCCGTTCAATCCGTCTGTAGGGCTGTCGTGCGTTGCATAATCGTGTATTATGCGTATCGGCTGATACCTTGTACCCGGCATAGAGCATCGTAGTCCATGCCATCATCTTCACAAGTTTCAAAACCTTTTAAGGCATCTTCCAAACTGTCTATCTCATCCGTTATCAACTGGATAGCTTCTTTTTTGCTATCAGCATTGAACATCAGGCAGACAGCCTCTTCATCATTGTTATGGGCAGCCTCTAAATCTTTATAAAGGCTATCCAACTGCTGGTTAATCGTGTAAGCATTCATATCCATATCTTTTATGCGATTGACATCAGATTAGCTTTTTTGAAGCATCTGAATTCTTGGCGTTCAGTATCATAGTAAGTCTGGACGGTATCATTCTTTTTTCTGTTGTCAGTACCAGTGATGGCAGGCATCAGCTTTTCATTTAGTGTACCGTATGCCTCACGAACGGAACCGTCCACTTTTTTGAAGTAGAACTTCACTATCTTCTTTTTCATCTCACCTTTCAACTTCAAGTTAGCCCAAGCGACCTTCATTGCTTCGCTCATGGTGTAGCCATTACGCTTAACGAACTGCCAAGCAAGGCTCATTACTTCGTGTAAAAATTCTCTTGTTCTCATAATCGTGTATTTTAATATGTTTATACTATTTGAAATCTGAATTAATCTTCGTTTCTTTGTATCAGTTTAATTTGATAATGCAAATATACTACTATTTTTCAGTAAAAAGAATCTAATACTGAAAAATAGTAGTAAAACAACACTATTTAACTATTGAAGCAGGTTATACCTTATTATAATATGAAGAAAGAAGGCAGAAATAGAAATTGGATAGCGTGGATAGCACTTGGATTAAGTGTTATTGCGATAGTTCTATCACTTTACTCTATGCACAACAGTAACTCTGTATCGCTTCAAAAAACATTAGAAATCTGTATATCAGTCATGGGAATAGGAATAACAGCGATTTTAGGGATACAGATATACACAATATTGACTATAGATAAAAGAGTACAGGAAAAAATTGAGGATGAACGAAAACTGTATAAGGATAGTAATTCCCAGCTAAAAGAAGATTTAAGGTCTCTTACAAGAACAATGCAAAGATTTACAACGGGGAATATTTATATTGTTAATGAAGAATACAACGAAGCTTTTTGTGTATTTTGCCTTGCAGCAATTGATGCTAATAAATTAGGAGAAAGGGAATTAGTGTCTATCAGTTTACAGCAGGCAGTGGATATACTACAGAAAACAAACTGTATCAATAAATGCGAAATAGTAATGAAGTACATGGATGAGTTAAAAACTGGAATGATAGGAATATCTGACGAAAAGGCTATTACGGTTTACAATGCGCTATTGAATTTGCCATCGTATGAATAAAGCTATTCATCTTTATCCTCATGGTTCCTTGCTATTCCAAGAAGAATAATTGCAATCCAAGGAATTAAGCCGCATAGATACATTATTAAGGCTTCTATCATAGCAAAAAAAATAAAGCGACCAACTCCAAAGTTGCGGTTTGAAGTTTAGTCGCCTATATAGTCCCTTACGGGAACAGTTAAACTTATTAGTCGAAATCATCCGCAACTTGATTCCGACACAAATATACTGAAAAATAACAGTAAAACCCCAAAAAGATGAGCACAAAAGAAAGATTTGTTGAATATTTAAAAATCAAAGGGATTGGGCAAACCGCTTTTGAAGAATCAGCTGGTTTATCTCGTGGAGCTATTGCCAAAAAAACGGGCTTTAATGCAGATTCAATAGAAAAGATAGCGTCTGCTTGCCCTGACCTTAATATAAATTGGTTAATAACTGGAATTGGCAACATGACAATTAATACCAATTCGTCAATCACTGAAACTCCAACCACGAATAAAGATATTAAAATACTTGATATACGTGTATGCGCAGGACATGGAATTGGATTTGACGGAAATGAAAACAAGGTTATTGGATATGTGAATATACCAGAATTTACTGGATGCTATGGAATAACCGTATATGGTGATTCTATGTACGATATGTATATGTCGGGGGATACAATCTTTGTCCGTGAAATAAAAGACAAACGAAACATAGACAATGGACAGCCGTATATGATTATAACAAAAGAAGACAGACTTCTTAAAATGATTCATATCGACTACGAGCGAAAAAAAACAATATTGTCTTCCTACAACAATATAGCCAATCCGGATGGGAAAAGAAAATATCCCGATATGGAAATTGACATAGATAATGATGTAATTCATTTATACAAGGTTGTAGGTAAATTAGCGAGAACGCAAATGTAGTTACAATAATAATACTATAAAATTCAACCAGTAGACATCTGATTGTTAACCTTTATTAATAAAGCTATGCCAAACACTCTACAAGAAAGTATGGAAGATGTAAGTTTTGCCTATATGCAAGCCCTTTGTGCATATAATGGATACACTATATCGAAAGCAGAACGAGACAATGATGGTGTAGATGCTACAATCAAGTGCAAAGGGTATCCGTGTAACTCTTCAGACTGTAGAAAACGTTCCCCGATCATTGATATTCAATTAAAAGCTTCATATGTAAAACTCAAAGAAAAGAAAAATGGGGATTACTCCTTTATACTCGAAGCAAAAAATTACAATAATTTGGTTATGAGCGATAGAATGACTCCAATAATATTAGTAGTTTTGCACATGGATAAAGATAGGAAGAAATGGGTAAAACACTCAAAATCGGCTCTAAAAATTACCAAATGTGCCTATTGGGTAAGTCTCAAAAATAATCAACCTACAAACAATGGAAGTAGTATAACCGTTGTAATACCCAAAGAGAACATTTTATCTTGTGAATGCCTTAAGAAGTTAATGATAAAAGTGTCAAAGGAGGAAGAATTATGAAAGACTTAAAAAGAGCCATAGATCTCATTACAGTAGAAAAGCTTGAAAAAGTTTTTTCTTTTTTAAAATGGCGTGAATTGGACGTTTTAATGAACGGAAGAGTGCGTCAATTTGTTTCCCCAGACGATGAATATGTAGCACTAATACCACTTGTTAAAGAGTTTTCCGATTACTATAGAGTGATGGGAGAAACTTTACAATCCATTGCATCTTTTGAAAACAGAAGTATAGAAGCATTGGTTAATAGAATATTAAACCCATCGTATGACATTCAGAAATGGCGTATAGCTAATAATTACACTTCAGATGGGAAAATACCATTCTTTAGTATGACAGATACTATAGAAAAAATAAAAGACGTTTTAGCTACAGCCTATTTAGACACTTTAAATCCTACAAGATTTCACAAAAAAGTCTATACAACAGATGTCAACAAGAATATTTCAGAATATTCTTTTGGACAAACTGAAATAGGAAGCTATATCCTCAATATATTGTGTCCTCTAGGAAATTACCAATACACTATTTTTAATCCAACAGAACAAGATATTCCATTAAACCGAAAAATCAATATGCGGCTATTGTCATCAATAGACAATATTCAAAAAGACTTAAAGAATAGTAACAATAACAAGGTTGACGAAGACGTAGACCAAGGATTATATAGCATAAATTTTTTAGATTCATTAGTTGACATTTATGATGAAACTAAAGATACAGAGATGAATATAATTGTTGATTGGTGCAAAGATATTGGATTTGTAAATGAGCCCCCAATATCCTCTATCAAATTAGAACCTATATTTATGGAAAAAGTTAACTTCATAGCAGATAAGTATAGGCCTAAAAAAGAAGAAAATATTAAGAAAACATATTATGGAAAAATTGAAAGCATTACAGCTAACCCTAAAGTAGAGGACAGGGAATATGTTCAAATCAAAATTGTTACTATTGGAGATGACAATAAAAAACTTAACATACAATCAAGATTGAATTATAGTACTTTTTACTCTATCGTAAAAATAGCTTTTGATAATGGTTCTAACATAAAACTATCTGGTATCCAAAAAAATATAGGAAAACAAAAATGGATAGACAATGGCATCTTAGAATTGCTAGATGTATGAATCAAAGAACAAACTAAATAAATAAACAATGAAGAAAATTTTATTTTTAATGACAATACTGCCAATGGTACTGTTTACAGCATGTTCATCAGATGATGAAGAGGAATTAAGCCAAGAGGAAAAGGCGATACAAACTCAAACTGAAGTATATAATAATGTTTTATCAAATATTGTAGGGCATTGGAAAGGAAGCCAACACTATAACACCTCCGTGTATCGCCCCGTTGGATGGGAAGATATTTCACATATTAGTTGGACACAAGAATATATTTTCAACTCTGATGGTACCTGTAAAGACATCGTTTCATCAAACTTGATTTATGAAGGTACGTATTCCATTATAAAAAACAAAGACTATATCAAATATCCATCATCCCAATGTGAACTATTTCTTATTATTACTCATGCCAATGGTGTTGTTAACGAACATGCAATTTGGATGGATGGAGAATATCTACGTATAGGAAGCTCTTTATCAGGAATAAAGCCTTCTGCTTCAAGTGGAGGCGAAGCTTCTATTCGATATAGACAAGTAACAAACTAAATATCTAAGATTATGATTGACTTTCTAACCATTATACTCCTAATATTCGGAGTACTGCAAATTATCCTCTTCTTCAAAGTATAGGGAATGACAAACGACATCAAAGATATAAGGAACAAGTATCTCAAAGACGAGGATGAGAAACAAAGAAAAAACACAGAGCATGACGCTATAACCAAAATAAGTGGCGGTTCCAAACCAACAATATAAGCCGGGCATCATTCCCCGGCTTTTTCTTTTCCAAACAGATAGTCAATCACTCTCCTATTGGCATCATCCACCTTCTTCTGATCGAATTTGATATAGATACTAGTAACATCAGAACCAATCTCATGTCCTAAACCGGCAGATATAGTTTCTTTAGGTATATCAAGTTCCGCTGCCAATGTAGCCCATGAATGCCTTGCCCAATATGTGGACAATTTTGGGAAAAGAGGATTTCTGATCTTTTTCCCCCTTTTCAAAATAGAGACCTCACCTATTTGTTTCAATGCTCTGTCAATGCTAGTAGTAAAACTAGTATAATTACTACGGTTATCCATAATATTAAGCAAGTATCTATCACCTTTATATTTATCCAGTATAGATTGTGCCTCTTGCTCCACTTTTATAGAAAACAATTTTCCTGTTTTGTGCCTGTAATATTCAATACGCCCATTCATCAGATTATCTTTAGTGAGAAAAAGCAAATCCTCAAGGTTGATGCCTATTAAGTAAAATATAAGCATAAAGATATCACGGTAAAACTCCAAATATTCTTCACATGGATAATTTTTCAACAATTTCAATTCATCAATCGTCAAACTCCGCTTCCTCGTTTGTTCCCTCTTGATTTTAAACTTCCTGAATGGATAAAGAGTTGTCACTTCTTCATCAATAGCATAATTAAAGACAGCCCTGATGTTTTTTAAATGTGTGCCTATATAATTAGTCATATATCCTTTATCCACCAAGAACTGGTTAAAGGATGTCAGCCACTTTCGGTCTATTGTCTCAAAGGTAGGAGCGTCATCAAATTCAACTATCAGTTTCCGTGTATTTATATAATTATCCTTAGTGCTCTTCTTATCCTTCAACGAGATATATTCGTCATAATAACGTAAAAAGTCACATGAAGTAACAGGCTTTAATGAAATAATATTAGAAAGGTGTTCTTTAAGCTGCTTGTCGGACATACCTTTCAGTTTACCCCCCAGCAACAGCAATTCTGATTCTAGGAGATTATATTTGCTACGGAGTGCCATATTCTTCACTTTATAGTTGGGTTCTTTTTTCCCATACTCACCATTATCCCATGTATTAACATTTGAATACATTCCTGACGATATAAAAAAAGCCTTATTATGATATATTCTGAACTTAACAGGATATACATCAGACGAGTTTTTCTTCCTCGTATCCAAGTAAATTGATAATACTGCCATAATATTTATATTTAAGTTGCACATAAGTTGCACACAAATATAAATAAATAACCCGAAATAACCTCTTATAACAGACTATTATAAAAAAACAAGATACAGATAAACAGTGATATAAAACTATAAATCATTGTTATTCAATCCCAGGTAACAGTTCTTCCTGAATATTTGTCATGCTTCTCCACAAACTATACCGTGCTTCAGGATTCATTTTTTCTAGAGAATATAAAACATCTTTCATATTTGAACGATTCGACAAACTTTCATAAGGACAATTTTTGATCTGTTTACGAAAACCGAGGATACGTGCCATTTCAATTAAATCCGCTTCATGTACCAAGCACATAGGACGAAT
>ERZ773173.3098-NODE-3098-length-11132-cov-3.754266_pt1 | contig 11132 bp, 8 predicted proteins | sample MGYA00580535_ERZ773173 | MGnify/ENA primary metagenome ERZ773173 (study PRJEB29015, sample SAMEA2737856) | human gut metagenome | biome: human gut; feature: human-associated habitat; material: faeces | place: China | collected 2012 ...
CCTCGTTTAAAATACCTTCGGATTCTATGGAACCGGTACTAAAGGATGGAGATCGGATACTGGTTAATAAGATGATAAAGGGAGCTAGGTTATTTAATGTGTTTGCTGCTTTAGATAATGAAGACTTCACTATTCATCGGATGCCCGGATGGGGAAACTTTAAGAGAAATGATATATTGGTTTTTAATTTTCCTTATCAGCAAAATCGTTGGGATAGTATTCGAATGGACGTGATGCAGTATTATGTGAAGCGGTGTATCGCTCTGCCCGGAGACACATTGGAAATCAGAGGAGGATTTTATAAGATACGTGGTTGCAATGAACAGGTGGGGAATTATCAGGCTCAACAGTATATTGCAAATTTGCAGCATCCGAAGCAGCACGGGATTGTCTTTGGTACATTTCCATATAACAAACAACTTAAGTGGAATATTCGTGAATTCGGACCATTGCCTGTTCCACAGAAAGGACATGTGGTAGAAATGGACCGCACTACTTATCATTTGTATAAGCAATTGATAGGTTGGGAACAAAAGAAGAAATTGCGTCTGAAAGACGGACAGGTGTTATTGGGAGACAGTCTGATTTCTCGATATCGTTTTGAAAAGAATTATTATTTTGTATCTGGTGATAATATGGCTAATTCGCAGGATTCAAGGTATTGGGGGATGCTGCCGGAAGAATATATTGTAGGCAAGGCTACCCGTATCTGGTATTCAGAAGACAAATTTACGGAGAAACCTCGTTGGGATAGGATGATGAAGAAAATCAAATAAAGGCATATTGACTATCAGATTTAATATAAAATTAGTTACGTATGAAAAAGAAAATTTATTTAAAAATGGCTTTAGAAATTACATTACTAGTGATGATTGGTACTAATATTTGTAATTCGTTTAAAAAAGAGACATTATCTGATTTGGTTCTGTCTAATGTTGAAGCGTTGGCAAATAGTCGTGAGAATGGCGATAAGACTTGGACAGCTCCTAGGACAATTGCATGTGATTATCAGCAAGGTCCGTGGCATACTGCCAGCATAGAAAGAATATGCGAATTTTGTGTAACTCCTAATTCTTGTACACCCAGAGCTTGTGGAATGTAATTAAAAAATGAATAAGTGTATTATTATAATAATGGTAGTTTGTCTTACTGTGTCGTGTACTCATAATAAAACGTCTTTAAGTATCGGCCCCGGAGTTGTCTCTCTGTCTAGTCCACAGGACGTTATCGTTGAAATGACAGGAGAAACTTATGATAAGCTGGAAACTATATTGCAACAGGTATCTTACGTTAAACTATCGGCGATTCCTTTGTTAAGCCGTATTAAAAAGATCCAGATTGCGGATGAACGAATTTATTTATGGGATCTTGTAGTAGGCATTGTATGTTATGATATGTCCGGTGAATTGTTATTTCAATTGAATGCTAGAGGGCAGGGTCCCGGAGAATATACGGATATAAATGCTTTTGCAGTAAATGCTAGTTTGCATCAACTGGTGATTTATGATAATATGAAACAGTCGTTGATGTTTTATTCGACCGAGGATGGTAGGTTTGTCAAAAGTGAGAAGTTTAATAAACCTACACCGGCTGAAATAGCCTATTGGGGAGGATACTTCTTTTATCATAACCGTTTACATCGAAACTATCAAGATGATATTTCTTTGCATTATTACCTGTTAGCGTCAAAGGATGGCATTACCATAGGGAAACGATACTTTAAACATGAAAATAATAAAGAAGACTATCCATTTTCGCCTTCAGGACACAATTTGTATGATAATAATTCGAAGTTGTATTATTGTAGGGATTTTGATAATATTGTTTATCAGATTCATGAAGATAGTGTTGTTCCGCGTTTTCGGATTAATTTGCCGAACCCCTTGCCAGCATCGATGATAGAAGAGAGACCTAATGAAATGAGTTTGTTGCGTTCAGGATACTCCTTAGGTATAACTGATATATATGAGTATGGCGGATTATTGTTTTTTCGTTTTGTGAAGGATGGATATATTTGGTCTTGTTTATATAATGTAGAAGAGAGTAAACAAGTATACTGTGCCAAAAGGATTAAATTTCTGGATTCATCTTTAATTGATACGATTGACGGTATTTATAAGGATTGCTTTTACAGCATATTGACACCAGAGTATCTCGATTATGCTTTTTCTGAAAATCCTCTTGAGGATTATCCGGATTTATTTAAAACGTATGATGTAGAGGGAGATAATCCGGTTATTGCTTTTTATCGGGCAGTAGTCAGATAATTGAAGAACATGAAAGTCAAATTAAAGTTGATAAAAATTGAAAGGAAAGGTATGGCGGGTTTGATAGCACTCTTAGGAGTTGCGTTAATCCTGTGTGTAGTAGCTTTTCCTACTCCGAACGACATATCTGTTGGTGAAATGGCCTATCAAAAACTATGGTTGGGACGCATGACTGTTGTTTTTGCTGTGTGTTGTTTGCCTTTTCTTTGCTTGAATAAGAAACAATATCTGTCTTTTCCGTCAATAGTGACGTGGGTATTGATTATATTGGGAGGGATTGAAGCTATATGGGGCTTGAGGCAAATATATGGTTTCGCTGTTTCTAATCATTCCTTATATGCACTTACAGGGTCTTTCTATAATCCGGGACCTTACTCGGGATATTTGGCAATGATATTTCCGCTTTGCCTGCATGAATGGCTAAATTTGAAAGAAAAGACGGAACGTACATGGATAGAACAGGGAAAGTATTACATGGCATTAGGAGTGATGCTGTTGATTCTTTGTGTGCTACCTGCCGGAATGAGTCGTTCGGCTTGGATTGCCGCCGCCGTATCGGGCGCATGGGTGTATGGAATGCACATTTCATGGGGAAGTAAACTAAAGGAGATTAGAAAGATATATAAGAGAAAAGTTGTGTTGGCCTGTATTGCAGGAAGCATTATATTCATAGTGATTGGTTACTCACTTTTTCAGTTAAAAGCAACTTCCGCCAATGGGCGCCTGTTCATGTGGAAAATTAGTACTCTTGCTATTGCTGAAAGTCCTCTTATAGGACATGGAACTGGGAATTTTGTTTCAGCTTATGGCAGGGCACAGGAGAGTTATTTTGCAAACGAAGAGTATTCGGAAACGGAAGAATTGGTGGCGGGTAGTCCGGAATGTGCTTTTAATGAATATCTTCAAGTAGCAACAGAATATGGGATTCCTTTTTTATTTGTCGTTTTATTAATAATTGCGTTTTGTCTTTGGAAGGGGAGTAGGGAAGGACGAATAGGTCTTTGTGGAGGTATAATTGCAGTGTTGGTATTTGCTTTTTCTTCTTATCCGATGCAGATTCCCGGATTTGCAGTGACCTTCTATTTTCTGCTGGCTGCTTGTGTTATTGGACGCTCGAAGATAATGCTATTATTTTTTATTTCGATAATAATTCTATTAGGGGCATATTATTGGAAAAACAATCAATATGATGCATGTAAGAACTGGTATCGTAGTAAAATGCTCTATAATATCGGAGCATATCAATCAGCTAAAGAAGAATATGAGACGTTGTATCCCGAATTGAAGAATCGGGGAGCCTTTCTTTTTGAATACGGGTATTGTTTGCATAAATTGAAACAATATGATAGCTCTACAAAAGTGTTGAAAGAAGCCATGGAGTATAGTAATGACCCAATGATTCTGAATATTATAGGTAAGAACTATCAGGCAGTAGGAAAGTATGAGAAAGCGGAAGAGAGTCTGATTCGGTCTACGCATCGACTTCCGGGACGAATTTATCCGTATTATCTTCTGGCAAAGCTGTATGCGGAGCCGGAAAACCAACAACCTGAGAAATTAAAGCGTATGGTTGAGGTTGTACTGACAAAAGAACCAAAGGTTCAATCGACAGCGGTAAAAGAGATGAGAGCGGAAGTAAAGAAATTATTGAAACAAATAAACTGATAAATATGATGAAATATGAATGAGCACAGTTAACAATGGTTATATCTTATTTAATAATGGACCGAGAACAACTTCGGCTATTAATGATTATGTTTGGAATGTTGAAGATTCAGATCTGTGTATTTTTATTATTGATAATCAGGATATCGTATTTTAGTTATGTTATTTTTGTAGTTGTATAAAACGTAAAAATAGAACACAATGAGAACAGTAGAAAATAGTTTGTTGCTTTTCCTATCTTGTATGCTATTGATATCCTGTACTGGTAAGAGATCAGATGGAACAATAGTAAATAATGAAGTTGCACTGCAAACGGAAGAAATACATTTTCCTCAACAAGATGTGCTGCAGCTAAAGTCTTATTATTTGTCTTCTCCTGTTCATGGAGATTCTGTGAATATCCTTATCGGATATAATTATAGATTACATTCATTAGATTACCTGGATTTGGAATCAAAACAGGTAACTCAAGTAACGTTGCCCGCCAAAGGTCCTCATGCTATATCTCGTTTGTCAGGCATATATGTACATTCATTAGATTCAGTGTGGGTATCTGATGATTCTGAACATGTTTTTCTCGTTGACAGCAGAGGAACTGTAAAAAATATAGTGGATTTGAGAGAGTATCTGGATGATAAGGAGCAATTATTGATAAATACTAATTATGCCATCCATACTTCCCGTTTATATTATAATAAGAACCGTCAATCTTTGATGTTTTTAACACAAAACTTGTCTTCTAAGGTCTTTGCGGTCAAGGAAGTCTTTATTAATAAAGAGAAAGATGTTGCTATCTATTATTTGTCGCCATCAAATATTATTCCTGATATGAGCGCAGGGTATTCTTATATGTCTTTTCCTAATGTCAATTATGTAGGTGAAAATATTATCTATAATTATCCGGCTGAATCTTCCATTTATACTTTGAATATAGTTACTAATGAACGAAACTCTGTTATGGCAGAAAGTAACTATACTTCTAATATTGTGGCAGAATGTACTTCCGGAAAAGATTATGCTGCATTGGAAAGGCATAGGTTGGAGAATCCTTATTTTTATGATGTAATGTATATTCCTCAATATAAAATGTATGCCCGTTTGCATATTGATAAAGTAGAGTTTGATGCTGATATGGGGATTGAGAAATTGATCAATGATCGTGATTTATATTTAATGTTGTTTGATGATGAGATGAAAAAAGTATATGAAGTAAAGTTGGCAAAACATAGATATAATTATTTTACAGGTTGGTGTGTCTCTTATAGTGGTATTGTTCTTTTTGTAGATAATATGCTGGATACAGAAAATAATACGGATGATTTGACTATAGACTTTGTTTATCCTAAATAGATGATGTGTAATTGATAGCAATAAAGATATTATTATGAGAAAATATGATTGTATATGGTTGATGCTATGTTTGGTTTGGACTGGAACGTCCTCTTGCTCTGACAAAAAAAATAGTGCCGACAAACAGGAACAAGGTGTTTCCACTGTTCTTCCTGATGCTAAGAATGAAGTCACTACTCAAATACTAAAGAGACGTGATTTTCATCACGAATTGGTCAGTAACGGTAAAGTAAGTGCTCTCGGACAGGCTGATCTTCGTTTTGAGACAAGTGAAGTTATTGCTCGTATTTATGTGAAGAATGGTGACCGCGTACATAAAGGACAGAACTTAGCTGAACTTGATAAATTTCGCTTGGAGCAAAAGCTTTCCCAAGCGGAAGATGCTTTGTTGAAAGCCGAGTTGGAACTGAAAGATGTATTGATCGGACAGGGATATACCTCCGAAGATTTTAGCAAAGTTCCTGTGGAAACAATGAAACTTGCGAAAGTGAAGAGCGGATATGAGCAGTCGAGATCTCAATATGAATTGGTGAAAAGGGAAACAGAACATGCTACATTGGTTGCTCCTTTCGATGGGATAGTGGCTAATCTGTTTTCTAAACCATATAATTTAGCTAATACTTCCGAGGTGTTTTGTACGGTTATTGATACCCGTGGGATGGAAGCTGATTTTACAGTGTTGGAGAATGAGTTGGCTTTTATTAAAACAGGTGATAAGGTGATGATTACTCCTTATGCCGGAGGAGATTCGTTTGAAGGCAGCGTATCTGAAATCAATCCATTGGTAGATTCGAACGGAATGGTAAAGGTGAAGGCTGTAGTAAACGGACAAGGAAAACTGTTCAGTGGTATGAATGTAAGAGTAAGTGTCAGAAGAAGTTTAGGGCAACAATTGGTCATTCCTAAAACGGCTGTTGTGTTACGCTCCGGTAAGCAAGTGGTATTTACTTTACAAGAAGGTAAGGCTATGTGGAATTATGTACATACGGGATTGGAAAATGCAACGGAATATGTTGTTTCGGATAAATCACAGAAAGGGATTGAAGAGGGGTTACTGGAAGGAGATACGATTATTGTGACCGGAAATCTGAATCTGGCACATGAAGCGGCAGTAAAGGTCAGTGATTAACGGGTCAGTGATGAGTGATTAGTGGAGTTAATTGATAGATAGAAAAACATGATAAAATTTTTAATCCAGCGTCCTATTGCCGTATTGATGGCTTTTACTGCCTGTTTCATAATCGGGCTAGTGACATATAATACTTTGCCTATATCATTGCTTCCGGATATTGCCATTCCGGAGATAACAATACAGGTGTCTGCCGCCAATACCTCTGCCCGTGAACTGGAAAACACGATTGTGAAACCTTTACGGGGACAACTGATTCAGGTGTCTACATTGAAAGATATTCATAGTGAATCGAGAGACGGAGCAGGTATGATCCATCTGTCTTTTGATTTCGGTACTAATACGGATCTTGCCTTTATAGAGGTCAATGAAAAAATAGACGCTGCAATGAATTATCTTCCCAAGGATACTGAACGCCCGAAAGTTATTAAGGCAAGCGCAACGGATATACCCGTGTTTTACCTGAATCTGACCTTAAAGAATGATAGTGCTTATAGTACGATAGGACAGCAGTCTTTCCTTGATTTGTGTGAATTTGCCGAATCGGTGATCAAGCGAAGGATAGAGCAGCTCGAAGAAGTGGCTATGGTAGACGTGACCGGATTGGTGGAGCGTCAGGTACAGATTGTACCCGATGAGGATAAGCTGGCTATGATGGGGTTTTCCATTGAAGATATTGAATCGGCTTTGGCTGCCAATAATGTGGAGCCGGGTAGTATGACAGTACGCGACGGATACTATGAATATAATATAAAATTCTCCACTCTGTTGCGTACCGCAGAAGATGTGAAAAATATATACCTGCGTAAGGGAGACCGCATTGTCCAACTAAAGGACTTCTGCAAAGTTACTATCGTGCCCGTAAAAGAAAAAGGCGTATCTGTGTCGAATGGGAAAAGGGCGGTGACGCTGGCTGTTATCAAGCAGGCGGACGAGAATATGGATAAGATGAAGCAGTCTCTGGTAAGGACGATGGAGCATTTTAGACAGGTGTATCCTGATATTGATTTTAGTATTAGCCGCAACCAGACAGAATTGTTGGATTACACGATCTCAAATCTGCAACAGAATCTAACTTTAGGTTTCCTTTTTATCTGTCTGGTAGCTGTCCTGTTTTTGGGAGATGTGAAATCTCCGTTGGTGATCGGACTTAGTATGGTAGTCTCTATCGTGATTAGTTTTGTTTTCTTCTATCTGTGTAATATGTCCCTGAATATCATTTCGCTTGCCGGATTAATTCTGGCATTGGGTATGATGATTGACAGTTCGATTATTGTGACAGAAAATATATCCCAATACCGGGAGCGGGGCTATTCATTGCGTCGTGCCTGTATAACAGGAACTAGTGAAGTGGTGACTCCTATGTTAAGTTCTTCCCTGACTACCATTGCCGTGTTTGCTCCATTGATTTTTATGAGTGGTATTGCCGGAGCTATCTTCTATGATCAGGCTTTTTCGGTTACAGTGGGATTGATGGTTTCGTATTTTACTGGTATTATGCTTCTTCCGGTGCTTTATCTGCTGGTCTATCGGACAGGTATTCATACCCGGAAATGGAAATGGCTTTCTTTTAAATTCAATAACCCGATAAAGGATCACACATTGGATCGTTTTTATGATGCCGGGGTAGATTGGGTGTTTCGTCACAAAACGTTTAGTGTATTGTTTTGTGTTGTCTCCATCCCGCTTTGTGTATTCTTCTTTTTCTTTATAGACAAGCAACGGATGCCTGATATAGAAGAGAATGAATTGATTGCCCGAATTGAGTGGAATGAGAATATTCATGTGGATGAAAACAGGCGGCGTGTGGATGAACTTTTTAGAGATTTAAAAGAACAGGTATTGGAGCACACGGCATCTGTTGGCAGGCAGGATTTTCTTTTGAATCGTGAAAGGGAACTTTCTTCTTCCGAAGCGGAACTCTATTTTCGAACGGAAACATCAGAAATAATCATTCCTTTGCAGCAGGAGATATACCATAAACTGAAAGAACGTTATCCACTTTCCGTTATTTCTTTCTCTCCACCGGAGACTGTATTTGAGAAACTCTTTGTCACGGGAGAACCGGATATCATAGCTGAATTTTACACCCGTAATAAGGCAAAAGTACCGGAAGCGGAAACGATCCGGAGTGTGGAACTGGAGTTAGCCCGTAGGACGGGAATTGCTCCTACAGGCATTGCTTTTGAGAACCAGTTGAACCTAAGTATCAATAAGGAGAAACTACTGCTTTACCGTGTTGCTTACAATGAACTTTATAGAGTCTTGAAAACAGCTTTCCGAGAAAATAGTGTGACTATGTTGCATTCTTACCAGCAATATCTTCCGATCAACGTTGCGGGCAGTGAGAAGACGGTGAATGAAATATTACAGGAAGCACTAATACAGACTGAACCGGACAATAGAGGAAACAGAGAGTACATTCCACTCCGGGAACTGGTGACGGTTACTCCTGCCGAGGACTTGAAGAGTATTACTGCCGGACGTAACGGGGAATATGTTCCTTTTGATTTTTATGGCGTACAGGACGGAAACAAACTGATAAAGGAGGTGAAACAAACGGCAGAAGATATGAAAGACTGGGATACTGGATTCTCCGGCAGTTTCTTTTCTAACAGTGAGATGTTGGATGAACTGGTGGTGATTTTATTTATTTCGCTGTTATTGATGTATTTTATTCTTGCCGCACAGTTTGAAAGCTTTTTGCAGCCTTTGCTTGTTTTGGCGGAGATACCGATTGACCTCGCATTTGCACTGCTTTTACTCTGGATTTGCGGATATACGCTGAATTTGATGTCTGCTATCGGGTTGATCGTTACCTGCGGTATTGTAATCAATGACTCTATTCTGAAGCTGGATGCTATCAATGAATTGCGTAAAGCGGGTGTTCCGTTATTAGAAGCGATACATGAAGCTGGCCGCAGGCGTTTGCGACCGATTATCATGACTTCGCTGACTACTATCTTCGCAATGGTGCCACTGCTTTTTTCTTCGGATATGGGTTCGGAGTTACAAAAACCGTTGTCTATTGCTATGATAGGAACAATGTCGATTGGTACGGCGGTGAGCTTATTTATTATACCGTTACTTTACTGGTTCATTTACCGTAACAAGAAAATAAGTAACAGCTAGAAAGTAATAACTAATAGTTCTAAAATGAAAGTTATGAATAGATTAAAGAAAAGAATTCCTGTCTTCCTCTGTGTCTTCTGTATGTTTGGTGGTGAATCTTCACTTTGGGCACAGAAACACCTGGTATTGGATTTGAACAGGACAATTTCTCTTGCTAACGATAGTTCGCTGGAATCATTCCGTACGCAGAATATGTATTTATCCGGTTATTGGGAGTATAGGACTTTTCGGGCAAATCGGTTGCCTAGCTTGACGCTGGATCTTACTCCGGCACAATATAACCGGGATATTACGAAACGATACGATTCGGGACAGGATTTGGATGTATACCGTACGCAACAATCTTACTATGCTTATGGAGGATTGAGTGTAAAACAGAACTTTGATTTAACCGGAGGTACTTTTTATCTGGAATCGAATCTTGCCTATATGCGTAATTTCGGGGATAATAGTGCGACACAGCTGACCAGTGTCCCGATAAGGATTGGATATTCGCAAAGTTTGGTGGGGTATAATCCATTCAAATGGGAACGGAAGATAGAACCGTTGAAGTATGAGCGTGTGAAAAAGGAATTTCTCTATAATGTGGAAAAGGTGTCGGAAACGGCTACGAATTATTTCTTCTCTTTGGCTATGGCGCAGGCAGAATATAATCTTGCTAAAGAAAACTTGGCTTCTACGGATACATTGTATCGTATCGGGCAACAGCGTCACCGAATTGCAGCTATCTCACAGGCTGATTTGTTGACATTGAAACTGGATCGTGTGAATGCGCAGAATACATTGCAGAATAAAGCAAGTGACCTGAAACGGGCTATGTTTTCACTGGCTTCTTTTCTCAATCTGGATAAGAATACGCAAATCAAACTGGAACTTCCTTCTCGTCCGGAGATGGTGGATATTCCGGTAGATGAGGCTTTGAGGTGGGGCAGGAATAATAACCCGCAATTGTTGGAACTGAAACAGAATGTACTTGAAGCGGAACGGAATGTGGATAAGACAAAGAAAGAATCTCGCTTTAACGCAAGTGTGAATGCCAGTATCGGTTTTAATCAGGTAGCGGATAACTTTGGAGATGTGTATCATAAACCGATGCAGCAGGATTTGGTGGCAGTCAGTGTTTCTATTCCGTTATTGGACTGGGGTGTTCGTAAGGGTAAGTATAATATGGCAAAAAATAATCTGAATGTAGTGAAGATCTCGGCACGTCAGGACGAGATAAGCATCGAGGAGGAAGTGATTATGACGGTAAGTGATTTTAATATCCAGCAGCAATTGATAGCCAGTGCGGAAGAAGCGTTGGATCTGTCTATACTTGCTTATAATGAGACAAAACAGCGCTTCATTATCGGCAAGGCGGATATTAATAGCTTGACTCTTTCTCTCAACAGGCAGCAACAGGCACAACGTAATTTTATCTCTGCCTTGCAGAACTACTGGCTGAATTATTATAAGATACGCCGGCTTACTTTATTTGATTTTGCAGCGAAGCTTTCACTTTCGGACAGGTTTGATTTTAATGGAGGAAAGTTGGTTAAATGATAATTTTGCGGAGTGCCCTGAAAGGGCTTAATTATATAGCGTAGGGC
>ERZ773173.3107-NODE-3107-length-11109-cov-2.281708_pt1 | contig 11109 bp, 5 predicted proteins | sample MGYA00580535_ERZ773173 | MGnify/ENA primary metagenome ERZ773173 (study PRJEB29015, sample SAMEA2737856) | human gut metagenome | biome: human gut; feature: human-associated habitat; material: faeces | place: China | collected 2012 ...
TTTCTTTTCTTCCATTCCCAATGAATCGGTTGTATCTATGCTAAGATTGCTTGTGCCAATAATAGCCTCCGTAACAGTATGTCCCAATATCTTTGTTTGTGTCATGTGGGCATATTCATCAAGTACAGCCTGTAGGTTACCTACCACACAGTAATCAAGAACTGATTCGTAATAATCATCATCGTTCTTTTTGTTATACATCAGGTCTATCACAGCTGCACTTTCAGGTTTGTTGAATACTGAGACGATTGCTTTAGCCACCATTTGGGCATCTTCTTCATTGCCAGATTGCCGATAAGCACATACAGCCGGTGAAGCGATGGCAATATCTGTCATCACATCCAATGCATTTGAAGGCACATACAAGTCGTTCAAATCTTCCACTGGCTTTCCATCCAGTATTTTCATGAGAGTAAGAATAAGTTTGGCGTTGTTTCGCCCTTGTTGTGGAATACTACTTATGATAGTATTCTGTGCAAATTCTTCTTGAATTCTCTGTTTTATGATTTTCCGGATTGAGGAAAGTTTCTCTCCATAAAATGTGGTAGGAGAGAAAAGACCGGATAGGGTTCGGCAAGGATACTCTAATAATCCGTCGGCTCTTAAACGATTCTCGCCATAACGGTTCTTCTTTTGAGAAGTATAGCGTATCTCTGCTTCTACCTTCTTTAACTCTCCCAAAGTATATAACTCCGAATAATATGACATCATGATGGAAATCATTCTCGGTACCATTTCCCATGAAGAGAATAGGATAATCTTGGAGAAGTTGCAAGCTTCGTTACTCTCAAATACACCTCCGGCTTTATAGTATGGATTAGAGGCAGGAACCCAAAGCAACAACTGTGTTTTCTTCTCGTGACGTGTACCAAATACGAGGTCGTGGAGATACTTTAATTTTCCATTAGCAGCAGGAATGGGACGATAATTATTGATGGCATACTTCGATAGAAGCAATGCGTCCATTTTTCCATATCTTTTTACGTCTGAGTGTTGTAATGCCGAAGCAATTCGTTTCTTCAGTTCGTATTTATCCATAAAGGACAACAAATAGGGTGACGATTTGACGTATTCCATGGGGAGATTACCTAAGCGCACTTTCGTATTTTCTTGATTTAGACAATCCATCAGATACTGCCCCTCTGCAAAAGAAAGGATATCTTCCGGCACGACCTGTACGTCACATACACGGGAATCGTCTATAATGCCACTGTTAAACCGTTCCGTGCGGCACATCACTCCATACAGTGCTTCTTCTGCTTCATTCTTGGTTACCACAAGCGGTGTTAAATCAACCACATTTGTACGTTTGAGTGCAGCAGAATATGTGTGCCATATCAACTTGAACCGGTCCATTTTATCTTTTGTGGCATATAGAAAATCCATTACTTTCATGAAGTCCTGATAGTGCTCGTCATTCCCATTTGTATTTAACTCTTCAAGGGTGGAATAAGGTTTGTAGGGCGTAGCGGAAAGTAACAGAATCTTCGTATTGGAACGCTCGTTGTCAAAGAATTTGTTGGCCAGCATGGATTGCTCGTCATCGCCTTGTTCAAGCAACGAATTGAAGCGTTGAAACTCATCCATGATAACCAGGTCAGGGTCGAGCATGTCAATACTGATTTCTGCGAAAATACGACGTAGCTTATTGATGATGTCTGCCCTCTGACGATTATCGCAACCATTTTGTGCGTACTCAATCAATTGATTTATAATAGTATCCGACAATCTCGTCTGTAACTTACTATGCATCTCACAAAGATAATCATCTCCGCATCCTTTGATCTTTTCGTTATAAATGTTCGTAAGCTCCTGCCAGTTTTTTACATTACAGCTAAGAAAATCACCGATAACTTCCTTATAATCTTTGAATTGAGCCAGTCCGCATAAAATATTATACATCAAGGCACGTTCATTGGCCGTTCCTTGTGCACTGTAAAAACGGAAGGAAGTGGAAGGAGTCAACGGAATGATTGATTCAGGCATTTCTCCCTGCTCATGCTGTTCTGCAATCCTTTTCTCAGCCAATTTGATATAGAGATGCTGCATTGACAGACGGCTCTCGCTGATGCTCATCCGATTTTCAACCCCTAATTTCTCAATGTTCTGGTCGGCTATGTTGGCATTCGAACAGATATAAACCACCTTAAAGAAGTCATCCTTCTCCTGCTTGTGCCATTCACGAACCAGGTTGATGACTTGTTTGGCTACGAACGTCTTGCCTAATCCCACTTCGTCGGCCAGCAATACCCGTCGATGACCTAAATTTTTATAGATATGCAGAATGCGATCTGCCGTAGCACGCTGAAAATCCTTTACTTCCTGATTCATAAGTGTTTTATTTGTTTAATAACGTTTTCAAATGTGTTGTACATCTCCATGAAATGGTCTGGGATGACTGTCTCGTCTGCTTTCTCTACTATTTGCCGGATAGAAGCGATGCGATCAGGGTCTTTATAGGCCATTTTCACCATGTCTTCATAAAGTGAGGTACTAATTTGCTGTTCCAAAGAGGATGCCTTGTCATTGGCCAGCTCCTTTTCCAGTTGTTGGCTTTCCAATATATACTGTTCCACCTCATCAGTTAGCATGAATGCCAGATAGTTGATGAACTTTCCTTTTGTATTGATAAAGTAACGGAATATTGCTTTGTCTCGCTCATCGGTTGGCATTCCCTCCGTCTGTATTTTTATCAGACGACGCAAATCTCCAATCCGTATCGTGTAAAATTCTGTTAATGAATCCAGTGCCATATCTTTAAATGTCAGCTCGTCAGCTAATACTTGTTCCTTGCCGTCACATCCTAAAGGATAAAGAAAAACAGGCTCTGAAGGCATTCTGTTAGACTGGCATTGTATGGTGATGGTATAGTTTCCGTCATTAGATGTAATTTGTGCCTGCTGAATGGCCGAAATTGCACGACGCAGCATCAATTCGTTAGTGACATCCTCTTTCTCAGAGTCTTCCTCTGGTACCGAAAGAACCTGCTCGAACATACATTCCTTGCTGTCATTTATCAGTTCACTCCGGTATTTTTCATACGAAGATTTATAGGGGGCAAACTTCAGGTGCAGTAAAAACTCCACATTCCGTCTGAATCCATTCGTGGTGGCATTGGTAGAACCAAGATACAGATGGTTATAGCTGAGATTGCCCTCATTTCGGCGTATGAAATACACTTTCTCGTGCAAGTCGACAGACACATCTTTTTCTACCTTATCGGTCAGTACTTCCTTGGGAGCATAAACACCACCATTATTAAACAAGTTTATTACCTCTTGTGTAACTGATGAATGTCGTGTGATGAGTGTCTTTTTAGCACTAGGATTGCAACTGACCATCTGATTCAAAATATTCTTATCCACGAAGGGGGAGATAACCAGCATTTCTGCCGCATGATTCAGCATACTTTGTTCAAAGCACTTTGTATATCCATCATATCCAGGTATCCCCATAGGGAAAAACTCGTAATCTTCAAAAGGAGAATCGGTAAGGTCAAATTGTTCAATATAGTCGATGTCCTTACAGATAGAATGCATATTTTTACGGATAGTACGGTTGTCGGCTTTTGCGATTAACCATGTGAGGAAGTCCACAAGCGGTGTATGTTTGACTTGCGCTTTTCTTGTGACAGGTTGGGTGCCGATTTTACCGACAAGTTCACATACTACGTCCAGATCGTTGGAACCGGTAAGGTTGCGAGAAAGGACAATCAGTTTAATTTGCTGAGCACCGGTGTCCGGGTTCGTTTCTTTGATAATCCATACCTTAGGATGAAAATTGATGAAACCGCCCCCCTTTGCTTGCAGTGTTACTTGTACAACGCTCTGCTCCAATAGTGAATACACTTTGGAGTTGGCTTGCGGTACTGCCATACATCCGGCATTGCAGAAAACGGCAAACTTACCAGCTGATTTATTGATGGTCTCCAGTATCAGGTGAGGAGAGCGCATGGCTGTTTCTGTCAGGTCGGTCATTGTGCCCAACATAAAGGGCACTGATAACAAGGAAGGCATGTCCAGACTATAGGTAGTACAAACCGCATAATCAATTACAAAGCCATTGCTTTGCAACACATCCGTATAGATAATATCATTCCATAATGCATCAGCCATTGATAGCCTCCTTTCTTAATTCCTCGGTAAAGGTTTTTACCGTTTCCCATCGGTAGGTAAGTTTATAATAGTGTATGCGATTCCTTTTATTATAAATATATGCTGGATTTCCAATTTTTCTTCGATTTCCTTTTACTCTTCGTTCCCGGTTGATAATCAACTGATCCAAACCACCATCTTCTTCAATGTCATTGGCTGCAATGCTTTCCGCAACTTCTTTGCAGAACCATTTCCCACTGTTCTCCCGTATGCTTACAGCATTCAGCACTTTGTCTATGTTTGTACCACTATTCCGGTATTCTTCAAGTTTTTCCTGAAATTCGATTCGCATTTCTTCATCCTGGTATTGCGAATATATATAGTTATAGCGGATGTGCACCATATATATGAAATCAGCGAAACGTCGGGCCAAATCTTGCAATTCTCCAATCTCCTGTGGCAAATGACGGAAGGGAATCTGTTCAAAACTATCGGCTATTGCAAAGTCAGGATTATCCACGATGTAACGTAATAAAGTACCTTGACATGCTTCTGCGTTCAGAATGTGATTCACAATGAAGTCTTTATCTTCTACGGTCAGATCTAATGTACATTTCTGGGTAAAATCATAATCTACATTAGGGAAAGAGCAGAACTGGAACAGACCTGACTTCTCGTCCGCATCGTCATTTGTATCTTCATCATCCATCTTGGTCACTTTAGGGGCATTGTGCAATGCCTTTGAAGTTGAGTAGATTAGTTCATATAGCTGCGGACTACGTAAAATTCCGAAAGTCTGTAATCCGGAATTGTAGATGTATGCCGGATCATATTTTACATAATTGTTTCCACTTTTACCAATCATCTCACTTCCTGTGATACCTCGTTTGTCCGCACTGCCATCGTATAGATTTTTTGTCATGATTCGTTCCAGACGGATAATTTCCGCTTTCACCTCCGATAAACGGTTATATCGTTTTTCTGTAGCCTTGCGATAGAGTTGTGGCATGAGAGAGAAATACTTCATGTGCTTTTGCAGGGTAGATATTCCGGGAAACATACGGTCTGCAAAAGCATCACGGATACGGCCAATGCCGAGTTCGTCTAGAGCTACAGATTCCGAAGTCATTTTCAGTACTTGCATGACTCGGGTTTGTTCTTCTCTGTTGCTGTGTATATATCCTAATTTCATAAAATTGCTAATAATGATTTTTTTATCGTTTCCTGATTCACTGTATCTGTTGTGGAAATGCGAATCAGAGGAAGCCCTAACTTTGTGAATATTTGATTTTTCAACTTATCACGTGATAGTTGGGCGTCATTCTCCTTATGGAAATGCCATCCGTCCACTTCTATGGCACTGATCGGCTGTTTGGTCAGGGAATTATAGAGCAGGAAATCTATATGTGAGAATGGACTTTCTGCAAATGTTTTTTCTTTATCTTCCAGTTGATTCCAGTCGGTAATAAGTCTGGACAGTGGATAATGACAAAGTACTCCCGTATGAGGCAAACCTAATTCAGCAATGGCTTTTAACAGAATATCGTATATTAGATTCTCTGATAAATGTTCAGAGACAGCAGGATGAGCAGCTTCGTAAGCCAATCTTTCTGCCGTATATTGCTGATAGAGCAAATCAAAGACAGAATGCAACTTACTGGATTTCACCTCAAAATTGTTGTACTGAATATAACTGATTAGCTGGCTGAGATTGGAATCCTTTGGCATTTCATTTCCGTTCGTTACCAAACATAATTTGCTCTTAGCACGTGAAATGGCAACATTAAGTAAGTTGGCATCATCCGAGAATTCTGTAGGAGAGTTGTCTACCATACTCATAATAATAGTATCACATTCTCGCCCTTGATACTTGTGTACTGTACTGGATATGTCTTTTCTAACAGCTTGATTGATTGCTTCAGCTTGAGCCCGATACGGAGTAATAATACCTATACTTTCCGATTCTGTACATTCCGATAATACCTCTTGCGTAATGACATCTATTTCACGTTGGTTGAAATGTCCTCTGGCATGATTGCCGGGTACAGTTCGAATTACTTGCAATACATCTTTTTCTCCTTCGTCTGTAGTCATGGCAATCAGTTCTCCATTGTAAAAGCGCTGATTACAGAACTCTATGATTTTCGGATGGCACCGATAATGTTCTCTAAGCAGTGTTACTGGCGCATCCCGAAATATTTCTACGCACGATTGTAGAAAACTGTGCGTGACAGCATTGTATCGGTCGTCCACTTGGTATGTGGTCTGAATAGCCCTTAACGCCAATTCTTCTTCTCGGCTTACCACATTGGGTAACTGTTTGTCGTCACCCACAATCACGGCGTTCATGGCACATGATAGAGCCAAAGCCCCCGTCTTAATATCCACTTGTGAAGCTTCGTCCATAATCACATCAAAAACCATGTCTTTACTGATACAGCTTTTGGCCGAATAAGTGGTACTGAGCACAATCGGATATTCTTTCAGGAACTCTTCTGTTCTGCGCTTAATATCCTTGATGGTAAATTTTTTCCTTTGTCCGGTATTATACCGTTTAGCTATCTTGTCCTTCAATAGTTGTAGAGAAGAGGAACGAAGTTCTTTCATACTCTTTTGGATATCTATGCTTTGGAGTGCTGAAGCAATCGATTCCAGCTCTTGCTCTAATTCTGTTTTTCGAGAAAAGTAGTAGGCTGACTCAAAACTGTTTATGACATCTGTCGCTTTTCTATTTAAAAATGTCAATATTTTAGTTCCTAACAAGAAAGCCCATTGCAATCTGAACCATAAACCTGGCTTATGTCCGTTCTCAACTATCATCTGATAGCGGTTGAGCAAATTCATAAGTTTAGCCGATGGTTTGCCATTCAACCATTCATCTTCTGTATGGTTGTCTTCCCGCATTTCGTTGTATTTCGATTCTTTTAATAGGGCATCGTATTCTGCCTTTAGTTTGGCCTGCCGGAGTTGACCTCCAAATCCTTGTGAAACGGCTTGAAGTGAGTCTTTTGCTAGATTCTTTGTAGTTGTTTGTTTATCAATTGTCCAATTTGCCATAGTAGGATACTCTGGCTGGTTGGCGATGAATGTTTCTTTGTTTTGTACACTACCCAGTTCGGCCACAAGGAAGCCAAGTCCTTCTCCGTTTAGCTTCTCAGCTACATTCTTAACAGCCGAGTTATTGTTTGATACGACTAATACCGTTTTACCTTTCATCAGCAGATTGGCAATGATATTCAGTATCGTCTGTGTCTTACCGGTTCCAGGAGGTCCCTGAATAATGCTTACCTGATGTGTCAATGCTGCTTCTACGGCCGCTTTTTGGCTGGCATTGCATCCAAACGGATAATAGACTTGTTTGGGCATGGAGTAAGTTACCAATTTTGTTTTGTCACCTAGGTATTGAGCCAAGGGAACATTATCACGCTTCACATCTACCAATTCATATTGTTTGGATAGAATACTTTCATAATCTTCTTCCGCAATCAGTCCTGTTTCAGCAGCTAGTTTGCGAAGATAATCCCAAATAGAACCTCCATTTTTGTCAATTGGGGTACGGGTAATATAGACCTCGTTTCCTTCCAGATTCTCATAGTAGCCATTGTCATAGGTCACTCGATAAAAAATGTAGCGACCATCTGTAAAACGTAGTAATTCTGCTACATTATTGATATGTTTATTATTGATGTATAGCCCTTTTTCTCCAAGATTAATTGTGTCAGGGTGTGTTAGACAAAGTAAACGTGACGGATTGTAATTGAATACACGTGGTGATGACGAAAACCGAACAGTCCAAAGTCCATTCTTGTTTTGGTAAATAGAAGAAACACGTTCAGTGATGAACATTTGCTTGTCACCGCGTTTCTCCAAATCTACAATCATATTTTGTTTAACATCCATTCAATCAAATATTTACTTATTTTTCAACTATATCAGAATCTCTTTTGTTGGCTATCCCAAAAGGTATATGTACTGCAGGTATATCTTCTAAATGATCTAAATGTATCATCTGGTCGTCAAAGAAAATATGTGGTTTTAAAATATTTAGTATTCGAGTTTTATCTATTCCTCCGAGAAAGAATACATCATCTACTTCAATATTTAGGCTCTTTAATGTAGTTACGACACGTTCATGTGCAGGAGCGTTTCTTGCAGTAATTATAGCTGTACTAAGAATTTTCTTGTAATTAGGATTCTTGTCTACTTGTGCATTTTCAAGGCGTTGGAAAAATGATATTTTTTGCAATAGTGTTCCTATCGGTCCTTCTGATAATGGATTGGAGGCAAGTTCTAGTTCATGATGATGATAAACGGACATATTTCCTTTATTTTCTTTATAAAATTGTTCCGAAGAATCATCAGCTATTACTCCATCAAAATCAAATCCAAGACGAAGTTGTGTGTCATTTTCATCATCTATAACTTTAGTGTCTAGAACAGTACCTGCAGCAAAACCTGCAGATATTGCTTTTTCTGTATCTTCTGGATTTGCAGATAAAAATAATGATGCATTGAAGGCTGGTAAATATTGAAAATTACTTTTTCCTGAAGAAAAACAAGCTCGAGAGATGTCCAAATTATAATGTGCAATACTACGGAATGCTCTTAATCCTGATTCTGGACTATTTTTTGAAAATATAACTACTTCAATAGGTTTATCTTCTGGGAAAGAATTATTTAAATTCAAGATACGTTTGATGAAAGGGAATGCAACTCCCTTTCCTAGTGGCTCGTTAATCATCCGTTCTTGATATTTTCTGTAAGCATCAATGCCTTTTACACGATATATACTATCAGATTCTTCCATATCAAACAAAGCACTAGTTGATACGGCAATTACAAGTTTTTTCTCTATAGGATATGGCATATTTTAGTTATTATATTAAATGTGTTATATTAATTTTTTATATTTATCCCCCATAAAAACAATTGTAATACTATTAGATTACTGATATCAAAAGTAATAGACATCTTTATACCATTGCATCCATTCTTGCAGGTCATGATTTAGTTTATATACAATGTTCAACACATCATAGTTGGTAAAACAACTGAACATTCTATTCCCACAGATCAATGCTTTGTATTTATTGATTGACTTGTCTAACATTGTGCTTTTTGCATGATGGCATACCGAAAAAGTTACCATACTATATATTCCAGTTTCCTGTAAGGCTAAAGCAAGTATCTGATTGCGCCATAGTTGGTTAAGTCCATCCTTGAAAGGACAACCTTCGATACCAATTGAGCCTTTGAATATATCTAGGTTTCTTTTTAGAGTATCCCAATATTTATATCCTATCATGTGATAATAGCATTTCTGAGGCTCTTTGGTTATACTAATGAGATTATATTGAGTACAATTAGTCTTTAATTTATTAGCTTTACTTTTATATGCTCCGCATATTGTAAATTCTTTCTCGCTAAGTTTATGTTCAATTAGCCATAGGCATAATTTGCCTTCTATGTTATAGTAAGCAATGGCTACGTCTGCGTCAGTTCCGGCTGATTGGGAATGATCGTTTAAGACGCCTGCTCCTTGTTTAATATCTTGGCCCCAATATTCAAAACAGAATCCGTGAAATAGTTTATCTCTAGCTATCTTACTGAAATTTGAGGGACATCCGGGGATCATTGGTAATATACGATCAACATCTTTAGAAAGGAGTAAAGGCATAAACAGATTAATACAGGCTGTTTGAGAACTTACTGCATGATATGCAAACTTATGTAGTTTATAAGCAAAATTACTCCGTTGCATTTCCTCCCAAACAGGTATGATTGGTCCATATATCATTGTCGGAATAGTTGTATCGTTTGGGAAAATAGCATCGTATTCATGCCCTTTATACATGCCTCTTTCTGTAGTAATATTTTTACGCTTCCAGTCTATGATATGGACATAAATAGCTTTTTGTTCCAAGGTTAGATTGCTGGGAAGATAGTATTTTACTCCGTTGATTGTTTTTTCCATCTGACAATTATCATTTATAATCATTATATTATCTCTATTATTTCTATAGTTACAAGAGTATGCCCTCTAAGTCCAAGTACTCCCATTTAAACTAACTCCATAGTAAGTTTTTTTGTATCATCAGCACTTATGACTGTGGAAAATAGTGGCAGAAAAAGTCTCCTTATCAGAGTGGAACGTGCCACTCAAAAATGGTGGTGATGATTTGTTACAAAAATATGATTATTTTTCTTTTTTACGTAAAGATTTTCCTCTAAAAGTCATATTATCTGCATGGCTAAAAAGTCTGTCTAAAATTGATTCGGTTTGAGAGCATGGTTTTAGATAACCATACCAGACTTAAGTAGGTTACAGGGATGTAATTATAATAGACAAACGGTAATTCTCCTTATTATCATCCAAGAGTTGGTAAAGTGCGATTCTTGTCTGTTCATCGATGCTTCTCAAGGCAAAGTCATCTAGTATTATCAGATCATATTTCATCAGCTTGTCCATGTATTTAAGGAAGTTTCCAGTAAGAGATGCCGTAGTTACTTCTTCGGAGAATTTTATCATATTGAAGAATACAACCTTGTACTCCAATACAGGTGGCTTTTTGTGACCGCTCTATCCAGAACTTGGTATTCTTATTGGGCGTTTTTCAGTGGAAAAATTTGTGGATTGATTTCTGCCATGTTCATTGAGATACCTATTTATAAATGTTTTTTTTGTTTTATATCTTCCTCTAATTTACATGTGTTTTCAGAGGTCTTAAAAGGAAAGAATTCGGTATTATCCGAACTCTTTCTTTTTAAGGTATACTACCCATAATTGGGGATATTAATATGTTAATTAAAATAAATCCTTATAATATGATATTTCTTCCCAATGTTTAGAATATGCAGTTTCTGCAGCATTATCTAAGAACTCTAACAAAAACTTAAAGGGGAATGGGTAGGTCATCAGTTCATCCCATCTTCCAAACCCAAATTTTAGCATACTACATATTTCTTTTATATGCGAATCTACTAAAGCTTGATTATTTGTTTTGAGGATAAATAT
>ERZ773173.3145-NODE-3145-length-10973-cov-2.900256_pt1 | contig 10973 bp, 7 predicted proteins | sample MGYA00580535_ERZ773173 | MGnify/ENA primary metagenome ERZ773173 (study PRJEB29015, sample SAMEA2737856) | human gut metagenome | biome: human gut; feature: human-associated habitat; material: faeces | place: China | collected 2012 ...
AAAACAGCCCGAAGCAGACGTTCCAAAGTACCGTTCGTCCCGGGGATATTAAATACAAAGATATAAATGGTGACGGTGTAGTGGATGAGTATGATAAAGTAGCTATTGGTGACCCGCGTACTCCGGAGATTATGTTTGGATTTGGTGGTACGGTGGCATATAAGAATTTTGATGTCAGTTTATTTTTCACGGGTGCTGCCAAGACAAGTTTCTTTTTGGAAGGAGCAACTGTTTATCCATTCCTGAATGGTGAGGGCACATGGAATGTGCTGCGTGAGGTGTATGATAATCGTTGGACATCTGAAACAGCTGCTACTGCGAAATATCCTATTGTTCTTAATGCTAATAGTTACAATAACTACCAAACTTCCACAATGTATATGCGTAATGGTTCTTACTTGCGCTTGAAGAGTGCCGAAATAGGTTATACATTCAAAGGAAGACTGATTGATAAGATGTTTATGGATAATATCCGTCTGTTCTGTAACGGACAAAATCTATTAACACTTGATTATATCAAGATTGTAGACCCGGAGTCGAATAACGGTGTAGGTAACTATCCGATGCAACGAACTATTAACTTTGGTTTCCAGATTAACTTTAAATAAATATGAATATGAAAATATCGAAAATGAAAATAAAGGTGGCAGGACTATGTTTGCTCACATGGGCATTTGTATCGACTTCATGTAGTGATTATCTGGATAAAACTCCGGACGATGCTACTTCCATAACCTTAGAGGAAGTGTTTTCCAGTGAAATTTATACAGAACGTTTTCTGTTAAGAGCTTACGATTACCTTCCTTGTGAAACTAACTATAATGATAATGATTATTGGGCATTAGGTGCCTGGAGTGGTGCATCTGATGAGATGAACATCACTTGGACCTATCCGATGGCTAAAGAAATGAATCGTGGTAGCTGGAATCCTAAAATGCTCGAAGGTAGTTCCAGTCAGGGTACGTCTTATGCAATGTGGTGGCGTTATTATGAAGGTATCCGTCAATGTAATGTGTTTCTTGAAAATATAGACTTATGTCCGGCAGCGCAAGCTACAAAAAATGTGTGGATATGTGAAGCACGTTTTATGCGCGCAATGTTGCATTTCTTTCTGTTGCGTAGTCACGGTCCTATTCCTATCATGGATCATGCGCTGAAAATGGATGATGAAATGACATATTTCCCTCGAAATACGTTTGATCAATGCGTAGATTTTATAGTTTCAGATTGTCAATATGGCATTGATGGAGCGTTGCCGATGATTTATACCAATGCGAGTGGTACGGTGGCTGAATCTTTGTATGGGCGTGCTACAAAAGCCGCAGCTTATGCTTTGAAAGCACGTGTATTGCTTTATGCTGCAAGTCCGCTGTTCAATGGAAATGCTGATTATGCTAAATTTGCCAATGAAGACGGTACATTGCTCTTTGCTCCCAAAGATGATTCTAAATGGGGAAAAGCTGCTGCGGCTGCCAAAGAAGCAATAGATAAGATAGAGGGTTCTTCTTATTATGGTTTGTATTATTCGGATGAACCTGATAACGGTTATAGAAACTATATGGAGTTATTCCTACCTTCAAAAAAATGGAATAAAGAATATATCTTTGCCAGAAATCAAGGGACAGGCTATAGTGACAATATCCATCAGGAGAAATGTATGGCAGCCAACGGTATGGGAGGCTGGAGCGGTCTTTGTCCTACTCAGGAACTGGTTGATGCCTATGAAATGGCTAATGGTTCAACACCGATTATCGGATATAATGCAGATGGAACGCCTATAATAAATGGAGCAAGCGGCTACTCGGAAACTGGTTTTGCGGCAACGGCTGGCAAACATTATCCGGCAGGAGTTTATAATATGTATGTCGGTCGTGAACCTCGTTTTTATGCTTCAATCAATTTTAATGGTCAACAGTGGCGTGGTCGCCAATTGGAATTTTGGCAAGGTGGAAAAGATGGTATTAATGTCTCCAAAGTAGATTATTGCTGTACCGGATACTTATTGCGAAAAACTGCCGATGAAGGTGTAGATGTGATTAATGGTAAGGGAGGAATGAAAGAAGCCTCTATCCTTTTCCGGGTAGGTAGTCTTTATCTGGATTATGCGGAAGCATTGAATGAAGCTGAAGGGCCTGTAGATGATGTATACAAGTATGTAGACGCTATTCGTAAACGCGCCGGTTTGCCGGGATTGGCAAAAGGCTTGGACAAAGATAAGATGCGTGAACGTATTCAGCATGAACGTCAGATAGAATTAGCGTTCGAAGCCGGACATCGCTATTTCGATTGTCACCGCTGGAAAATTGCAGAGAAAACAGACAACGGATATATGCATGGTATGAATATAACTGCTACTAATAAGGTAGATTATAGTAAACGTTCAACAGTAGGTGATTCTCGTGTATTCGAAAAGAAACATTATCTGTTCCCTATACCGCAGAGTGAAATGGATAAGCGGATAGGATTGGTACAATCTCCCTACTGGGAATAAATAAAACTGTATTTCCTCCCTAGGTATTTATCTGTTTAGGGAGGAAAATTTGTTATATATAAAACTGTTGATATATCATGAAAACAAAAACAAGGCGTTTATTGAGCCTCTTGAATTTTTGTGTTCTTACACTTCTGGCCTGTGGAAACTCTGATGGTGCCGGAGAAGATTCAGGAGTCCCTTATTTAGCTAAAAAAGGAGAACCTGTTGACGGTGTTCGTATTGGTTGGGATTATGGAACAATCCGGCAACTGGCAACTAGGGGAGGATATCCACGTTCCATCCGTTTACAGGATAATACAGTGGTGGCTGTATATGAGAACTATGATACAGGCTATGAAATGCGCCGTAGTACAGATGAAGGTAGTACATGGGGGGATCCTGTTATTCTTTTCCCCATCCATAGTATAACGAATGATAAAGGAACTGCCCGAATAAATATCGCTAACTCAGAAATTATACAACTTGCTAATGGGGATTTGCTGGCTGCTTGTAATTATCGTCCTCAAACACCCGAAATAACTCCGTTTGCTATAGCGGTACGCCGTAGTACTGATAATGGAGTAGCGTGGAGCGATCCTCAGATTATTTATGAAGCGGAACCTCGTTTTTCTGACGGTTGTTGGGAACCGTTTTTTCTTCAACTTCCTAATGGAGAGGTGCAAGTTTATTTTGCTAATGAGGGGCCATATACTCATTCTAATGAACAGGAAATATCCATGATGACCTCAGTGGATAATGGTAAGACATGGGGAGGGTATAAGACAGTTTGTTTTCGCGCAGGTAGTCGTGATGGAATGCCGGTAAGTAAGGTGGTTGGCGATGAAATCGTTTGTGTGATAGAAGATTGTGGGTTTGTTACTTTCAAACCATACACCGTACGTACTAAATTGTCGGATAATTGGTCGTCTCCTGTATTGGCGGATTCGCCAAATCGTGCTATGGCATTGGGCGAACCTGTAGAAGATTGGATTTATATGGGAGCTCCTTATTTAGGTGTACTTCCTACAGGAGAAACGTTACTTTCTTATCAGGTGGATGATATACGTCACGACGATCAGTTGGGTGACAGGCTGCCTTATAGTACCATGGAAGTGGCAATAGGTGACAAGAATGCCCGTAACTTTGTAAGGTGCACGCGCCCTTTTCCTGTGCCTGCGGGAAAGCATGCAGTATGGCCTTCTGTGGCTGTTTGGGATGCGAATACTATAGCAGCTCTTGCTACCAGTAACTATCAGGGGGGGACGGAGGCTCCGTTTTTCATGAAAGGACATGTAATGCGGGATTTAGAAGTGAACTCTTCTGATATTGTAAACTATCCTATTTTTATTGGTCATACCGGAATCTGTAATTTACGTTTAGGAGTCGGGAAAGATGCAGATAATCTTTATATCACCTGCAAGGTTAAGGATGGAGAACTGTATTCCGGTGGACAAGGAACTCAAAAAGGAAGCGGTGTTTTTATCTATCTTGATACAAAGAATGAATGTTTGAAAGAACCTGCTGAAGGTGTTTATAAGGTATGGTGTTCATATAAAGGCGATATAACTGTCTGGCAAGGTAATAAGGGGAAATGGGAGAATAGTGAGTTGGAAGGATTACAAATCACTCCTTCTGTTGTGCCGGGAGGTTATGAACTTGCTTTTACCATTCCTTTAAATCGTTCATTTAATAAGGATACGATGAGGTTGTGTGCCACATTGTCTACAAAGACCTATACCGAAACATTAGTTCATAGTAATGCTGACTGGTCGTGTACATGGATGAAAATGAATTTAGGTGGGCATTAATACAAAGAACGCATAGCTGAAAATGCAGCAGGTACTTGACAAACGCTTTTAAATGTTGTATATTTGTAGATCAATAGCATAAACCTATAAAAAAACAGATGAAAGAAAAAAGTAAAATCATATTCCTGAATGGTATAATATAGCAACAAGTATGGACTATCTTCCTGAGATACATCAGATGATAGAGTATCAGATATAGGCTGAAGGCTGCAGACTTTATGAAGTTTGCAGCCTTTTTTGTCTTAAAAACTTAATGATTTTATTGTGAATTTCATTTCGGGAGTTTATAATAAACGGTGGGGACGTTTATTATAAACGATCATGGAATTTATTATAAACGTATAGGCTGGTATATATAAACTTGTTGCTATTTTTTATATAACTACAATTGTCTTTCTTTGATAATGATTGTTGTTGGTAATTATCGCAGACATACTGTGTGGTAATCTAAGTAAACAAAATATTGGAACTGCTATAGGGTATATAACTGGGTGCCTGTTTAATTCACTCGAATCTCTCTTTTTTCGAAAAAAGAGGAATTAAATCTGAGTAGTTTTGATTTTGGATACATATATCGTAGCAGTTTTGATATTCGTATTTTAATTTTCCAATCTATTGGTTTTAGAGAAATACATGTTAAATGTAGTTCGAAAAATAGAACATTAAGATGGAGGATACATGCAAACGATTTAGAAAAACTATGTATTTTTGTGTTATAACTTTCAAAACAGTATAAGAAGCTTTACTCATTTTAATGCAGAATTGACTTGTTTGCGAGTTTAAGCATAAATGGTTATTTTTATTATATTGACTAATTAGTGCTTGATTTAGGATAAAACAAACAATTTATTGTTGGAATTCTTTAATTATTTATATAAGGGCAACTAAAGAATCATTTTAAAATTTAAAGAATTCTATAAGTAAAGAACATTTTATACTTTTGCACTGTTTTGAATAAAAAATTAACAGGTTTAAAGTAGAATTATGGCATCTATAAAGTTATTGCTCAATAAACAGCGAATGCTTAATAATGGTACATTTCCATTGGTTTTTCAGTTTATCCACCGGAGGCGAAAGTTACTTTATTATACCAAGTATCATATCTTTCAGCAACAACTGGCTGATGGAGCTTTGGAGGTTGAGTATTGTGAAGCATCGCTTTATTCCATGAAAGAAATAAAGGAGATAAATCGTGAGTTGAAACGGGACTATAAGCGATTCCAGAATCGTATATTGGAGTTGGAAAGGAACAATGAGGAGTATTTAGTAGATGATATCGTAGAGTTTAAAAAGAAGAAGAGTCATCGTTCGTATCTACTTATGCAGTATATAGAAACACAGATTTCTTATAAAAAAAAGATGGGGAAAGACGGTATTGCAGCCGCCTATCATAGCACCTATATTTCTCTGAAAAAATATATAGGTATGAAATCTGCGCGTAAGTCGGATATCAGGATGGAGGAAATAAACTTCAGCTTTGTGGTAGGGTATGAGGACTATTTGAATGCACAAGGACTGGCGAGGAATACGATTAATTATTATCTGCGTAATTTCCGAACGATTTATAATTCCTCTATCCGGGATGGATTTAAGCCTAAAAGCGAGAATCCTTTTACTTACATTCAGACAAAACCATGCAAGACAATAAAACGTGCAATTAATAAAGATGATATGAAGAAACTTTCTTCGCTTATTTTACCTGTTCATTCTGGAATGGACATTGCGCAGGATATGTATTTATTTAGCTTCTATGCCCAAGGTATGGCTTTCGTTGATATTGTATTTCTAAAAAAGAAGAATATTCGTGATGGTATATTGAGCTATCGACGTCATAAGTCACAACAGCTGATTCATATAGTTGTCACTCCTCAGATGCAGGAATTGATTGATAAATATGCGAATGACAGTGAATATGTGTTTCCAATTATTGATACATCTTTGTCGACATCTATCTACGATCAGTATCGTTTGGCTTTAGGCAGGGTGAATCGATATTTGAAGAAGATCACTTTTCGGTTAAATATAAATGTCCGGCTGACGACTTATACTGCCCGTCATACCTGGGCTACATTGGCAAGAGAAAGTGGGGCTCCTATTTCCATCATCAGTGCAGGATTAGGGCATACCTCAGAAGAAATGACGAGAGTATATCTTAAAGAATTCGATCAGGAAACGCTGGCGCAGGTAAATCGTATTGTGACTAATCTGTTGTAATATGAAACATAAATTTGTTCTTCAAATTTTGTAAAACTCATATTTATAACTTATATTTGTAAACGGTATCTATTTTGTAATAGAGAGTATATCAATCGCTTAATAATAGCGATGTTGCAAAATAAGACTATTTTTTGCGAATAGCTATTATCAAAAAGTACATTAATACTCTCCTTTTGTACACTCTCGTAATTCTCCTTGAAGATTATTGGTTTTCGCCTGATAATGGTCTATCAGTTGCTTGGGAGTACAGCGAAAATGCTGTTTGAAGTAGCGGTATAACTGAGCTTGCGATTCAAAGTTGCATACCTCCATTAGTTGCTTGACACATATGCCCGGTTCTATAACTTTCCCTAAAATACGTACCTTTAATTGTTTCATCATCCATTGTTTTGCGGTAATTCCGAATTCTTCTTTGAATTTAATAAAGAAGCTGGTTCTTCCTATATTTGATAGTGTAATTAACTCATCAAGATTATTTACTCTTGAATAGTTCTGCATGACAAAATCTCTGAACTCTAATTGCTTCCCAATGATAGGGTGAAAAAGTGTAGCAATTTCTTTTTTATTATAGAATCCCCTGAGTAGGAAGAAAAATTCACGTTCTATTACATTATGTAGGTATGTGCAGTTCATTTCATTCCTCAAACAGTGAACAACAGTTTCAAAGAACGGCATTAGTGGATAGCGCATGGGGATAGGGCTGAAATCATAGTTAATATTTTCACAAATAGAGCTCAAACCTTGAAATAAAAGTTTGTCACAGTTGCTTTGCGGTATATCAAATGCCATAGCCAACATTTGTGATTTGGCTGTTGCGGAAATCTTTATCATTGAAGATTTAGGTAACACTACCATCTCATTGCTATGAAATGTGTGGTTACAAAATTGGTTACAGTATACTGAAAAATCTCCTTTTAAAAAAAATAAAAGATAATTCTTGTGGGTATACTCTTCTTCTATGCATTTCTCTTTATCGAATTTAATATATTTGAATCCTGTACTAATATCTGTCATGTAATTTTTGCATGACAAATGTTCCCTTGCGTAAAGTAATCCATTGGGTGATTGTTCCCCTCTCATATCTTTCCCTTTTTTGATGACAACAAAGCGATTCTATTTCATTCTGCTTCATAATTGATTCAGTATGGTTTAATATAATCGATTTGTTGTCAATGTGTTATGATGAATAATTCTATAGCCTATTATGCATCTGCAGGGTATGAAACATAATGTATGGTATATGATTATGCGTAAATCCCTGCTAATCAATTGTATATATACAACATAAACATCTTTACTCTCTATTACAAAATAGAGAGTAAAGATATAGGGGAATTATATGTAATTAAAACGCTGTTTATCAGTTGATTGGGCGATTGTCTTGTTGTGGAATAGTATGGCTGTAAAATCAGGCCGGATGATTCTTACTAAATGAAAAGTAGAAAAACGACAGCACTTATTTGTTGGAAAAAGTGGATTATGGAATGAATTATTTTTTTATAGCAATAGCATTTTTAGTTGCGGTATTTATGGGGTGGATTATCACTCCTCAGATTTTACTCGTTGCTTTTAGAAAACGACTGTTTGATTCTGTTGGTGGTCGTAAAACCCATAACGGTATAGTACCGCGTTTGGGAGGAGTCGTGTTCGTCCCAGTGCAATGCTTTCTATTAGTGTTATCTATGTTTTTTATGTATAAGCTAGAAATGACGCCCCATCTTCAAGACCCATTTATACCTTTCCAATTTTTATTGCTGATGATTGGGTTGCTTATTCTGAGTATGGTTGGAGTGATAGATGATTTGATCAGGATTGATTATCGCAGAAAATTTGTAGCTCAGATTGTTGCTTCTTTATTTCTTCCGTTATCCGGACTCTGGATTAATGATTTGTATGGACTACTCGGAATAACTACTTTGTCTCCTTGGATCGGGATGCCTTTGACGGTATTTGTGGCTGTCTTTATTATTAACGCCGTTAATTTGATTGATGGAATCGACGGGCTTTGTTCCGGTTTGGTCGGTATGGGCGCTTTGGTTTTTGGTTTTTTATTTATTTATAATGGAGCATGGTTACATGCAGTTTTTGCCTTTATTACCGCAGGGGTGCTATGCCCTTTTTTCTATTACAATGTATTTGGCAAATCAAAAGGGAGGCAACGAATTTTTATGGGAGATACTGGTAGTCTGACGTTAGGACTTTCCATGGCTTTTCTGGCAATCAGCTATGCGATGAATAATCCATTGATAAAGCCTTTTTCGGAAGGAGCGATAGTGGTTTCTTTTGCAACATTGATTGTACCTCTTTTTGATGTGGTTCGTGTGGTATGGATACGCTATCGTAGCCATCAGCCGTTCTTCATGCCCGATCAGAATCATATACACCATAAGTTCTTGAGAATGGGGTTATCTCATTATGCTACAATGGCTCTTATTTTGGCTTTAGCATTTTTCTTAAGTTTCTTCAATATCATAGCAGTAGAGTATATCAGTAATAATATTGTGATTTTTATAGATATTGTATTATGGGTTGCTTTCCACTTATGGTTGGACAGGCGGGAACTCATTCGAACGAAACATGGGATAGTAAATGATTAAAAATAATAATATGAGAATAGCTGTTATTGGTGGTTCCGGATTCGTGGGTAGTCGTTTGATAGGTCTGTTACAGACTGTCCCGGACATTGAACTGCTGAATATTGACAAACAACAGAGTGAACTTTATCCTCATCTGACGCAACTAGCCGATGTGCTTGATGGACGCAAGCTGAAAGAACTGTTAGCGGGGATTGATCTTGTGGTTTTATTAGCCGCAGAACATAAGGATAATGTGACTCCGACATCACTTTACTATACGGTGAATGTGGAAGGAATGTGTAATACGCTTCAGGCTATGGAGAGTAATGGAGTTACACGGCTGGTGTTTACCAGTTCTGTTGCAGTTTATGGCTTAAATAAAGATAATCCATCGGAGTTACATCCGGCTGACCCGTTTAATGACTACGGTCGTAGCAAGTGGCAGGCAGAATGTCTGTTGCAGGAGTGGTATGATACGCATCGGGAGTGGAACATAAATATTCTTCGTCCTACGGTTATATTTGGAGAAGGAAATAGGGGGAATGTATATAATTTGCTGCGTCAAATCATTTCGGGAAGATTTCTGATGGTTGGAAATGGCGAAAACCGGAAGTCGATGGCCTATGTCGGTAATGTGGCATCTTTTATCACTTTTCTGATTGAAAATAAAAAAGAGGGATATAATGTATTCAATTATATCGATAAGCCGGACTTCACAATGAATGATTTGGTGTACCATGTCGGGGATGTGTTGAATAAGCATATTCCTACCACGCATTATCCCTATTGGCTAGGAATGTTTGGGGGATATTGCTTTGATACTTTGGCCATGATAACCGGGAAAAAACTATCAGTAAGTTCCGTTCGTGTGAAGAAATTTTGTGCGGTGACTCAGTTTGATTCTGTCAAAGTGCAGGAGTCCGGTTTTAGACCGGCTTTCACAATGGAAGAGGGGCTGACACGGACGTTGCAATACGAATTTGGCTCCGAAGTCAGATCAGAGAAGTGCTGAATTGATAAACTAAGCTTTTTCCTGTCTTGAAAGAGAGAAGGGGGGGGAAGAGTAGATATAATATAAAAAGTTAGGGGTAGCCTTCATGTATGTGACTGGCGGGAGCGGAGCGCGCTTTTGAGGTACCTTTTTATGAGTGTAAATTATCGAATTGGAGGAGTTTTATGGATCAAATAAAGAGTTGGCTGGTTGTTTGTGTGCAGAGCAACAGAGAGAAGAAGACTTATGAACGTCTTAAGGCATTGGGATATGATTCTTTTCTTCCGTTACAGGAAGAAACACATCGTTGGAGTGATCGGAGCAAGAAAGTGCAGCGGGTCGTGATTCCTATGGTGGTTTTTGTGCGTATAAGTCCTTCTGAACGCATTCCTGTGCTCCGTCTTCCCTCAGTCAGTCGCTTTATGGTATTGCGTGGAGAGAGTACTCCTGCTTTAATCCCGGATTCTCAAATGGAACGTTTTCGTTTTATGCTCGATTATTCGGAGCAGGCAGTTGAAATGTGTTCCGAACATCTTCAGCCGGGAGAACAGGCGAAAGTTATTAAAGGTCCGCTTACAGGGCTGACTGGAGAATTGATGACGATGGATGGGAAAAGTAAAGTGGCGGTTAGAATCAATATGTTGGGAGCTGCACTGGTAGAAGTGCCGGTCGGCTTTGTAGAAAGGTTATGATGACGCTTGATGCGTAGGTTGCCTGATACATTTTGTACAGTTGAAGGAACAGCTTTTGTTGATGAAGTATATATAATTAGTGCATGAGTTTTATGAATGAGAGTCAAATAACCGTTACGTCACCTTTGATGCCTTCATTGGAGGAATTCAATATCTATCTGCAAGATATATGGCAGCGCAAATGGATAACGAATAACGGTTGTTATCATGATCAGT
>ERZ773173.3152-NODE-3152-length-10945-cov-2.677594_pt1 | contig 10945 bp, 9 predicted proteins | sample MGYA00580535_ERZ773173 | MGnify/ENA primary metagenome ERZ773173 (study PRJEB29015, sample SAMEA2737856) | human gut metagenome | biome: human gut; feature: human-associated habitat; material: faeces | place: China | collected 2012 ...
AACCCGCGCCGGCGGAACCTGCCGCGGCAGGCATCGCCGTCGACCGCGAGCATTACACCGTGACGCGCGACGGCCACGAGATAGCCCTTCCGCGCAAGGAATTCGCGCTGCTCGACCTGCTCTATTCGTCGCCCGGGAAGCTTTTCTCGCGCGAAGAGATATATACGAAGATCTGGGGCACCGAGGTGGTCGTGGGCGACCGCACCATCGACGTGCACATCCGCAAACTGCGCCAGAAGATCGGCGACGAACGCATCGTCACCATCAAGGGCGTGGGCTACAAATTCGAACCCTGAGCCGGGCCATTCCCGGCGAATGAAACGCATATGGACGCACAGAACAAATACCGGCGCATCGTCATCAAGGTGGGCAGCAACGTGCTGACGCGCGACGACGGCCGTCCCGACACCACCCGCATCTCGGCCCTGGTCGACCAGGTGGCCCGGCTCCACCGCGCGGGCACCGAGGTCATCCTGGTTTCGTCGGGAGCCGTGGCCTCGGGGCGCAGCATCCTCGGGCAACGCGCCGGGAAGCTCGATTCGGTCTCCGCACGGCAGCTCTTCTCCGCCGTGGGGCAGGTCAAGCTACTCAACCGCTACTACGACCTCTTCAACGAATACGGCATCGCCTGCGGGCAGGTGCTCACCACCAAGGAGAGCCTCTCCACACGGCGGCAGTACCTCAACCAGCGCAACTGCATGGAGACGATGCTCGCCAACGGCGTGCTGCCGATCGTCAACGAGAACGACACCATCTCGGTCACCGAACTGATGTTCACCGACAACGACGAGCTCTCGGGGCTCGTCGCGGCCATGATGAACGCCGAGGCGCTCATTATCCTGAGCAACATCGACGGCATCTACGACGGCTCGCCCGCCGACCCCGCATCGCAGGTCATCCGCCGTGTGAAACCCTCGGAAGACCTCTCGCAGTACATCGACCCCGTACGCTCGTCGCGCGGCCGCGGCGGCATGGCCACCAAGAGCCGCGTCTCGTCGCGTGCGGCGGCCGAAGGCATCGAGGTCATCATCGCCAACGGCCGCCGCGACGGCATCCTCACCGACCTGGTGCTGACCGGCGAAGAGGTGCCCTGCACCCGCTTCGAACCGGCTCCGAGGGCAGCCTCGGGCGTCAAGAAATGGATCGCCAGCAGCGAAGGCTTCGCCAAGGGCATCCTGCGCATCGACCAGGGCGCCGCCGCAGCCGTCCGCGCCAGCAAGGCCGCCAGCATCCTCGCCGTGGGCGTCACAGCCGTCGAAGGCGATTTCGAACGCGACGACCTGGTGCGCATCCTCTCGCCCGACGGGGCACAGCTGGCCGTGGGACGCATCTCGTGCGACAGCGCCACCGCCCGCCGCAATATCGGACGCAAAGGGCTCAAGCCCCTCGTCCACTGCGATTACCTCTACCTGGAATAACCGATTATGGAATACGAATCCCTGTTCAAGGCCGCCCGGAAGGCCGGGACGGCGCTGGCCGACGTCGAACCCGAACGCCTCGGCCGCATCCTGCAACACGCCGCAAGGCTCCTGCGCGGGCATACGCCCGCATTGCTCGAAGCCAACGCCCGCGACATTGAGGCCATGCCCGCCTCGTCACCCATGCTCGACCGCCTGCGGCTGACCCCGGAGCGAATCGGCTCCATCGCCTCCGACATGGAAGCCGTATCGCACCTGCGCTCGCCTCAGGGCGAGGAACTGGCGCGCTGGACGCGCCCCAACGGCATGACCATCGTCAAGCGCCGCGTACCGTTCGGCGTGGTCGGCATGGTCTGCGAAGCCCGCCCCAATGTCACGGCCGACATCTTCGCCCTCTGCGTCAAGACGGGCAACGCCTGCGTCCTGAAAGGGGGCAGCGACGCCCGCCACTCCAACGAGGCGATCGCGGCGCTGCTGCACGAAGCGCTCGGCGCCGAAGGCATCGACGAAAACACCTTCACGCTGCTCCCCGCGGGGCACGAAGCCGTGGGGGCGCTGCTGAGCGCCGTGGGCTATGTCGACGTAGTCATCCCGCGCGGCGGGGCGGGGCTGATCCGCTTCGTCCGCGAGAACGCCCGCATCCCGGTCATCGAAACGGGCGCCGGCATCGTCCACACCTATTTCGACATCGACGGCGACCTCGAAAAGGGACGTGCCGTGGTCTGCAACGCCAAGACGCGCCGCGTGAGCGTCTGCAACGCCCTCGACTGCCTGGTCATCCACCGCGGCCGCCTCACCGACCTTCCGGAGCTGTGCGCACCGCTGGCCGGGGCGCATGTGACGGTCTACGCCGACGAAGAGGCTTTCGCCGCCCTCGACGGGCACTACCCCGCCGGGTTGCTGGAACATGCCGCCGAAGAGCATTTCGGCACCGAGTTCCTCGACTACAAACTGGCCGTCAAGACCGTCGCGTCGCTCGACGGGGCACTGGCGCATATCGCCCGCTACTCGTCGCGCCACAGCGAGGCCATCGTCACCGAAAACAAGCAGGCCGCCACGCAGTTCACGCGCAGCGTCGACGCCGCCTGCGTCTACGTCAACGTCTCGACCGCCTTCACCGACGGCGGGCAGTTCGGCTTCGGCGCCGAAGTGGGTATCTCGACGCAGAAACTCCACGCCCGCGGCCCGATGGGACTGCCCGAGCTCACGACCTACAAGTATATCGTCTCGGGCGACGGACAAATCCGCCAACCTTAAACCCCGATACGACAAAAAACCTCGAAAAAACGGCAGGAAAAATAACAATCCGTAAGCATTTTTTCTGTAAATTTGCATATCCTTAAAATTTGGCGTATATTTAACTTATGATTCGTGAACTTCTGGCCGTAGGATGCGGCGGTGCTGCCGGCAGCATCGTCCGTTACCTGCTTTCCGGCGGGATAATGGCGGGGCAGACGCTGCTGGGATTCCCGGCGGGTACGTTCACGGTCAATGCCGCGGGTTCGCTGCTGATCGGCATTCTGCTCGAAGCTACCAGCTCCGAGACACTCGGATGGCTGCTCATCGTGGGTTTCTGCGGCGGGTTCACCACTTTTTCGACCTTTTCGGCCGACGCGGTGCGCCTGCTGCGTGCGGAATGTTACACGGCGGCGGCGGCCTACGTGGGGCTGAGCGTGGCAGTATGCATTGTTTTTGCAGCCGCCGGCATGTGGATAGGAACGACATTTAGAAATTAACTATAAAGAGAAATGGTAATTTTGGTATTGAACTGCGGCAGCTCGTCGATCAAGTATCAGGTGATCGACATGGAAGCCGCATCGAGCAAACTGCTCGCGAAAGGAATCGTGGAACGCATCGGCCTGCCGGAAGGCGACCTCACCCATAAGCCCGTCGGCAAAGAACCGTTCGAGCTGCACCGTCCCATCCCCGACCACACCACCGGCATCAAGCTGGTGCTCGACGCACTGACCGACCCCGCACACGGCGTCATCGGCTCGCTCGACGAGGTGAAGGCCGTCGGCCACCGCGTGGCACACGGCGGAGAGTTCTTCCCCGAGAGCTGCATCGTGACCGAGGAGGTGAAATCCAAGATCCGTTCGCTGTTCGAAATCGCACCGCTGCACAACCCGGCCAACCTCGAAGGCGTGCTGTCGATCGAGAAAGTCCTGCCGGGCGTCCCGCAGGTCACCGTCTTCGACACCTCGTTCCACCAGACCATCCCGGCCGTAAACTACATGTACGCCTTGCCCCACGCCTATTACGACAAGTACCGCGTGCGCAAGTACGGCTTCCACGGCACCAGCCACAAATACGTGGCACAGACCGGTGCCCGGCTCGCGGGCCTCGACTTCGAGAATTCGAAGATCATCACCTGCCACATCGGCAACGGCGCATCGGTCACGGCCGTGCTCAACGGCAAGTCGCATGACACGTCGATGGGCTTCTCGCCCGTGGACGGGCTGGTGATGGGTACCCGCTGCGGCAACGTCGACCCCAGCGCCATCACCTTCATCGGCGAAAAGGAGGGCATGTCCTACGCCCAGCTCAACGAGATGATGAACAAGAAATCGGGCGTACTGGGCATCTCGGACATTTCGAGCGACATGCGCGACATCGACCGCGCCTACGACGAAGGGAACCCCCGCGCCATCCTCGCCCGCGATATGCACTACGGGCGCATCCGCAAATTCGTCGGGGAGTATGCCGCCGAAATGGGCGGCGTCGACCTGATCGTCTTCACGGGCGGCGTGGGCGAGAATTCGTGCGAGATGCGCGAGACGGTCTGCACGGGGCTCGAATTCATGGGCGTCGAGTTCGACCGCGCAGCCAACAAGGGCGCCCGCGGCGTGGACAAAATCCTTTCGAAACCCTCCTCGCGGGTCAAGGTCGCCGTCATCGCCACCGACGAGGAACTGGTCATCGCCACCGACACGTACAATCTGGTAAAATAAATAAAAGCAAAACACCACAATGATCCAACATCTTACAGAAATCGTCGACGAGGCGAGAAAAAGGGGTAAAAAACGGCTGGCCGTAGCCTACGGCCAGGATTCGCATACGCTGGAAGCCGTCTACGAAGCCTACAAGGAAGGTATCGTGGAGCCCACGCTGTTCGGTGAGAAGAAAGTCATCGAGCAGGTATGCGCCGAAAACGACATCGACATCAAGGCATTCAACATCGTCGACGAGGCCAGCGACGTGAAATGCGTGCAGCAGGCCGTGGCCGCCGTCGTGGCAGGCAACGCCGACGTGCTGATGAAGGGACTGGTCTCGACCGACAAATACATGCGCGGCATCCTCAATAAGGAAGCCGGATTGTTCCCCCCGAAGGGCGTGCTGAGCCACGTGTCGATCGTCGAGATGCCCTGCTACCACAAGTTGCTCGTCATCTCCGACGTCGCGGTCATCCCGCTGCCCGATTTCAAACAGAAGATCAAGCAGATCGGATACCTGGCCAACGTTGCCAGCCTGCTGGGTATCGAAACTCCGAAGATCGCCTGCATCGCCCCCTCCGAGCAGCTGCTTCCCAGCGTCATTTCGTCGACCGAAGGCGCCCTGCTGGCCAAAATGGGCGACCGCGGACAGCTGGGCAACGTCATCATCGACGGCCCCCTGTCGCTCGACGTAGCACTCTACAAGGATGTCGCCGAGCACAAGAAAGTCAAAGGTTCGTCCGTAGCGGGCGACCCCGACTGCCTGCTTTTCCCCAACCTGGAGTCAGCCAACGTCTTCTTCAAGTCGGTGACGCACCTCTGCGGAGGCGAACTGGCCGCCATGGTCGCAGGCACGAAGGTGCCCTGCGTACTGACCTCGCGCGGCGACACGAGCAAGACCAAACTCTACTCGATCGCACTGGCTTGCCTGGCCGTAAAACAATAGGCACACACCTACACCAACCTACCAACTACTAACCGGAACCGAATTTATGGGCTTCAAAATCTTAGCGATAAATCCCGGCTCTACGTCCACCAAGGTCGCCCTCTATGACGAGGAGCGTCCTTCGCTGGATCTGACCCTGCGCCACACGGCCGAACAGATCGCACGTTACACCAACATCATCGACCAGTTGGGCTGGCGCCGGGAAATGATCCTCACGGCGCTGTCCGAACACGGGTTCGACATCATGCAGCTGTCGGCCGTCATCGGACGCGGCGGGCTCGTACGCCCCATCCCGGCCGGCGTATACGAAGTCAACGAAGCCATGCGGCGCGACCTAACGAACGCCACGATGGAACACGCCTCGAACCTCGGCGGGTTACTGGCCGCCGAGATCGCCGCCATGGCGGGTGTCAAAGCCTACATCGCCGACCCGGTGGTCGTCGACGAGATGGAGGATGTGGCACGCCTGAGCGGCCATCCCGACTGCCCGCGCAAGTCGATCTTCCACGCACTCAACCAGAAAGCCACGGCACGCCTGCACTGCGACCGCATCGGCATCGTCTACGAAAAGGCGAACCTGGTGGTCGCGCACCTGGGCGGGGGCATCTCCGTCGCCGCGCACAAACAGGGACGTGTCGTCGACGTCAACAACGCGCTCGACGGCGACGGTCCCTTCGCCCCCGAGCGGGCGGGCAGCCTGCCTGCGGGCGAATTCGCCGACCTCTGCTTCTCGGGGCGTTACACGCGCCGCGAAGTCCAGAAAATGCTGGCCGGCCAAGGCGGGCTCGTTGCGCACCTGGGCACCAATTCCATGATGCAGGTCTCGGAGCGTATCGCGCAGGGCGACGAAAAAGCCCGGCTCGTGGCCGAGGCCATGTGCTACGGCATCTCGAAGCAGATCGGCGCCATGGCCGCCGCCATGTGCGGGCGGGTCGACGCCGTCATCCTCACCGGGGGCATCGCCCACAACGAGTTCGTCGTGCGGTACATCGAACAGCACTGCTCGTTCATCGCCCCCGTTTCGGTCTACCCCGGCGAGAACGAACTCGAATCGCTGGTCGCCAACGCACTGGTCGTCCTCCGCGGCACCATCGTCCCGAAGGTCTACGCCTGACGGGTAAAGGAGCTGCGCACGCGACGGAGCCGCCCGAGCGGCAGCGACCGCCAAGGCAGCAAGTCCCGGACACCGCATACGCCGTGCGAAACGGCGAACCGCGCGCCAAACAGAAACCGGGCTCCAAAACGGAACCGCGCCGCAACAGAAACGTCCGCCGGATATTGATCCGGCGGACGTTTTTCCTGTGTATATCCGGCAGTGACGGCCAGCCCGGGCAGCCGGCCTATTTGCGGATGAACTGGCGCCTGGCCAGTGCGACCACCTCGCGGAAGGCTTCGAGCCGGAACAGTGCAGAAAGCAGGACGTAGCTGACCACGCCCGCGGCGACTTCGGCCAGCAACCGCAACAACGCATTGCCCGGCACCGCCAGCGCCGTAACCCGCACAAGAGCGTACATCGCCCCGGCCACGAGCAGCATCGGCAGCACCGTGCGCACGAAGCGTCCTGCGCCGAATGACGTGAAACGGGTCGTGGCGAAGAAGTTGATCGCCATCTCGCAGAAGGCGATCACCACCAGCCCCCAGATGACGGCCTGGACGCTGACCGGAATCGTCACGGCGAACACCACCGACATCATCACTTTCTTGGCGACCTCCAGTTTTACGATCAGCGCACCGCCGCTCTTGACTTTCAACACATTGTAGGCCACCAATCCCAGCGGGTAAAAAAGCCCGGCCAGACATACCGCTTCGAAATAAGGCACCGTCGCCATCCACTCCCCGCCCAGGAAGACGGCGAACATGTCCTCGGCGATGGCCGACAGACCGAGCATCACGGGGAACATGGCATAGGCCACGACCATGACGATCTGCCGGTAACTTTCGGCCAGTTTCGGCGCGTCGTCCTTGATCTTGGCCAGCGCCGGGAAGGTCACGTTCTGCACGGCCTGCATGGCCGAAGTCGCCGGCTGGTCTTTCAGCTTGACGGCCTGCTCGTACGAGCCGAGTGTCTCCTGCGGATAGAGTTTCCCGAGAAATATCTGGGGCACCTTGTTATAGAGGGTCGAGATGAAATCGGTAGCCAGCAGGCTGAAACTGTACGGCGCCATTTCGCGCAGCGGCCGCCGGCTGCACTTCCCGCAGGGACGCCAGTCGCTCAGCCACCACAACAGCAAGGCCCGCACGGAGGCCTGCAATACGCGCTGCACCACGATGCACCAGATCCCGAACCCGGCCAATGCGAGGCCGATAGCCACCATCCCGGCGATGAACCACGAGGCGAAGGTGACCTTCGAGAGCAGTGCGAAGCGGAATGTCCGGACAAAAATCGTATTCTGGATCGCACATGCGGCGCTCAGCGGCAGTTGGAGGAAGAATACCGGTGCTATCCGCGTGATTTCCGGCATGTCGTAGAACCGCGCGATGCTCCCCGCCAGCGCTACCAGCACCCCGTAAAGCACGAGCGCAACCCCGACGTTGAAGGCGAAGACCGATTTGTAATCGTCGGCCGTAGGTGTCCCCTTGCGGATCAGCGCCTGCGAAAAGCCGCTGTCGGCAATCACGATCGCCACGGCAAGGAAGGCCGTCGGGATCGCGATCACACCCATGATGGCGGGGTTCAGCAGCCGCAGGATCGTAAGGCTCACGGCCAGCTGGAGAAGCATCGTACCGACTTTCTCGGCCATGCTCCACGCCACGCCGCTGGCTACCTTATCCCTGAGCTGCCCGTCCACCGCCTAAGATTTTTGCGCGGCAACGATCTCTTCGTTACGCCTGCGGATATTGAGGACATTGGCGATCTCGACGTACGACGCACCGCCGTCGGGACCGAAACTGCCGCCCACGATGGCCATCAGGTCTTGCCCGTCGAGCTTCTGGTGCTGTTCGATGACCTCCAGCGCGTCGATCAGGAAGTGGTACCTGTCCTTCAGCTCCTGGTTGCGCAGGATCGGCACCACGCCGTACGACAGGGCCAGGATACGCTGCGCATGCAGCTGATAGCATACGGCCATCACGGTTTTCTGCCCGCGGAATGCCGCCAGATAACGGCCCGTACGGCCGGTCTTGGTGTCGAGCACCACATATTTTATCGGCAGGTTGGTCGAGGCACGCACGGCCGAACGTGCCAGCTGCGCCGTGATCTCGTGGTTCACCGAGACCATGTCCATGTCGATCATCGGTTTGAAATGCGTCTCGTCGCGTTCGATCTCGCGGGCGATGCGGGCCATCGTTTCCACCGATTCCACGGGGAAGTCGCCCATCGCCGTCTCGTCGCTCAGCATCACGGCGTCCACGCGCTCGTAAATGGCACTCGCCACGTCGCTCACCTCGGCGCGCGTCGGACGCGGGCTCTTGACCATCGAATAGAGCATCTGAGTGGCGATAATCACCGGACGCTTGGCGCAAATGCACTTCTCGACGATACGCCGCTGGGTATTGGGAATCGCCTCGGCGGGAAGCTCCACCCCCAGGTCGCCGCGCGCCACCATGATGCCGTACGACGCCTCGATGATCTCGTCGATGTTGTCGAGCCCCTCGCGGTTCTCGATCTTCGAGATGATCTTGATCTTGCTGCCGTGGGCATCGAGGATGTCCTGCACGGCTTTGATGTCCCTGGCGCTGCGCACGAACGAGTGTGCGATGAAATCCACGTCGTTCTTCACGGCCCACTCGATAAACCGGCGGTCTTTCTCCGTCACCGAAGGCAGGTTGATCGACACCGACGGCACGTTGACGCTCTTGCGCGAACGCATGGCGCCGCCCACGACGAATTCGCAGATCAGCTCCTCGGCGGTCTTTTCCACGACACGGATCTCCAGTTCGCCGTCGGCGATGAGCATCCGCGCCCCGACGGGTATGTCATCCACGATGTTCGGCACGTTCATGTAGACCACCTTGCGGGTCGTCTTGTCGCTGCCGTCCGAGCCGCGCACGGCGACACGGTCGCCCGGCCGGAAATTGATGCTGTTGCCGTACTCGTCGGCGATCGTCGTGACACGGATTTCGGGGCCCTTCGTATCTATCATGATCGGGATAGCCGGGTTAACGCGGTGTACGGTCTCGACAATATGCGTAGCGCCCTCTTCCGAGACATGCGCCGAATTGACACGAACCACGTCCATACCGGCATCGAAAAGGTTTTTCACAAACTCTTCGGTGCAACGGAAATCCGACATTGTTGCGACGATCTTGGTTTTTTTCATTCTATACATACAAGTATGATGCTAAAATATTAGTATTTCGACATTTTACGTTACGCCCGGTGCCGCTCCTGCACACGCTCTGCGCGGACAGCCCCGGGAAACTTCCGCACGCCCTCCCGTACCGGGCCGGGGAATGGGCCGCTCCGGGAACCCGGGGCTTACTCCCTGCCGCGGAGCAACAGGGCCTCGACGCCCAGCCGGTAGGAATCCAACCCGAAACCCATGATCGAGCCCACGGCCACGGGAGCCAGGAGCGAGACGTGGCGGAACTCCTCTCGCGCGAGGATCGACGAGATGTGCACCTCGACGACCGGCACCGACACCGCCGACACCGCATCGCGCAGCGCCACCGACGTATGGGTATATCCGCCGGCATTGAGCACCACACCGTCGTAGGTGCCGTCGGCCTGCTGTACGGCGTCGATCAGCTCGCCTTCGAGGTTGGACTGGAAATAACCGAACCCGACGGCCGGATAGAGTGCTTCGAGCTCCCCGAAAAAGGTTTCGAAAGTCCGGGTGCCGTAGACCCCGGTATCGCGCCGCCCCTGCAAATTGAGGTTCGGGCCGTTAAGAATCAATATCTTCATCTTCGAGACTGTTTGACACGCACGGCATACCCGGGCGCAATCCGCAGGCAAAGATAGTGATTTTAAAGAATTTTTAATACCTTTGTTCGACATCGCCCGTTAAATAATGATTTCAAACGCCGCCCACGCCCCTGCCGCGGTTCGCACAGGCTTCGTTCCCGTCCCCAGGCGGGGACTCCGCCCCCGGGGCGGCAGCCGCACGTGAAAAACCCGAAAACCCGCACCGGCCGGCGGGGCGCCGCGGCCGGACACACCCGAGAACCATGACCGAATTCGGATTCATAGACCACATAAAAGAACTCTTCGCCGCTCTGCCCGACAACGGGTTCGAAGGAATCGGCGACGATTGCGCCGTGCTCCCCGTCGGGGAGGGCGAATCGCTGGTCTTCACGACCGACATGCTCGCCGAAGGCGTCCATTTCCTGCGTCCCGCAACTTCGCCCCGCGAACTGGGGCGCAAATCCCTTGCCGTAAACCTGAGCGACGTCGCTTCGATGGGCGCCCGCCCGGTGGGCACCCTGCTGTCGCTGTCGCTCCCGGCCGACACGGCCGGCACATGGGCCGAAGAGTTCATGCTCGGCTACCGGGAACTCTCCGAAGCGTTCGGCGTCACGCTCGCCGGGGGCGACACGACCCGCTCGGCGGCAGGCATCACGATCAATGTCACGGCCATCGGCCGCATCGCCGACGCACACATCAAGCGCCGCAGCGGGGCACGCCCCGGCGACGCGATACTCGTCGCCGGAGAACTCGGACTTTCGGGCGCCGGGCTGCGCGACATCCTCGCCGGGCGCTACGACAC
>ERZ773173.3160-NODE-3160-length-10906-cov-3.729794_pt1 | contig 10906 bp, 6 predicted proteins | sample MGYA00580535_ERZ773173 | MGnify/ENA primary metagenome ERZ773173 (study PRJEB29015, sample SAMEA2737856) | human gut metagenome | biome: human gut; feature: human-associated habitat; material: faeces | place: China | collected 2012 ...
TTCGTGTACTGTGCCGACATGGACGGCGTGTCCCTGCGCAAGAACAACCTCACCGGCCCCATCGCGCTGGTGCTGGGCAGCGAGGGCAGCGGCGTCTCGCAGCTGGTGAAAAAGCTCTGCGACGGCGTGGTGCGGCTGGATATGGCCGCACAGGGCACCGGCGTGGACAGCTTCAACGTCTCGGTGGCGGCTGGCATCATTTTGTATGAGATCCAGAGCCAGCGAGCAGGCGAATAAACGCGGACTGCTCCGCAGAGATTGAGCAGGGAGGTACAACGAATGGCGAAGAATGATGCCCGTAAAAACGGCTTTGAAAAAACGAACCCGGAGGACCTCGCAGCCAAGGAAGAAAAATTCCGCACCTTTTTCAGCACCAGTGTGGCGCAGGTGCCCGATGAGATGAAGCACCGGGACGACGAAAAGCAGGAGCCTGCAAAGCAGAAGACCCAGAGCAGCATCCTGGGCCGCATCCTGGGCCGCGCCAAGGAGGAGGCAGAGCCTGCCCCCGAAAAGCCTGCCATGCCGCAGGAACTTCCACCGACGGGTGAGATCCGGCTGGGCGGGGAGGACGAGGCCGCGGAGCCGAAGGCCGATCTGGAGCTGGCCGCAGACTTCTTTGTGGCAGAGGAGCCGGAATCGCCGGTGCAGCCTGCCCCGGCCGCCCCGGCCGAGCGGAAGTCGGCTGCCGAAAAGCAGCCCGCTCCGCAGCCGCAGCAGCCGAAATATGAGAAGAACTATGTGCGCGGCCCGCTGACCCCGCAGGAGCAGAAGGAACATGCCGAGATGCAGGAGCTCAAGGCTCTGCTCTTCCCGGCCCCGAAACCGGCCCGGCCCGAAGCAGACACGCCCGCCCCGCAGGAGGTGCTGGGCGTCGAGACCGCCGCATTGGAGGCCGAGGAAAAGGCCTGCGCGGCCATGCCGAAGATGGTCTTCGCCGAGGACCGGACCCGCAGGTCGGAGCCGGAAGAGGCCCGACCGGAGCCGACCCAGCCGTTCCGCTTCTTTGGGGAAGGCGACGACGAAGCCGCGCCTGCGGCCCCCACGCGTGAGACGCCGTCCAGCATGGACGACAGCATGAGCATCCCGCTGGTGGGCCTTGAGGAGGAACCGGAAGCGCCGGTCTCCGCACCGGATGCTACACCCGCCGAAGCTGCCCAGCCTGCGGAAGCGGCTGCAAAAGCCGCGCCCGGCGAAGCATCCGCAGCCGAGACGCCTGCGGCCCCAGCAGAGGAAGCTGCCGAAGAGTCTGCCGAAGAGTCCATCCCCGAAACCGTGGGCGAGAAACTGCATAAGATGAGCGCAGAACTCACGCTGCGCTGTGTGCTCAGCGGCATCCTGGCTGTGGTGCTGCTCCACTTCGGGCTGACGGCGGCGGGCCTGCTGGCACCCATTGCCTCGCTGGACCCGGTCGTCGCTCCGGCGGCATTCTACGCCGCCAACCTGCTGGTGCTGGCTGCGGCGCTGGCCGTGGCCTACCCCGTCCTGCGGGACGGCCTGAGCGGCCTGAAAAAAGACCGCCGCCCCAGTGCGGACACCATGCCTGCGCTGGCCGCATGCGGTGCGGCGCTGGAAGCTGCCATCGCCCTGCTCAACGCCAGGAGCTACCAGACGTCCAGTTGGACGCTGCTGTCCGGCATCGCGGCGCTGGGGATGTTCATGGCCCTGCTGGGCAGCCGGGTGCAGCTGGCTGCTGTGAAAAACGGCTACGACCTGGCCACCAAAGACCCGGCCGGGCTGCAGGGGGCGTTCCGGGTCAGGGACAAAGACCTGATTCGGATGCTTGCCCGCAGTCTGGACGAAAAGGACCCCTGGGTCCTGCTCAGCCGCCCGGTCCAGTGGGACGACGCCCTGCTGGAACAGAGCTTTGGCGAGCGCGCCAGTGAGCGCCGCGCCCGCAAGACGTCGTACATCCTGCTGGGGGCTGCGGTGCTCAGCGGTCTGGCGTTCCTGCTGTTCGGCGGCGGGCTCAACGGCATGGCTGCGGCCATGACCGCCATGCTCTGCATGGGCGCTCCGCTCTCCTCCACGTTGGTGGCCGGTCTGGCCACCCTGCGGCTGCAAAAGAGCGCCGCCGCTGCCGGTGCGGTCATTCCCGGCTGGGCCGCGATCGAAGAACTGGGCGGCGTGGACACCGTGCAGGTGGACGCCGACGAGCTTTTCACTGCGGACAGCGTGAATCTGGAGGACATCCGCATCTTCAAGGGGGGCCGCATCGACCGCGCCATCCTCTATGCGGCCAGCATCCTGAATCAGAGCTGCGAGACTCTGCGCGGCCTGTTCCGCCAGATCATTGAGGACCGCACCGACATCCTCTACCCCGTCAAGGATCTGGAGACCCACTACGGTCTCGGCTTTGCGGCCTGGTGCGATAACAACCGTGTCCTGATCGGCAACCGCACCTATATGGAAAAGGAGGGCGTCCCCGTGCCCGAAACGGAGTACGAGGAAGAGCACTCCCAGCATGGGACCTTGCAGATCTTGTATCTGGCGGTTTCGGGCAATCTCCACGCCATGTTCGTGCTGCACTCCACAGGCGGGCGGAATGCGGCCCGCGGGCTGGAAGTGCTGCAGAAGGAGAACATCCGCCTTCTGGTCACCTGCAAAGACCCCAGCCTGACCGCCAGGCACATCACCGACGCCTACCATCTGCCGGAGGGCATGATTACCCTGCTGGAACAGGATCAGTGCGACGCCCTGAACGCCGCCCCGGCGCAGCCGGAGAACGCCGCCCGCTGCTGCATGCTGCACGATGCGGGCTTCGTCAGCCTCATCGGCGGTCTCCGCGCCGCCGAGCAGGCCCAGAACGCCGAGACGGTGGCCACTACGGTGCAGCTGGTGTCGGTCTGGTTCTCGGTGGCCATCGGTGTGCTGCTGACCTATGCGGGCAGCATCGGCACCCTGTCTGTTGCCGCCGTGCTGATGTATCAGGCTGCGTGGAGCGCCCTCAGCCTGGCTGTCTGCGCGCTGAAGCAGCACTGACAAAAGCAACAGAAAACGAACGATCCGCCCAAGAGGCTGCGATACTCCCCCAGTCACGGCGCTGCCGTGCCAGCCCCCTCGGAGAGGGGGCCTTGGCGTGGCGATAGGCCGGAAAAGCCTCCCTCTTTGAGGGAGGTGGCATCGCGCAAGCGATGACGAAGGGAGGTTCGCAGCCTCTTTTTTGTTGCAATCCCACCGGAAATGTGTCATAATCGGAAAAAAGATAACAGAGGGGAGAGAACAGGATGGCTTATCGGGCAGCGGTCTGCGACGACAGCGCAACGGATGCGGACTATGTGCGCGGCATCGTGGCGCACTGGGCAGAGCAGCGGGGCGTCGCGCTGGAATGCCGGGCCTTTTCCTCGGCGGAACAGTTCCTGTTCTGCTACGCAGAGGATAAAAATTTTGATTTATTACTATTGGATGTGGAAATGCCCGGCGCAGACGGTGTCACGCTGGCCAAAACGGTCCGGCAGGAGAACGAAGCCGTGCAGATCGTCTTCATCACCGGCTACTCGGATTACATCGCCGAGGGCTACGACGTGGCCGCACTCCATTACCTGATGAAGCCGGTCCGCCCCGAAAAGCTCAGTGCCGTACTCGACCGCGCGTGGGAGAAGCACCGCCGGAACGAGCGCTGTCTGAACCTCGAACGTTCCGGCGAGATGATCCGTCTGCCGCTGTATGAGGTGCGGTATCTGGACGTGCACCAGAACTATGTGACCGTCCACGCCAGACAGGACTATACCCTCAAGCGGACGCTGGCTGAGTTCGAGGCAGAGCTTGATGAGCAGTTCTTCCGGGTGGGGCGGGGGATGATCCTGAACCTGAAGCAGATCCGCCGCGTGACCAAAAAGGAGGTCGTTCTGGCGGACGGCACAGTGCTGCCCCTGCCGCGCGGCAGCTATGAGCCGCTGAACCGGGCTATCATCGAGAGGACATGAGGCAGAGGAAGGGAAAACAGATGCTGAAACTTTTTTCAAGGCTTTTGGATCACCGCATCGAAGCCTACCAGCGGGAGCTCATTGAGACGCATTACAAAGAGGTGGACAACATGTACCGCCAGATGCGGGGCTGGCGGCACGATTACCGCGGCCACATCCAGACCATGAAGGTCCTGGCGGCGCAGGGGGATCTGGAAGGCATCCGGGCTTACCTTGACCAGCTGGACACCGACCTGAACACCGTGGACCTTGCGGTCAAGACGGGCAACGCCATGGCGGATGCCATCCTCAACAGCAAGATCTCCCTCGCGAAGAGCCGGAATATCCCGGTGCAGATCGACGCCCACATCCCGGTCCGGCTGAAGATGAGCGAGCTGGACCTCTGCTGCATCCTCGGCAACCTGTTCGATAACGCCATGGATGCCAGCGCCGCCCTGCCCGAAGCCGAACGCCTCATCCGGGTATATATGGATATGAAAGGCACCCAGCTCTACATCTCGTTCACCAACTTCACGGCCAGCCAGAAGCAGACAAAACTTGCCGGGCGGTTCGCCACCACTAAGGGCGCGGGCCACGGCTTCGGTCTGGTGCGCATCGACGCCATCGTCGAAAAACTGGACGGCTACCTCAGCCGCAACAGCGAGGATGGAGCCTTCACGACGGAAATTTTGATCCCTCAAGTATGAAATTGGAAGGTGTTCCGTTGTACCAAGGAAACCATTGCAATTCATCCCCCAAAATGAACCGTTCGTCCCCGATTTGTGCCGGGGACGATTTTTTGTGATAGGATAGGCCCAGACGAACGAAAGGGGAATCCCACATGGAAACGGGAACGAACAAAACGAAGCAAAAACCAAAATACGACCTCTGGCAGATCACGGCCTATATGCTGGGCGTGGCATGGCGGGGCAGACATTGGACGGTGTTCACGGTCGGCCTCTCGCTGGCGCTGGTCACGGCAGGCAGGACTATCGCGGAGCTGCTGTTTGCCCCGGCGGTGCTCCGGGTGCTGGAACAGGGGATGGCGCTGGGCCGTCTGCTGGCGGTCATTGGCGGTTTTTCCGTGCTGCTGGTCGCACTGACCTTCCTGCAAAGTTACCTGAGCGAACGGAATCTCTTTGGAAAAATGAACGTCCGGGTCGATATCCTGGACCTCTCGGCCCGCAAGCGGGCCGGCACCTCCTACCCGAACCTGCTGGACAAGCGCTTTCTGGACCTGAGCGCCAAGGCCGACCGGGCCGGAAGCACCAACAATGAATCCGTCGAAGCATTCTGGGTGAGCTGGGGCGAGATCCTGACCAACCTCTTCGGCTTCGGGGCCTACCTGCTGCTGTTGTCCGGCCTGAACGCCTGGCTCTGCCTGCTGGTCTGCGCCACATCGGTCATCAGCTATCTGGCGTCCCGGCGGATCAACGAGTGGGGCTACCGCCACCGCGAGGAGGAAGCCGGGTATGTGAAGCGGCTGGCCTACGTGCAGAAGGTCGCCACCGACCGGCAGTACGGCAAGGATATCCGCATCTTCGGCCTGCGGGAGTGGGTGGAAGAACTCTGGGAGAGCACGATGCGGCTCTACCACGGCTTCCTTCTCCGGCGGGAGACGGCCTACCTCTGGGCCAATGTCATCGACCTGGCCCTGCTGCTGGCGCGCAACGGCGCGGCCTATGCCTACCTGATCTGGCTGACACTGGAACAGGGCCTGCCGGTCTCGCAATTCCTGCTCTATTTCGGTGCGGCCACCGGTTTTGCCCAGTGGGTCAGCGGCATTCTGGAAAAGTTTGCAAAACTGCACAAGCAGTGTCTCGACATCTCTACCGTGCGGGAATTTCTCGAATATCCGGAACCGTTCCGCTTTGAGGACGGCCTCCCGCTGGAAAAGCGGCTGGACACCCCCTATGAGCTGCGGCTCGAAGGGGTCAGCTACCGGTACCCCGGCGCGGAGAAGGACACCATCCACAAGCTCGACCTGACCGTCCGCCCCGGCGAGAACCTCGCCATCGTGGGCCTGAACGGTGCGGGCAAGACCACGCTGGTCAAGCTGCTCTGCGGCTTCCTCGACCCCACCGAGGGCCGCGTCCTGCTCAATGGGCAGGACATCCGCCCGTATAACCGCCGGGATTATTACAAGCTGTTCGCGGCGGTGTTCCAGGATTTCTCGGTTTTGTCGGCCACCGTGGCCGAGAACGTGGCCCAGTGCCGCACCGGCATCGACGAGGCCCGCGTCTGGCACTGCCTGGACGAAGCGGGCCTGACCGAAAAGGTGCAGAGCCTGCCCAAACAGCTGGAAACACAGATCGGCCGGGAGGTCTACGAAGACGGCGTCGAGCTGTCCGGCGGGCAGACCCAGCGGCTGATGCTGGCCCGTGCGCTGTATAAGGATGCGCCTGTGCTGGTGCTGGATGAACCGACCGCCGCGCTCGACCCCATCGCCGAGAACGACATCTACCAGAAATACAACGAGATGACGGCAGGCAAGACCAGCCTGTTCATCTCGCACCGGCTGGCCTCCACCCGCTTCTGCGACCGCATCCTCTATCTGAAGGACGGCCGGGTGGCCGAGGAGGGCACCCACGAAGAGCTGCTGAAACGGGGCGGCGGCTACGCCGACCTGTTTGAGGTGCAGAGCCAGTATTACCGGGAGGAGAACGAAGCATGAGCGCATCGAACAAAACGATCACCATCCGGCAGGGGTGCCGGTACGCCTGGCGGGAGTGGAACATCTTCTGGAAGCTGTCGCCGAAGTTTTTCTATGCCACCTTTGCCAGTGCCGCCCTCACGGCGCTGAGCCCTTATGCCACGGTCTGGCTGTCGGCCCAGCTGGTGGGCGAACTGTCCGGCGGGCGGGACCCGCACCGGCTGATGGTCTGGGTGCTCTGGACCCTGGGCACGACCGCCGTGCTGACCCTTCTGCGCGCGGCGGCGTTCCACTGGAAGGAAGCGGAAACGGACGACCTCTGGCAGCGGCAGACCCGAACGTATATGGACAAGCAGATGTCCCTCGACTACGTGGATGAGGACAGCCAGCGGGTCTATGACATGTACAGCCAGATCCAGCAGGACGCCAGGCTATCGGGTGCGGGCGGCACGATCTGCATTTTGCTGGTGGAAAAGATCGCCACGGCACTGTTTCAGATCCTGGGCGGCGTGGTGCTCTGCTGGGGGCTGTTCACCGCGGCGGTGCCGGATGGGCGGCTGGCCTTTCTGGGGCACCCGCTGTTTCTGGCGGCGTTCTGGGCCGTGATGGTCTGCACCGCCTGCCTGTCGCCCGTGTTCGCGGGGCAGGCGGCCAAATATATGCCGCTGCTGCAGGAGTCCGGAAAGCTGGGCAACCGGATGTTCCATGTCCAGCTCACCCTGCCGGAAGAGCCGAAGAACGCCCCCGACCTGCGGATGTACGACCAGTACCAGAATGTCGTCAGCGGCTATATGGTGGGTCTGTGGGATGCCTTCGCGAGGCTGCGCCGGGGCGCGATGGGAATCTTCCGGTCGGCCTCCTCGGCGGTGCCGGCGCTGCTGATGGGGCTGGTCTATCTCTTCGTCTGCCTCAAGGGCTGCGGCGGGGCGTTCGGTCTGGATGCCGTGACGCAGTACCTCGGTGCGGCTGCCAACCTGTTCCAGGGCGTCGTCACCCTTGTGAACATGCTGGCCGAGATGGAGATCAACGGCGTCTATATGAAAAACATCTTCGATTACCTCGACCTGCCCAACAACATGTATCAGGGCAGCCTGACCACCGAAAAGCGGAGCGACCGCCAGTATACGGTGGAGTTCCGGGATGTCTCCTTCCGCTACCCCGGCAGCGCGCAGTACGCCCTGCGCCACCTGAACATGAAGTTCAAGGTCGGCGGGCGGCTGGCCGTGGTGGGGATGAACGGCAGCGGCAAAACGACCTTCATCAAGCTGCTCTGCCGCCTGTACGACCCCACCGAGGGAGTCATCCTGCTGAATGGGATCGACATCCGGAAGTACCGCTACGACGAGTACATGGACATCTTCTCGGTCGTCTTTCAGGATTTCCGGCTGCTGGCCCTCCCGCTGGGCCAGAATGTCGCGGCCCGCACCGGATACGATGCCGCCCGCGTGACCGACTGCCTGCAAAAGGCGGGCTTCCGCGACCGGCTGGCGGCGATGCCGCAGGGGCTGGACACGGCGCTGTATCAGGAGCTGGACGAGAACGGCGTGACCGTCTCCGGCGGCGAGGCACAGAAGATCGCCATCGCGCGGGCTTTGTACAAGGATGCGCCCTTCATCATCCTGGATGAACCCACCGCCGCGCTCGACCCCGTGGCCGAGGCGGAGATCTACGCCAGGTTCAACGAGATCGCGGGGGACAAAACGGCCATCTACATCAGCCACCGGTTGTCCTCCTGCAAGTTCTGCGATGAAATCGCTGTCTTCGACCACGGCGAGGTCATCCAGCAGGGCACCCACGAGCGCCTGCTGGCCGACACCGCCGGAAAATACTATGAGCTGTGGAACGCGCAGGCCCAATATTACACGGAGGAACCGGCATAAAAGACACGGTCCGGATGGGATTTTTTGCACAGTTTTTGCTGCAAAAAACTATGCGTTTCCACAAAAAGCGGCTCGAATTGTGAACTCTTAGGGCGAACGGCTTGAAAAGAATTTGCATCCTGTGTACAATGAAACGAAAGTGAGAACGATCATGACGCGGAAAAAGTACCTGTGTGCGGCACTCCAATTCTTTGAAGCGAAAAAGGAGGGACGTTCGACCCTATGAAACATTCTTTTCACCCGATGGGACGGGCGCTCTGTGCCCTGCTGCTGGGGGCAGCGCTGACCCTCTCGCCGCTGGCGGCGCAGGCAGCGCCCCGCGCGGAGAACCGTTCCGCAAAGCTCGCGCTGGAAGTGACCGAGATGGAGCTGGAGATCACGGCGGACGACCCGCGCCCCAAAGCCTACCTTTACACCGGTGGGCAGAGCGATTATTACTTCATCGTCTGGATGAGCAGCAACCCCACCGTGGCTTCCGTGGACGGCGATGGCCGTGTCACCGGCCGCAGCGCCGGTGAGGCCACGATCACCGCCATTACTGACCGGGGCGAGTGCGCTGCCTGCAAGGTGACTGTCCGCAAGGAGAGCGGCAATGCGGCCAGCAAAAAGCCTGCCCTCGACCACACCACCCTCAACCTTGTTATCCAGTACAACAACGCCCACCCCAGCCAGAAACTGCAGCTCATCAACACGAGCGGCTCCTTTGTCTATGCCTACCAGTGGATGAGCAGCAACCCCGAGGTGGCAACGGTGGATTCGGAGGGTCTTGTCACGGCTCAGAAGCCTGGCACCACCACCGTCACGGCGCTGGCCACCAACGGTCAGGCGCTGCGCTGCGCCGTTACCGTCAACAGCGATGTCGGCAAGGTGATTCTGAATAAGCGCGACCTGCTGCTCCGCACGGTGGGCAGCAAAGAGGCACTCACAGCGTCTGTCGCTGTGGAGGACGGCACGAATGTCCCCATCACATGGGTCAGCAGCAACCCCGGCGTCGCTACCGTGGATGCTTCTGGCGTCGTGACTGCCGTCGCCGACGGCGAGGCAAAGATAACGGCTCTCTCGCCGGATGGACGCTTCGACAGCTGCAGCGTTTTCGTGGGCCTTGCGGCAGACAAGTACGACACTGAAGAGGACCTGGCCGAGGAACTCAAGCTTCCGGACCCCTATGTGGCGGTCCGGATGAACCGGCTGAGCTGAACCGAAAATACAAAGAGGAAGCCCCGCACTGCATCGTTCGATGTGGTGCGGGGCTTTTGCTTATTGATTTACCAGCTCAATAAAGGCTTTCATCTGGGGCGTGAGCCATTTGTCCTTGTGATAGAACAGCTGCCGGTGCATGGTGACAGTGCAGTCGGGGACATTGAGGCGGGCGATACGCCCGGCGGAGAGGGCAGGACGGACGATGTACTCGGGCAGGAAGGAAAGCCCCATCCCGCGCTCCACCATCTGGCAGAGCAGCGAGGCGCTGCCCAGCTCGATGTAGGGGTGGATAGACAGCCCACGGGCGGCGAGGCGCTGGTCGAGGGCGTCACGGTAGCTCATGCCCCGCTCTGTGAGAAGAAATTCCTGTTGAGCCAGAACATCCAGCGGCACTTCGGCCTTGTCGGCCAGCGGATGCCCGGCAGGGGCCACAAAGCAGACCGGCTCCGGAACATTGACGGCCAGCGTCAGGCTGGGCAGGAGCAGAGGCTGGTCGAGGGTGTAGGCCAGGTCGATCTGGTTCGCGCTCAGCAGCCGCAGCATCTCGTCGGCGGTGGCGGTGCGGAGCACCAGCTCCACCTGTGGGCAGAGGGCGTGGAACTGCTGCAGCAGGTCGGGCAGGAAGGTGCTGCATACGGAATCGGCCAGTGCCACCCGCAGGGTGCCGCTGACGGCCCGGGCAGGCAGCAGCGCGGCCTTGGCCTGCTGGGCCGTGATGAGAAGGGTGCGGGCATAGCTCTGGAAAGTCTGGCCCGCGTCGGTGAGACGGACGGTTTTGCCCACCCGGTCAAAGAGAGGCGTACCCAGCTCTGTTTCCAGCTGGGAGATCTGGGCCGATACCGCCGACTGAGAGTAGCCAAGCTCCCGCGCAGCGCTGGAAAAGCTGTGCAGCTCGGCGATATGAAGGAAGGTGTTGATATTTCGGAGTTCCATAACTGTCCCTCCGGCGTCAGCGGCGGTCGATGCCGGTGACGGTCAGGACCTCGCCGTCCACTTTGAAGTGGACTTCCAGCCCGCCGAACTCCATGCCGTAGACCCGCGCAGGGTCGTGCTGGTAGGAGGGACGGGGGTCGTTTTCCAGCACACCCTGCAGAGCGGCCTGCTGGACGGCAGGCACTCTGGCCCAGAGGCCGGCGTCGCAGACCATGGTCAGGTGGTGGAACTGGGTCTGTGCTGTGAAGCCTGCGGCGGCGTCCGGGTGGCAGTCGGCGTAGGGGATGTAGGGCTTGATGTCGTAGATGGGGGTGCCGTCCATCAGGTAGGCGCCCCGC
>ERZ773173.3168-NODE-3168-length-10887-cov-2.930668_pt1 | contig 10887 bp, 7 predicted proteins | sample MGYA00580535_ERZ773173 | MGnify/ENA primary metagenome ERZ773173 (study PRJEB29015, sample SAMEA2737856) | human gut metagenome | biome: human gut; feature: human-associated habitat; material: faeces | place: China | collected 2012 ...
GGTTCAAGGTTGCGCGGGATATACTGTAGGCTACACTGTCGCACATTGCTTCAATATTAATCAGTGAATAAGCATTGTCTGCATATCCCCAGACGGAGAAAGCTGCTTCTCCGTCTGAAGCGAACCAGATGGTGGCATCTGCTCCATCTTTGTGGTAATATGCCCGCCATATTCCCGTTTTTATAAAATAAAGGTTGCTGTTCTTTGTCCCTTCGCGTACAATGAGGTCTCTCTTTTTGAAATGTACTTCCTCCATACAGCCTAGTAAGGTCTGTACGTCACTTTCCAATACTTTATATTTGTCGCAGAGTTTTTTAATGAATGCATCCATGTTGCAAATATACTCATAGTCGGTGGACCATGAAGCGATCTTTGAAATAAATTCCGATAATATAGAGAGTCGTTAACAATTCTGCCAACGGAACAGCTAACCATATTCCCAGTATTCCTAAAACAAGTGGAAGTACAAAGAATCCGATCAGCATGAATACCACTCCCCGCAGAAGAGTGATGATGGTGGCTCGTTGACCTCGTCCGATGCTCTGGTAATAGCCGATGCCTATCATATTGGCGGCAAAAAATATGAATCCAACCCCAAAATAAGGAATGCCATTGACCGCAATATCAAAGGCCGGACAGCTTCGGTCCATGAATAACGAAACAATATTCTGACGGCATAGAAACGTGATGATGAAAAAGCTGATTCCGCAAATTAAAGCTGTACGGATGGCAAGATGCAGGGCTTTTCGAACCCGATCCGGTTGCCCGGCACCGAAATTATAGCTGATAATCGGCTGTGCGGATTGTGCGATGGCATTGTACACCATAAAGATGATGGGGAAGAAGTAGCAGGCAATGCTGAACGCAGCTACTCCGTCTTCTCCGAGATGATGGATAAAGACATAATTCCCTAAAAACATCATACAGGCGATGGAAGCCTCACTGATGAAAGCGGAAGTTCCCAGTTTTATCATATAGCCACCGTTACGGAGCGTTAGCATCAGGCTTTTCAAACTTAGCTTGATGCGATGCAAATGAATGTTGCGGGAGAACCGCGTAAGATAGATTACAGTCATCAATCCACCTACTATTGTTCCCAGGCTGGTGGCAAAGGCAGCACCCATCATTCCCCAGCCAAATTCAAAGATGAAAATATAGTCGAATATAATATTGAATATAGCTGCGATGGCATTGCACATCATGGCATAATTGGGAGATCCGTCCAGCCGGAGAAAAACATGCCTGTGCTCAATAACTCATAGAATACGAGGAAGGGTAGATACCAGATCATATATTCTATGACAAGAGGCAATAATCTGTCTGAACTTCCGAGTAAGCATCCCAATGGCCCTACGAAGCAAAAACATAAAGCAGACATCACTAATACGATGAACGTAGAGAATACAAGAGCCTGAGTAATGTTGATATTTGCCGCCTTGCGTTTACCTTGAGACAGATAGATGGAAGCGACTACTGAGCCTCCGACTCCGAACATCAGTCCGATGCCTGTTGCGATCATAAAAAGTGGAGCTGTTATATTGACGGCAGCTAGGGCGTCACTGCCTATTCCCTTACCTACGAATATGCCGTCTGTAATAACGAATATAGCTGAGAATACCATTCCCAGTACCGTAGGAACTAATAACTTACGAAACAACGTGGAGATGTCCATACTACCGAAATCAATACTATCTTTCATAACTTTTTATTTTTAGTTTGTTGAAAACATCTGCAAAGGTAGATGGATGGAAGGAGATTAAAATTATCATTTGATAATTTCCGCCTGTCATGCTTGTTTTTGTTTAATCAGGATATGGGATATTTATCTGATTCTTATTTTCATGGCTTGTGCGTCAAATGTGATTGACTCGTTATGGAACAGTCTTTCTATATGTCCGCTCGTTATCATCTCATTGGTAGGCAGGCTGTAGAGTTGAGGATTATCAATCAGCATGATTGTGTCGCAAAGTGAGAGAGCGATGTCCAGGTCGTGTGTGGAAAACAGGATACACTTTCCTTCCTTTTGCGTCAGCTTCCGGAGAAGCAGACAGAGTTCGTAGCGGTTGGGCAAGTCAAGGAAGGCGGTAGGTTCGTCGAGCAGGATGACAGGAGTGTCCTGTGCAAGGGCACGGGCTATCATGATGCGTTGGCATTCTCCGTCGGACATTTTGTCCATCGTCTTTTCCGCATAGCTGTCCATGCCTACCAGGTGCATGGCGTTGTCCACCTTCTCCTTGTCTTCTCCTTGCAGCTGACCGAGCCAGTTGGTATAGGGAGCACGTCCCAGTGCGACGACGTCTCTGCATCGCAGGTTGGCAATGCGCACTTTGTCGGTGGTGACGAAGCTGATGTTCCGTGCCAGTTCTTCCGGTTTCAGTGAAGCGATGTTGTTCCCGTGTAGGATAATTTCTCCGTTTTGGGGCTTTTCCAGTCCCATGACGGCACGCAGCAGTGTACTTTTTCCTGTGCCGTTTCTGCCGAGCAGTGCGACGAGTTGTCCTCCCGTGATGTGGGCGGAGACTTTTTCCAGCAGCGTACGCTGTTCGTATCCCAGTGTCAGGTCTTTGAGTTGAATCATTTGAATATACGCAAGTTTTTACCTATTACCCATAAAATAACCGGAACTCCCAGCAGTGCGGTGATACAATTCACCGGCAGCAGGAATTTCTTGGCGATGATGTCGCATATCAGCATGGCGATAAGTCCTGTCAGCATGGTGCCCGGCATCAGTATCCGGTGGTCGGCGTTATCAAACAGCAGCCGGGTGATGTGCGGCACTGCCAGTCCGATGAATCCTACGGGGCCGCAAAAGGCGGTGACTGTTCCTGTCAGCAGTGCCGTAGAGATGAAGACAAGCGTTCGCGAGCGTTTGATGCTCATGCCCATCGTGCGTGCGTAGTTTTCGCCAAGCAAGAGCAGGTTCAGTGACTTGATGCAGGCTACGGAGAGCAGCAGACCTATGCACACTACTGGTATCATGATAGACAGCTGTCCGGCTGTGATGTGGCTGAGCGATCCCATCGACCACAGGGTGAACATTTTCAGTTGTTCCGCCGAACTTAGATACTGCAATATCTGGATGATGGCTCCCGCTACATAGCCTATCATGACTCCCATGATCAGTACGCCCAGTATATTCTTTACTTTCCGGCTGATGATGGCTACGCCCAGCAAGATGACGGCGGTCCCTATCCAGCCCGAACCTACGATGCCGGCGGATTGCAAAAGTGGGAAATCCGCCCAGCCGAGCAATGGGGCACCTAATATAAACAACGCCACTCCGAGTCCCGCACCGGAACTGACTCCCAGCAGATAAGGGTCTGCCAACGGATTCTGGAAAACGGTCTGCATTTGCAGGCCGCTGACCGACAAGGCGATACCTATCAACCCTGCTACTACTACCCGTATAAAGCGGATGGAGAGAAGAATGTTGCGTGTCATCTCATCGCATTCGCCTCCGGTCAGTACGGCCCATACTTTGGGGATGGGGATATAAGTGTCCCCTGTCGCCATATCTATTAATAATAAGACTACGGCGATTATTCCCAAAGTGATGAATAAAAGAGTGGTGTGTCTACGAGGCTGCTTCATTCCAGGTGTCTGTAATAGTAGGTTGAGTCAGATACAAGTTCGGGATGAAAGATATGAATCAGATCACGCAATACGACGTTCGGACGTACGACTGCCGATTCCCAGTAGTCATTGCCTCCTGTGGCGGTTATCCGCAGGTTGTTGTTATAAACTGTTTTATTACGGACAGATTTGGCATCGGCAAACTTGGGATTCATGTTTTTCAGTTCGTCCAGTGTGGATGCCGTGCCTACATTGATCCAATAGTCTGCTTTTTGTATCAGTCCGTAGGCAGTTTCCAGGCCGATGGGGGCAGAGCTGTTGGAGGTGTTCTCCTTGTATATATAGTCGGCTCCTGCGTCAGTGACCAGTTGTACCATGTAGCTCTGGGTGGAAGGCATCACCCAGCTGTCGTTCCACGGGGTGTTGAACATCACGGTAGGGCGTTGCTCTACGGATGCGGTGAGGTCTTTCAGTGCCTGATAGCGTTTGGGGATTTCCCTGAATACATCGATGCCTTTGTCACGGCTGTCTGTCAGTTCGGAGAGGGCAACCAGCCATTCGGCTTTGCCAAGCGGTGACTCTTCCAGATATTCTCCTACGTACATGTAGGGGATGGCTAGCTCTTTCAGTTTGTCCGTTACGGCAGTCTGGGCATCTCCGATACCATATAGCAGTACGACGTCCGGTTTCAGTCCCAGCAAAAGTTCGTAGTTCATCTCGGGACCCATATCTTTGATAGAATCTTTGTGGGCGAGGATGTAGGGATTGGCTATGTAGTTGATGCCGGATACGGCGACGATGCGGTCCACTTGTCCCACGGCGTCGAGCATGGCGATGTAGGAGGAAGACATACATACGATGCGTTGGGCTCCGGCAGGGATGGTCGGTCCGGTGAATCCTGTGGGGGGGAGCTCACCATTGCGGGAGATGAAGTAGGACATTGTTACATTTTTGGCTCCTTGCCACGGGTTGGATACTTGTATCAAGGTGCTTTGGGCATTCTTTGCGCCAAGTATCTTGAATCCGGTAGCATATTCGGGCGTGTATACGTCTTGCTTGAATGCTTCCAAAGAAGTTTTTTTATTGTATACGCAGCTTGCCAAAAAAAGGAGGCATAATAGCGTGATAGTTGAAATAATGGATTTAAATTTCATACGGATGTTTTTATCTGAGGACAAAAGTAGTAAAAAAGAAGAAAAATCACCTCCCTTACAAGAAAGTTTCGCTGGGAGGTGAATGGATTGAATCTAACTTTTCAGTATTGATGCGGAAAGTTATTTGACGAAGACTACGGCGTTCACGTTGGCTGTGCCGGTATTTACCATATCTAGGTAATCACCTCCTGCGGAGTCATAAACATACAATGCGTCTCCCATTGATTGACCGAAGCATACATCTCCGTTGAACGGATTGACTGTTACGCTGAAACCGAACATATATCCGGGATCATCTGTGAAATCACTGGTAACATCATTCGATAATTGTACTTTTTGCATGATAGTCTTATAGTCAGTTGTGTTCCAATCAATATCTGCTGTATAAAGATATTGACTGCCGATTGCAAATCCACCTGCTTTTTCTGTAACTAATGTTGGAGCTACATTGGGTGTAGTTGGATTGAATTTGTACAATGCAGAGTGCATACCTCCGTCACCCAGTACGTTAAAGTACATCTTATTAGCTGAATAGGCTGCTATCAACTTAGGATTTTTAGGAACGGTAATTTGAGTTTCACTACCAAGGGTGAGTGGCAATACGGAAATAGTTGTTCCTTCACCAGCTTGGGTGTCATCAGTATTGCCTGAATTGCAGACATATATTTTGTTGTCTTTACCTACACAGATTCCTTCTGAATAGGTCGCATCCAGTTCTAGGTAGTTAACTTTAGCATAATTCATGGTGTCGATAGACATCACTGCCCCTGAATAAAAGCTGATATATACTTTTCCATTGGCAGCAGCCAAGTGTCTTGGCATAGCTTTGTGCCCGGTTTTTTCATCATCGTATTGTTTCATTTGGGGTGTGAGAAGTTGACCGGTCTTGGCATTCAGTACCCATATTCCTCCATTATCTGCTGTAAGGTCGTGACCACTTACTGCACAATAGAGTTTTGATCCGTATTGAATCAAGTCGTTGCCTGTGTCTCCAATTTCTAGGGTAGACTTTTTTGTCCAATTGTTATCATAGCGAACAATGCTTCCCGGAGATGAGGGAGGAGCTACATGCCATGTACCTTCGCTAAGTACATACGCATACGTCCAGTCATTACTCGCTGTAGCACGTGTCTGCGGAAGTGAACTGTCTACTTGCTGGACATTGTCCAACACATCATTAGTACAACTGCCCATTGCAAACATAATAGCACTGGCTGCTAAGAAAAAAATGCTCTTTTTCATAATTGTAATTTATTAAGTGATTAATTAGCCGGTGTAAAATCACCGGTTGCTGATTCTTTCATCTGTTGTAATGTTACTGTTCCGGGACCACAAGTACGTACGTACCATTGGGCGTCTTCTGTCATTGCATCTGCGATATCTTTGAATAGACTAAAATCGTATAGAGCTGTGAATAGTCTAATACTTATACGATTTGACGATTTTAATTTGGGCAAAAGGTCTTCAAGTGATGTTATGTTGGTATTTCTGCTGCCATACATTTCTAAAAACTCTACAGACTCTAAACTCTTAAAATTTAAATAAGAGAGGTCGGTTACAGTTTTTTCTATATTTATATATAACCTTTCAGTCACTCTTGTAAGTTTAGGAAAGTTGCATCTTTTATTGTCATTTCCAGTAGCGAATTTACCTACAGTTTCTAAATCAGGCATATTCACTGACTCCAATGTCACATTTGCTGTAGCTTGGAAACTTAATTCCCCTGTAACTTGTTTAATACCGGAAATTTCTACATTAGTAAGCGGAGTGGTAACCGTGAGACTGGCAAAAGTAGAGATTCCTTCTGTTTTGGGTAGTTGATATCCTGTGAATGCATAGCTTCCCATTTCTTCTTTTCCTTTTAGAACGAAATTATTGTCAACATAAGTGATAGAAATACTGTTGATGTCTTTTTGACTTGCATCCAATTCCGTTACGCTTGGACAATGTGATACACTTAGCTTTTCCAAATTGGACGGTGCAATGGTTTCGTTCAACTTCGAAAATTTGGCACAAGAAGTAATGCTAAAAGAAGAAAGAGTGGATAATTTGGGAAGACTGATTGTTTCTAACTTATCTGCATAACCAATAGATACTTCTTTACAGGAGATAAGTTCCGGTAGATTAATTTGGGTGAGTTCCGGATGTTTCGTTCCCAACGATAGAGTGAACTTTTTTCCTACCTGCTTTAAGACCGGCAAATCTAATGAAACAAGCTGGCTACCATAAAGAGAGAATGTACCATCTCCATCACTGTTATCTCCTTTTCCCGGAATGCTTTCGAGCGAATTGAGATTTAAGCTTTTCAGGTTGGGAGCTTGGATATAGCATTGTTTTAGAATTGTAGTTAGTTGCGGGCATTTTATAGAAGTGATGTTGTTTTCTGCCGGGTTTGCTATGAATAGTTCTCCACGGATAGAAAGCAAGTTTGGGAGTGCAAACTCGGTCAGTGAGCTATTGTTTCTCATGCTGATACTTCCCACCTTTTCCAGTTTAGCCAGTCCGGCAAGGTTTTCACCTTTATAGTATTGCCCGATAGTGATGTCGTCCATTACTTCGGTAATCTTTGCCAATCCGTTCAGATTAATCACGGGGTCTTCTGTATTTTCTACTGTAGCTATGCTCAGACTGCCTTCGATAACCGTGACATGGTGGTCGGCTAAAGCGTCTACATCAGCTTGCGAATTAAGTATGAATGTGCCGATTTCACTTACAGCGGAGTAGCGTACTGTATATTTATAGGTACGCGTAGTTCCGTTGTAGGAAGTTACTGTGAATTGTTGCTCTTCGCCCCAGGCGGTAACGGAAGAAGGATTGGGGTTAACAGTTGCCTGCTCGCTAAGGGTATAGCTGGCTTGCGCGCCATCGAGCGAAGTTCCTTCGGGAACCGTTACGGTGATCTCATTGTCTATAATCGTCGCTTTCCATACGTTTTCATTGCTTTCCAGTGAAAAACTAAGGAAGTTGTTGTCTACTCCGGTAAACGGGTTTTCATCGTCGTCGTCGCCACATGCTGCAAAGATGCATCCGGTACATAAAACCACTAACAGGGTTTTCCAGTAATTTACTTTTCTCATTGTCTAAAAAATTAAGTGAATTTATAATGAATGATTATTAATCTATCTTTGAAGGAGCTTCGCTCATCTTATAATCGACGAAGCCGAATACTTCGGTAGACAACTCTCCGATGGCTCCTGCTACGGATTGTATGCCGGTCTGCACCTTGATGAAGTCGATGTATTGCAACTTGACCGGAGTGCCGTCGGGATACATGGCGTTTTCTATCTTGAAGGCGTTGCCTACGGGTGCGGCATCGTGATTGTCGCCCTCGGCGAGAATATCTTCTCCCCAGTTGTCCGCATATCCCCACGGATAGGATTCATTGCGCCAGATTCCGCCCGGTGTCCGGGTTGTATTTCGCTTCAGGCGGGTACCGTATAAAGTATAGTTGTTTTCCTTTATCCATAACGGAAAGTTAGGATTGAGGTCGATGGAGCCGGAGTTTCCCCGGTTGTCGATCCATTGCAGGGGCATATTGTGTGTAGGCGGGCGGTAGTAAGTGACGGCATAGTGTTGATAGGTTTCCGCCTTTCCGGTTTCGCTGCCACGTAGTTCGTACCAAGTGTCATTGGGCAGTCCGTCTCCGTTTTCGTCCTGCATGACGTAGACGATACCCGGTTCGGAACTACCGTCGAAGGGATTGCCTATGATAGAGAAGTCATATCCTCCGTTGCTGCTAACATCGGGTTTGTTGTATACGCTGTGGTCGAATCCCACGATGATATATCCTCCCCATGCACCCAGAGACACATAATTGTTTTGTACATTCATGCGAGTCTCAGCGTAACGACAGGCTTCTTCTTCGGTCTGTCCGGAAATCTGTGCTATGAATTGTCCCGGAGCAGGGCGTAGGTGGTATACTTTCACTTTACTGTCCGAACTACCAGCTGACGGTGCGCGGTAGTATTTGGCTTCATCAGACGGCAGGCAGACTACGGTCTGGATAGCACTTTTTATTATGTCGCCATCTGTTCCGGTTACTTTTACCACATAGCTTCCGGTTGTTGGTGGAGTGAAGGTAAAAGTGGGGCCAGTTTCTCCCTGTTGCATTACTTCGTCTACTTCCCACACGTAGGTTGCATGGGTTGTTGTATCCGTAATGACGGGAGCTATACAGGCAGCACGACCTTTGGGGACGGTTAGTTGATTACTGCTGAAGGTTATATTCATCACTGGCTCAGGTGATACCAGTACGGAAGTCGACGCATTCCCGCTACCGTCTTCGTTGGTAACCGTAAGTTTGAAACTGAATTGTCCTTCTTCGGTGGGGGTAAACGTATAGGTAGCTTCGGTTCCGACCGTTTTTTTGGTTTTACCGCTTTCGTCAATGGACACCCATTCGTACTTCGCTCCTTCAGTGAAATTTACGGAAGATTCGAGGGTTACGCTCTTTCCCATATAGGTAGAGTAGGCGGGAATCAATGATACGGAAGGTATCATTTTTTCAACTACATCTACCCGTAGTTCTTCTTCGGCATAACCATTCTTGGCGTCCACGCGGAATTTGAAATATACTTCTCCTTCCGCTTTAGGTGAATAGGTGTATGAGAGGTCTGTACATACTATTTTACCTTTCTCGTCTTTCCATGTATATACAGGATCGGTGGCATCGTTCACTAGGGGAGTGATTGTGATGCTTTTCATAATCTTTACTGTGTAGATTCCCGTACCGTTGTCGAAGGTAATTACCGGTGGTTGACCTGTTGTCCCGCCACCCAATTCTTCATCATCACCGTCGTTCCGGCAGGAGGCGAAAGACACGACAGTACATAGCATTAATAAGCTAGCGATTGTTTTTAAAAATCCATTTATCATAAGCATACTTTTAGTTAGTTTGCAAACAGGAATGATAATGGATTTTACGCTGGGCAGTCAGTATCCCGGTAAGTATAAATATAGAAGAAGCCTCTTCCGTCCGCACATGGTAAGCGCCTGTGGAAAAAGACAACGAACTACCTCCCGTATGCCGCAGGAGTAAAATCCAACCGAAAGGAGGTAGGTCTTCTGACTTATTCCCTTATTTGCAGCGCCTTCCCAGAGAAAACATCCAGTGACAAATTGCTACAAACTGTACTGTCCTTCAAGGGCAGTACGGGAAAATACAGCAGCGGATACTGTTGCCGATTCACACGGCATTCCCTTTTAATCTTCGATAGCTTTTGTTATATCTTAATCGAATGAAATACAACTTATTATAGCAACGAAGAACCAACTTCTTGACCGCAAAGATAGTTATCTTTTTATATAATATGTCTATTTTAACTAATTAATTTTTATTACGTTGTCGGGGGTGGGAAAGGAGGAATTGGATATGGTGACACTATCTCTCTCTGATAGTGTCACCATACTTGCAGGATAGTGTCACTATGCCGATGGTATAGTGACACCATCTCCAAATGTTCTGTTTTTAAGATTTTCTATTGGGAAAATAGAAGCTAAATACTTGAAATAGGAGAAAAATGGATTACTTATATGCAAGAATATGCGGAAAGCGGAGGCCGTTATGCAGGAAAAATGGTTATATATGCAGCTTTTGCCGACCAAGTAGGTTGATTTTCTTTTAAAGGAAGGCGGGTTTGGTTTTAAAGGAAGGTCAGTTTGGTTTAAAACCAATCTTAGTTTGCTTATAAAGCAATGTTAATTCGGTTAAGAAGCAATCTTATTTTGTACGTTATTATGCTTTTTTGTGCTGTTTGCTCTTTTGATATGGATGCTTAGTTTATGATAAAATGTCGTAGATATAGTTTCTTTTGTTTGCTGTTGCTTGCATATTCTTGTAATCTAGGCTAAAATGATTGAAAATTGATGGTTTTGATATTAAGCCGCTTTTGTGAAAATAGAAATTCCTCCTCTTTTTGATGAGTCATCCGGTTTTTATCCGAAAGATAGGAAGGAACAGAGGGCAAACTTTTCTCTTTTTCATCTGCTTGCTCATAATGTGCTAATTTGAAGAAGTCTTTAATCTTTTGTTCTTGATAAAAAAGACAGGGGAGAAGTGAGGCGTGAAATATAATTATAGTATCTTTGCACCCGCAAGGTTCGTATTTGGAATTGTCTAACCTTCCAAAACGATGAAAAGGGAATCCGGTGTAAATCCGGG
>ERZ773173.3170-NODE-3170-length-10884-cov-102.592298_pt1 | contig 10884 bp, 9 predicted proteins | sample MGYA00580535_ERZ773173 | MGnify/ENA primary metagenome ERZ773173 (study PRJEB29015, sample SAMEA2737856) | human gut metagenome | biome: human gut; feature: human-associated habitat; material: faeces | place: China | collected 2012 ...
AGCACGTGATTTGTAATCTCGGGGTCGTTGGTTCGAATCCGACAAGAGGCTCAAACAAAGAGATATATCAGCGATGATATATCTCTTTGTTTTTATGATATTTCGGCTCAGTTTGAAAACGGCACTTATTTTATTCTTTTGTATCCGTATACGGCGTTATTGCCTATCTCTTCTTCGATGCGCAACAACTGATTGTATTTAGCCATACGGTCTGAACGGCTTAAAGAACCGGTCTTGATTTGACCGCTGTTGGTGGCTACGGCAATGTCTGCAATCGTGGAATCTTCCGTTTCGCCGGAACGATGGGACGTAACGGTCGTGTAGCCATGACGGTGCGCCATTTCGATGGCATTCAGCGTTTCTGTCAGGGAGCCGATTTGATTTACCTTAATCAGTATGGAGTTTGCGCAACCTTTTTCGATACCCATGGCAAGGAAATCTACATTGGTGACAAATAGGTCGTCACCTACCAGTTGACAGCGGTTTCCGATGCGGTCGGTCAGTTTCTTCCAGCCATCCCAGTCGTTTTCGCTCATGCCGTCTTCGATAGAGTCGATAGGATATTTGTCAATCAACTCTTCCAGATAATCTACCTGCTCGTTGGCTGTACGTTTTTTGCCTTTCTCACCTTCGAATTTGCTGTAATCGTAAATGCCGTCGTGATAGAATTCGGAAGAAGCGCAGTCCATGGCAATCATCACATCCCTGCCCGGTTCGTAGCCGGCAGCCTTAATGGCAGCAATGATCGAGTCCAAAGCGTCTTCTGTGCCTGTCAAGTCGGGAGCGAAACCGCCCTCGTCGCCTACAGCAGTACTAAGTCCGCGGTCATGCAATACTTTCTTTAAGGCGTGGAACACTTCTGCGCCCATGCGCAGACCTTCACGGAAAGAATTCGCCCCTACCGGACGTATCATAAATTCCTGGAAAGCGATGGGGGCATCACTGTGCGAACCGCCATTGATGATATTCATCATCGGAACAGGCATTACATATGTATTTGTTCCACCGATATAGCGATAGAGGGGAATATCAAGGTATGCCGCCGCTGCTTTGGCTACGGCAAGCGAAACCCCCAAGATTGCATTTGCACCCAGATTGGATTTGGTCTTTGTGCCGTCCAAGGCCAGCATGGTATGGTCGATACTCATCTGTTCAAGAACCGACATGCCAATCAACTTGGGAGCGATGATATTATTAATATTGTTAACGGCTTTCAGTACTCCCTTGCCACCATAACGTTTTTTATCACCGTCACGCAGTTCTAGGGCTTCATGTTCGCCAGTGGATGCACCGGAGGGTACGGAAGCGCGGCCGATAAAGCCGGACTCTAATATTACATCAACTTCTACGGTAGGGTTTCCTCTTGAATCAAGAATCTCACGTCCGATAATCTTTTCTATTTTCATCTTATTTTATTTTAAATGTAAATTCCATAGGTATAACAAGTGAAAATGGAAAATTGTTCAGTCTTTTATTACGAGTCCCAGCAGGCTTGTCAGGTCCATGGCTTGGTGGGTACTGACGATAGCTCCCCGTATATCCGGCAGATTGACGTGAATACCCTCGATATGCGAATCGCTCAAGTCAATGCCCCTGAGCGGAGTATGCGAAAATTCCGCTTCTACTAACTCGCAATTGGTAAAAGCGATGGAAGTCAACTTGCAGTCGTTGAAGTCGCTGTTACGCAAATCGCAGGTGGTGAACTCCGCCTGATTGATTTTACTCATGGAAAAATTGAGGTATCTCGCATTGCAATCCTGCATCCTGCAATGATTCAGGATTGTTTCTGGCAGATTTGTGCCTACCAGTTTACAGGAAATGAATTCTACCCGAAAAAGAGAGCTTTCTGCAAATGATATGTTGGACAAATCGCAATGCTCGAAACGGACATCCGTAAAGTGAGTAGCTTTCAGTTTACAGTTGTTGAACTGTACATGGCTGAAAGTGCAATTGGTGATACTTTTATAAGAACAATCCATTGATTCTTCCGTTTGTTTGCTGAAACATATCCCTCTGACAGTTTCTTCGGTCCTAAGCCATTCCTTGAGTGATTTGGAACTCTCGACTTGACTTTCAAAAGTGGGGGAGATGACCCGTACGGGCGGCATGCTGAAGGGTTTGCCTGTTCTCATGATTGCTGTTTTAAAAGGTCTTCCCTAAGATATTTCCGCCCCATACTGCAAATATTCCCAACAAGATACTTAATAAGGTATATAGGGCGAATAATCCGTAAAATCCTTGTTTAATCAGAATCAATCCGTCGTTGGAAAATGTGGAAAAAGTGGTGAAGCCACCACACAAGCCGGTAGTCAGCAATATTCTTACTTCTGCGGATAAGTTGAAGCGGGCGGATAAGACGTAGAACAATCCTATCAGGAAGCTTCCGATGATGTTTACGGCAAATGTAGCCCAAGGAAAGGAGTAGGGTACTATCCGTTCATGGAGTGCCATTTGCACGCAATAGCGCAATACGCTGCCTGTGCCGCCGCCAAGAAATATGGCTATCAATATTTTAGTCATAATAATTGAAGTCTGGTATTGAGTTGACAAAGATAGTGTTTTCATTCCATTTGTATTTCCGAGTGAGCGGTATTTCTTTTAAAAAACAGGTTTATAATCACTTATGCAAACGTTTGCTTTTATTTCATATCTATTTTCATTTGATAACCTTAAATCAGGAGACTTTCCTGCTTATATTTGCATCAAATAAATTATAAATCATAGCATGAGAAACATGAAAGCAATTTGCATTAAACTAACCTGCTTCCTGCTCGTACTTTCTATGAGTAGTGCAGCAATGGCCGAGAGCATCACCTCGCCCAATGGACAACTTCAATTAAACTTCTCCGTCAATTCTCAAGGTGAACCTGTTTATGAACTTTTCTACAAAGGAAAAGCTGTTATAAAGCCCTCAAAGCTGGGTTTGGAATTGAAGAATGATCCGGGACTGATGAACGGATTTACTCTGGCCGATACCCAAACGTCTACATTCGACGAAACATGGGAACCGGTGTGGGGTGAGGTGAAACAAATCCGCAACCATTATAATGAAATGGCTGTAACGCTGGACCAAAAAGCGCAAGACCGTAATATTATCATCCGTTTCCGTCTTTTCGATGATGGCCTCGGTTTCCGTTACGAGTTTCCTTTACAAAAGAATTTGAACTACTTTGTTATTAAGGAAGAACGTACCCAATTTGCCATGACGGGTGACCATAAGGCGTTTTGGATTCCGGGTGATTATGATACGCAGGAGTATGACTTTACAGAGTCCAAACTTTCTGAAATCCGCGGTCTTATGAAATCTGCCATTACCGGTAATGCGTCGCAGACACAATTCTCTCCGACAGGCGTACAGACTTCCCTTCAGATGAAAACGGCGGACGGCTTGTATATCAATCTGCACGAAGCTGCCTTGGTAGACTACTCCTGCATGCATCTGAATCTGGATGATAAAAATCTGATTTTTGAATCTTGGCTGACGCCCGATGCAGTAGGTGATAAAGGTTATATGCAAGCTCCCTGTAAATCGCCGTGGCGTACGGTGATTGTCAGTGACGATGCACGCGATATTCTTGCTTCCAAGTTGACTTTAAATTTGAACGAACCTTGCGCTTATGAAGATGTTTCTTGGATTAAACCTGTGAAATATGTAGGAGTATGGTGGGAAATGATTGCCGGTAAAAGCACTTGGGCGTATACGGATGACCTGCCTTCTGTTAAGTTGGGCGAAACGGACTATTCCAAAACAAAACCTAACGGACGTCATGGCGCCAACAATGAGAACGTGAAGAGATACATAGATTTTGCCGCTGCCCACGGCTTTGACCAGGTTCTGGTAGAAGGTTGGAACGAAGGTTGGGAAGACTGGTTCGGACACTCCAAAGATTATGTTTTCGACTTTGTGACTCCGTACCCCGATTTCGATGTGAAGATGTTGAATGCATATGCCAAGAGTAAAGGTGTTAAACTGATGATGCACCATGAGACTTCTTCTTCCGTCCGCAACTACGAACGCCACATGGACAAAGCTTACCGGTTTATGGTCGATAACGGTTATAATGCTGTGAAGAGCGGTTACGTAGGAGATATCATCCCGCGTGGCGAACATCATTACGGACAATGGATGAACAATCACTATCTTTATGCCGTAAAAAAAGCTGCCGACTATAAAATCTGTGTCAACGGCCATGAAGCCGTACGTCCTACCGGTTTGTGCCGTACTTATCCGAATCTTATCGGCAACGAATCTGCCCGTGGCACTGAATACGAAGCATTTGGCGGTAGCAAGCCGTTTCATACCACACTACTTCCGTTCAACCGTCTTATCGGCGGACCGATGGACTACACTCCGGGTATTTTTGATACAAAACTGGATTTCATGGGCGACCTGCCTCACGGACAGGTACAAACTACGCTTGCCAAGCAGTTGGCTCTTTATGTAACCCTTTACAGTCCGTTGCAAATGGCTGCCGATCTAGTGGAGAATTACGAGAAGCACATGGATGCATTTCAGTTTATCAAAGATGTAGCCGTAGATTGGGACGACAGCGAATATATTGAAGCTGAACCGGGAGATTACATTACCGTAGCCCGTAAGGCGAAAGGTACTGATAATTGGTTTGTAGGCGGCATTACAGATGAAAATGCCCGCACAGCCGGCTTTACTCTCGATTTTCTGACGCCGGGCAAGCAATATGTAGCTACTCTGTATGCCGATGGTAAGGATGCCGACTACAAAGAGAATCCTACTTCCTATCAGATAAAGAAAGGTATTGTAACCAACAAAACCAAAATCTCCGTTTGGGAAGCACGTAGCGGTGGTTTCGCATTGAGCTTGATTGAAGCTACTCCGGCTGAGAAGAAGAGTGTGAAAAAATGGAAATGATTAAGGTAAAAAGAAATTCTTATTAGGTATTGGTAAACTCCCCGCAGGACTGACTTCTTTGTTTTGGCGGGGAGTTTTTTATTATTTTTAGAGGTGGAATATATCGCTCACAAGGAAACTTCTTTGTACCTTTGTGCCCGTTAATAAAATAACTAATAACACAAGGAACTTATGGGAGGTTTTTTCGGGACAGTCGCCAAGGCAAGTTGCGTGGCGGATTTGTTTTACGGCACAGATTATAATTCGCATTTAGGGACAAAACGTGGCGGTTTGGCTACTTATGATCAGGATGAGGCTGTATTTACACGCTCCATTCATAATTTGGAAAGTACCTATTTCCGTACGAAATTTGAAGACGAACTGGATAAGTTCAAGGGAAATTCCGGCATCGGAATTATCAGTGACACAGACCCTCAACCTCTTATTTTAAATTCCCATCTCGGTCGTTTTGCCATAGTTACGGTTGCCAAGATTATGAACCTGAAAGAGTTGGAAACCGAACTTCTGGAGCAAAATATGCACTTTGCCGAATTAAGCTCCGGCAAAACCAATCAAACGGAACTTATCGCTTTGCTGCTGATACAAGGTAAGACTTTTGTAGACGGCATTGAGAATGTATACAAGCATATTAAAGGTTCATGTTCCATGCTGCTGCTGACTGAAGACGGCATTATTGCCGCCCGCGACCGTTGGGGGCGCACTCCCATTGTTATCGGTAAGAAAGATGGAGCATATGCAGCCACAAGCGAATCGAGTAGTTTCCCGAACTTGGGATATGAAATAGACCGCTATCTGGGACCGGGCGAGATTGTCCGTCTGCATGCAGAAGGGGTGGAGCAGATGCGCAAACCTAATGAGGAGATGCAGATATGTTCTTTCCTATGGGTTTATTATGGCTTTCCCACTTCATGCTATGAGGGAAAGAATGTGGAAGATGTACGCTTTGTTTCCGGACTGAAAATGGGACAGACCGATACCTCGGAAGTAGATTGTACGTGCGGCATACCCGATTCCGGTGTCGGTATGGCGCTGGGATATGCCGAAGGAAAGGGAGTGCCTTATCATCGCGCCATTTCAAAATATACTCCGACTTGGCCGCGTAGTTTCACTCCCAGCAGGCAGGAAATGCGTTCGTTGGTGGCAAAGATGAAACTCATTCCTAACCGTGCTATGCTGGAAGGTAAACGCCTTCTGTTTTGTGACGATTCCATTGTCCGTGGAACTCAGTTGCGCGATAATGTAAAGGTGCTTTATGAGTATGGAGCGAAAGAAGTACATATTCGTATTGCCTGTCCGCCGTTGATATATAGCTGTCCGTTTGTAGGCTTCACAGCATCCAAAGGAGATTTGGAGTTGATTACCCGCCGTGTCATTAAGGAGTTGGAAGGTGATGAAAACAAAAATCTTGAGAAATATGCCACTACGGGTTCGCCGGAGTACGAGAAAATGGTAGAAGTTATCCGTGAGCGTTTTGGACTGTCATCATTAAAGTTCAATACGCTGGAAACATTGGTTGAGGCTATTGGTCTGCCTAAATGTAAACTTTGTACCCATTGTTTTGATGGTAGCAGTCACTTTTGATTGACAAAATAGTTATTAATGAATGAAAAAGGGTCGTGAATTGCTTGGCAGTTCACAATCCTTTTTTTAATTTTACGGCAGTAAAATAGTGATTAGGGTTTAGTGATAAGTGATTAATGCCGTTCGGATAAAAGGAGGGCGCGGTTGTAGCCTACTGACCGTTAATCGTTCATCACTAACCACTAATCGCTAATCACTAATCACTAACTATAATCACTATCATCATGACTTTAGTAGAACGTTTTTTAAAGTATGTAAGTTTCGATACGCAATCGAATGAGGAAAGTGGGGTAACTCCGAGTACTCCGGGGCAAATGGTATTTGCCAGGTTCTTGAAAGAAGAATTGGAAGCTTTGGGGTTGGAAGAGATTACATTAGATGAGAACGGTTATCTGTTTGCCACTCTTCCTGCCAATATAGATAAGTCTGTACCTGTTGTCGGCTTCATTGCCCATATGGATACTAGTCCCGATATGAGCGGGAAAGATGTTTCCCCGCGCATTGTAGAGAATTACGATGGAAAGGACATTGTTCTTTGCGCAGATGAGCAAGTAGTTCTTTCTCCTGCTCGATTCCCCGAATTGCTCGACCATAAGGGAGAAGATTTGATTGTTACTAACGGAAAAACATTATTGGGTGCCGATGACAAAGCCGGTATTGCGGAGATTGTTTCGGCAGTAGCTTATCTGAAAGAACACCCTGAAATCAAACATGGTAAAATCCGTATCGGTTTCAATCCCGATGAGGAAATCGGTTTGGGTGCGCATAAATTCAATGTTGAGCAATTCGGTTGCGAATGGGCTTATACTATGGATGGCGGTGAAGTAGGCGAACTGGAGTTCGAGAACTTCAATGCGGCTTCTGCCAAGATTGTTTTCAAGGGACGCAATGTACATCCGGGCTATGCCAAAAACAAGATGATAAATTCTATCCGCGTAGCCAATCGTTTTATTTCCATGTTGCCCAGCCACGAAACACCGGAACATACCGAGGGGTACGAGGGCTTCTATCATCTTATTGGAATTACGGGTGAAGTGGAGCAGACCACGGTTACTTACATTATTCGCGATCACGACCGTGTCCGTTTTGAGAGCCGCAAGAAAGAATTTGAACACCTTGTCTGCAAAATTAATGCCGAATATGGCGAGGGTACAGCCGCACTCGAACTACATGACCAATATTATAATATGCGTGAGAAGATTGAGTCGGTGATGCATATCATCGATACAGCTTTTAAAGCTATGGAAGCCGTCGGTGTAGAGCCTCACGTAAAAGCTATTCGTGGCGGTACGGACGGTGCGCAACTTTCGTTCAAAGGCTTGCCGTGCCCCAACATCTTTGCCGGTGGTCTGAATTTCCACGGACGTTACGAATTTATTCCTATTCAGAATATGGAGAAAGCCATGAATGTTATCGTCAAGATAGCCGAACTCGTTGCCGCTGACAAATAAATCATAATCTATAACTTATAAGTCACACCATGAAAACCACTCCATTTACAGAAACGCACATCTCGCTGGGAGCTAAGATGCACGAATTTGCGGGATACAATATGCCTATCGAATATTCCGGTATCATTGATGAACATCTTACTGTTTGTCAGGGTGTCGGTGTGTTTGACGTCTCCCACATGGGAGAATTTTGGGTGAAAGGTCCGCATGCTTTGGACTTTTTACAGACAGTCACCTCTAATAACGTAGCAGCCCTTACTCCCGGTAAGGTACAATATACTTGCTTTCCCAATGAGGATGGCGGTATTGTAGACGATTTATTGGTCTACCGGTACGAGCAGGAGAAATATCTGTTGGTAGTCAATGCTTCCAATATCGAGAAAGACTGGAACTGGTGTATGTCTCATAATACGATGGGAGCTGAGTTGGAGAATGCTTCCGACCGTATGGCGCAGCTTGCGGTACAAGGTCCGAAAGCTATCGAAGCATTGCAGAAACTGACACCTGTTAATCTTTCCGAACTTTCGTATTACACCTTTACGCATGGTGAATTTGCAGGTGAGCCGGATGTTATAATCTCCAATACCGGTTATACTGGAGCCGGTGGTTTTGAACTCTATTTCTATCCTGAAGCTGCAATAAAAATATGGAATGCCGTGTTTGAGGCTGGTGCGGAGTTCGGTATCAAACCTATCGGTTTGGGTGCTCGTGATACGCTTCGCCTTGAAATGGGATTCTGCCTGTATGGAAATGACCTGGATGATACCACGTCACCTATTGAAGCTGGATTGGGATGGATTACCAAGTTTGTAGAGGGTAAGAACTTTATCAATCGTCCAATGCTGGAGAAACAGAAGACGGAGGGTACGGTACGTAAATTGGTCGGTTTTGAAATGGTAGATCGCGGTATTCCCCGTCACGGTTATGAGTTACAGAATCCGGAAGGTACTCCTATTGGAGTGGTTACTTCGGGCACAATGTCGCCTACCCGTAAAATCGGTATCGGTATGGGGTATGTGAAGCCCGAATATAGTAAGGTTGGTACGGAAATCTGTATTGATATGCGCGGCCGTAAGTTGAAGGCTGTGGTGGTGCGTCCGCCGTTCCGCGGGAAAGTCTGATTTACCTAAACAGGATGATGCGGTTTCCGTGGAAATTATGTCTTGCATGGGACTGACGTTGGGTAGTATGCATATAGTAAAAAAGGGAATCTGTAGCAGATTCCCTTTTTCCGTTTCTTTGAAAAACAGATTATTTCTTACGGTTACCGTAACGGCTCATGAATTTATCAACACGACCGGCTGTGTCAACCAACTTAGACTTACCAGTGTAGAACGGGTGAGAAGTGCTGGAGATTTCCAACTTTACCAACGGATAAGTTTCGCCTTCGAACTCGATAGTCTCCTTAGTATTTACTGTAGAACGAGACAAGAACACATCGCCGTTTGACATATCTTTAAATACTACCGGACGGTAATTTTCAGGATGAATACCTTTTTTCATTTCGATATTTGTTTTTTAATTTATATTCTGTTACTATTTTGGTAATAAATAGTGTAATGGTCTTTTTCAGTGCGCAAAGATAATGCTTTTCTATGAAATGAAAAAAGGTTTTTTGCAAAAAAAAGCTGGCAATTGATAGGTTTATAACTTTTTATTTTAGATTTTTGCAGGAGATTAATATCATATCACCTATGAGAAAACTGATTGTATTCTTTTCTTTTTGGTTCAGCGTTACAATAGTTGTAGCCCAGAACACGGAACGCAAACTGTATAGCATAGCGTTTTATAATCTTGAGAATCTGTTTGATACCATCCATGATGCAGGTAAGAATGACTATGACTTCCTGCCTGATGGCAGTTACCGGTGGACTGCGAAAAAGTACGAAGCTAAACTGCATAATCTCTCGGACGTGTTGAGTGCCTTGTCGCGTAATCTGGTTCCTGAGGGACCGGCAGTAATTGGCGTGGCAGAAGTCGAGAATCATAGGGTACTGACGGATCTTGTCAGTCAGCCGGCTATGGCTAACTATAAGTTTGTTCATTATGAGGGACCCGACAGACGTGGCATTGACTGTGCACTTTTGTATGATCCGCAACAGTTTGCCGTGACGAACTCTAAACTGGTACTTTCCGCTCCGTTTGAAGGGGATACGGTGCATCTGACGCGCGGTTTCCTTATTGTAGACGGTAGAATGGCGGGTGAGCGTGTGTGTTTCATTGTGAATCACTGGCCTTCCCGCGGAGCGAAATCACCGGTGCGGGTGCATGCCGCCAGGCAGGTAAAGGCGTTGACGGACTCCTTGATGCATGAAGACAAAAAGCTGAAACTCTTTGTTATGGGAGATATGAATGACGATCCGATGGATGAAAGCATGCAGACTTTAGGGGCCCGTAAATATATATCGGGCATGAAAGCCAATCAGTTCTTCAATCCCTGGTGGGAAATACTGGAGGATAAGGGTGTGGGAACCTTGCTCTATCGTGGCAAGTGGAATCTGTTCGACCAGATTGTACTGTCCAGACCGTTGGTGAAAGCGAAAAAAGGACTGCGTTACGACCATAGCGAGGTTTTTATCCGCGACTACCTGATTCAGCAGGATGGTAAATACAAAGGTTCACCTTTGCGTACTCATGGCGGGCGCGTATGGCTGAACGGTTACAGCGACCATTTACCTACGATTATCTATCTGAAAAGATAATATATAATAATGTGTAAATAACAGGCCGGAAAACAAACTCGCTTTCCGGCTTTTTTGTTTATAGAGGTAAGAACGCAAAAGGAGAGAATGAACAGACAGATGCAAAAACTTTGTAATATAGAGATTACAATATTCTGTTAATTCAAGCCAATAGCTTTAAAATAGAATGGATTTGACTGGTGAGTAGAGGTATTTTATTCTTCTCTTGTTCTTCTTTTTAAAGGATAATGCTTACTTTTGCGTAGAATTTTAATTCACTAAC